>ERZ506432.296-NODE-296-length-22214-cov-5.524527_pt1 | contig 22214 bp, 21 predicted proteins | sample MGYA00513663_ERZ506432 | MGnify/ENA metagenome assembly ERZ506432
GAAAGAAATCACAAAACAAGTCTCATATGAACTCCATGCCCTTCAGGCAATTAAATTGAAGTTCAGTATGACACGTCTGTCAGAGGCACAGAAAAGAGGAATAGAGATATGTATGTCAGGAGAAAAGACATAAAGCCCTTTGATAAGAAGGTATGGCTTGCTTCGCCGACGATGCATGGTGACGAGCTGAAATATATCACGGAAGCCTATGATTCCAACTGGATGTCTACGGTGGGCGCGAACATCAACGAGGTGGAGCATATCGCGGCGCAGAAGGCGGAAATGAAGTACGCGGTGGCGCTGTCCTCCTGCACGGCGGCGCTGCACCTGTGCGTCAGGGCCGCGGGGGAACGGCTCTACGGAAGACCTGCCATCGGCCACGGCGCAGTGGAGGGCAGGCGGGTGTTCTGCTCCGACATGACCTTCGCCGCCACGCTGAACCCGGTGGTCTATGAGGGCGGTATCCCCGTGTTCATCGACACCGAGCGGGACACATGGAACATGAACCCCCGGGCTTTGGAAAGAGCCTTTGAGATTTACCCGGAGGTGCAGCTGGTGGTGGCGGCGCACCTGTACGGGTTTCCCGGCAAGGCGGACGAGATCCGCGCTGTGTGCGACGCCCACGGCGCGCTGCTCATCGAGGACGCCGCCGAGTCCATGGGCGCTACATATAAAGGGAGACAGACGGGCAGCTTCGGCGACTACGCGGCGATCTCCTACAACGGCAACAAGATCATCACCGGCTCCAGCGGCGGCTGCCTGCTGACCAATGACTTGGAAGTGGCGAACAAGGCGCGGAAGTGGTCAAAACAGGCGCGGGAAAACACGCCATGGTATCAGCACGAGGAAGTCGGCTACAACTACCGCATGAGCAACGTGATCGCGGGCGTCGTCCGGGGTCAGTATCCGTATCTGGAAGAACACATCGCCCAGAAGAAAGCCATCTGGGAGCGCTACCGGGACTGTCTGCGGGGTCTCCCTGTTAAGATGAACCCCTTCGACCCGGAAACGTCCTGCCCCAACTACTGGCTGTCTGCGCTGGTAATTGACAGGAGCGCCATGTGCCGTCAGGTGCGCAGCGACAACGACGCGCTGTATCTCCCGGAGCAGGGAAAGAGCTGCCCTACGGAGATCCTGGAGGCCATCGCGGGAATCAACGCGGAAGGCCGCCCCATCTGGAAGCCCATGCACATGCAGCCCATGTACCGGATGAACGGCTTCATCACCGCCTCCGGCGAGGGCAGGGCAAAGGCCAATGCCTACATTGCCGGCGGCGTGGAGGACGTGGGTGCGGACATCTTTGAAAGAGGTCTGTGCCTGCCCAGCGACAACAAGATGACGAAGGAACAGCAGGAGCAGATCATCCGGGTCATCCGGCGGTGCTTTGAATAGTTTGGAAAGGCGGCGTTTCATTGCGGAGATTCATCTTTAATCTGGTCAGCGTGCTGTTCAGCGCGGTGAAATTCGGGATCATGAAGCTGTTTCATTTCCATCATTTTCTCTATTCCGGCGTTCAGCGGTTTTCCCCTAACACGGAGGTCGTCATCGCGGAGGGCGGCACCATCCGTCTGGGCAGGCATGTCCGTGCCCACAGAAGATCGAAGCTGCTGGCCATGGACGGCGGTACGCTGGAGATCGGCAGCAATACGGCGCTGGGAAACGGCGTCAGCGTCAACTGCATGGAAAGCATCGTGATCGGCGAGGGCGTGCAGATCGGCCCGGATACGAAAATTTACGACCACGACCATGATTACCGCGTTCCCGGCGGCATCGGGGCGGGAAAATTCGTCACTGCGCCGGTGACGATCGGCGACAACAGCTGGATCGGCTGCAATGTGGTCATCCTCCGGGGAACGAGCATCGGCAAAAACTGCATCGTCGGCGCGGGAAGCGTACTGAAAGGCACCTACCCGGATAACTCCGTGATCGTGCAGAAGCGGCAGACCACTGTGACGGTGTATCCAACAGGAACGGAGAAGTAACGATGGAGCATAAACCTTACGGCCCCTACGAAACGTATTTCAAGCGGCCGCTGGATATCCTCTGCGCACTGGCCGCGCTGATCGTGTTCGGCTGGCTGTACATACTGGTGGCGGTTCTGGTGCGCATCATGCTGGGCAGCCCGGTCATTTTCAAACAGCCCCGCCCCGGCAGGGACGAGAAGATTTTCGACCTCTATAAATTCCGCTCCATGACCGACGAGCGGGACGAAAACGGCGAGCTTCTGCCGGACGAACAGCGGCTCACGAAATTCGGAAAAGTCCTTCGCGCGACCAGTCTGGACGAGCTTCCCGAAGCGTTCAATATTCTGAAAGGGGACATGTCGGTCATCGGCCCCCGGCCGCTGCTGGTCAAGTACCTGCCCCGGTACAGCGAGCGTCAGCACCGGCGGCACGAAGTCCGCCCGGGGCTGTCCGGCTACGCGCAGGTTCACGGCAGAAACACGGTCAGCTGGCAGGACAAATTTGAAATGGACGTAAAGTACGCAGACCACATTACCTTCCTCGGGGACCTGAAGATCATCTGGGACAGCGTGATGGCGGCATTTGTAAGGCGTGACGGCATATCCTCGGAAACGTCTGTCACGATGGAGGAATTCATGGGAAACGGGATGGTGGCAAAGTGAAGCGGCTTGTGATCCTCGGCGCCAGCGGGCACGGCAGAGTCGCCGCGGATATCGCCGGAAAAAACGGCTACGACAGCATTGCGTTTCTGGACGACACGAAAAAAACGTGCGGACGCTATCCCGTGATGGGGGAAAGCGCCCGGTTTTCGGAATATGACTGCGATTTCTTCGTAGCCATCGGCAATCCGCAGGTTCGCAGGCGGATGCAGGAGATGCTGCTCACCGCCGGGAAACAGGTCACGACGCTGATCCACCCCTCCGCGGTCATCGGGGAGGACGTGACCCTCGGCACCGGCACATTGGTTGCGGCGGGGGCGGTCATCAACCCCGGCGCGGTCATCGGCGATGGGTGCATCATCAACACCTGCGCGTCCGTTGACCACGACTGCGTTCTGGAAGACTTTGTGCATATAGCCGTGGGCGCCCATGTGGCGGGGACAGTAAGCATCGGCGCGGGAACATGGATCGGCGCGGGCGCGACGGTGAGCAACAATCTTCAGATCTGCGGCGGCTGTATGATCGGCGCGGGCGCAGTGGTTATCAAAAGCGTCACGGAAAGCGGGACATACGTAGGCGTTCCCGCGGAGAAAATCAAATGAGAATTCTGATCCTGACGAATTTCGACGTCGGCCTGTACCAGTTCCGAAGGGAGCTGATACAGGAGCTTCTGACGAAGAACGAGGTATATATATCCCTCCCCTACGGGGAACTGGTGGCGCCGCTGGTGGAGATGGGGTGCTTTTTTTTCGACACGCCCATGGAACGGCGGGGCATGAACCCGGTCAGGGACGCAAAGCTGTTTGCCGCCTACCGGCGCATATTCCGGGAGGTAAAGCCGGAAAAAGTGATCTGCTACACCATCAAGCCGAACATCTACGGCGGCTTTGCCGCGCGGCTGGCGGGGATCCCCTACGCCGTCAACATCACCGGACTGGGGACAGCCTTTGAAAGCGGCGGATTGCTGAAAAAAATGGTCACGGCGATGTACCGGCTCAGCTGCAAAAAGGCGAAGACGGTATTTTTTGAGAATGCAGAAAACCGGCAGATTTTTCTTGACGCGAAAATCGTGAAAGAGCGCCAGACCTGTCTTTTAAGCGGGGCAGGGGTCAATCTGGAGCGCTACGCCGTGGCGGACTACCCGGCGGGGGACGTTGTAAAATTCCTGTTCATCGGCCGGATCATGCGGGAAAAGGGCGTTGACGAGCTGCTTTCGGCCATGAGACGGCTCACCGGCGAGGGCGTCCCCTGCACGCTGGACATGGTGGGCGGATACGAGGAAGATTACGGCGCGGTGGTGGAAGAAGCCGAATCCGAAGGGTGGTTAAAATACCGGGGCTATCAGGAGGACGTGCGCCCGTTCATCGCCGCGTCCCACTGCTTTGTTCTGCCCTCGTGGCATGAGGGAATGGCAAACACCAACTTGGAATGCGCTGCTTCCGGCCGCCCGGTGATCACCAGCCGCATTCACGGCTGCATGGAAGCGGTGGAGGACGGCGTGACAGGCTTCCTGTGCGAAAGAAAGGACTCAGGCAGCCTTTACGCGGCAATGAAGCGGTTCTGCGCCCTGTCCATGGAGGAGAGAAGAGCCATGGGCTTAGCGGGCAGGAAACGCATGGAAGCCGTGTTTGACAAGAAAAGGGTCGTCGAAGAAACGATCAAACGACTATAATCTGCGCATGACAGGAGGTGCCGGAAAATGAAGGAACAGCCGCTGGTCAGCGTTATCATTCCCGTTTACAACGTGGAGCGGTATCTGGCACAGTGCCTTGACAGTGTCAGCCATCAGACTTACCAAAATCTGGAAATTATCTGCGTCAACGACGGCTCCCGTGACGGCAGTCCGGATATCCTGCGGCGGTACGCGGATGAGGATGCGCGGATACAGGTCATCGATAAGGCGAACGGCGGCGTATCCCGGGCGCGGAACGACGCGCTGGACTGCGCCTGCGGGGAATACATCATGTTCGTGGACTCGGACGACTGGGTCGAGCCGGACGCCTGCGAAAACGCGGTGAACGCAATGCGCGAATATGACGCGGATATCGTGATGTGGTCGTATGTGAGCGAAACGGTGAACCGTTCCTCCCGGAAAGTCATCTTCCCGGAAACGACGGTTTTTGAAAAGGAAGAAGTCCGGGCAAAGCTGCACCGAAGATTTGTCGGGGCAATGGGAGAGGAGCTTTCCCACCCGGAGCTGGTGGATTCCCTCTGCCCGGTCTGGGGAAAGCTGTACAGGCGTTCCCTGATTCAGAAAAGCGGCGCCAGATTTGTCGATCTGGCGGAGATCGGAAGCTACGAGGACGGCTTTTTCAATCTGGAGGTTTTTGGAAAGGCCGACAGGGTGGTGTATCTGGCAGCGTACCTGTATCATTACCGCAGGGACGGGTCTTCCTCGGTCACGTCCGGGCACAACCCAAGGCTGTATGACCAGTGGCAGACGCTCTACGACCGGATGGAAGCCATCATCCAGTCAAACCAGCTGGGCAGCGAGTATGAAGCCGCGCTGAATAACAGGATCGCGCTGGGCATTCTGGGGCTTGGGCTGAACATTACGGTTTCCACTCAGTCGATGAGGAAAAAAGTGAAGGATATTCACAGGATCATCCGTCAGGAAAGGTATCGGAAGGCGTACAAAAACCTGCCCTTAAATTATTTCCCAATCCACTGGAAACTGTTTTACGGCTGTGCCAGACATGGATTTGCCTTTGGTGTGTACGTGCTGCTCACCGTGATCCAGAGGATTATTTCAAGGTAAAGGAACAAGAAAATGATAATTCATTTTTCGGTTTTGGCCGTGATTCTGGTCTGCGCCCTGATCTGGGAGCGGCCAATCCGGTATCACAAGCTGAATTCCATATATTACGGCGAACGCTACGATTACAAGTCGCCGCTGATGCCCTGGCTGATCGTGTTCGGCTACATCGCCTATCTGGCCGCCATGCGCTCCGGAATGAACGATACCTCCGGCTATATTCAGTCGTTTGAGCATATCCCCGGCACATGGGACGACGTTTCCAGAATCCTTGACGGGGACGGCAAAGACAAAGCGTTTGACATAGCCGCCAACATCTTCAAGATGTACGTGAGCGACGATTACCACGGGTGGTTTGGCCTGTTTGCGGCGGTGGAGTCCTGCATTTTCATTCATGTGCTGCGCAGGGAGTCCGTCAGCTTTCTGGACAGCTGCTTTGTGCTGTTCGCTACCGCACTGTATTATAATTACTTTTCCATGATGCGGCAGTGGTTTGCCGTGGTGCTTCTGTTCGGCGGCGCAATATTCATCAAAGAGGGAAAAACGATCCCCTATATCCTTTTGTGTCTCTTTGCGGCGCAGTTCCACAACAGTGCGTATCTGTTCATCCCGGTCTATTTCATGGTAACAGGCAGGGCGTGGAGCCCCAAGCAGAACCTGATTATTATTGCGGCTGTGGTCGGCCTGCTTTTCCTGAGGCCGATTCTGGATGCCGTGGAAAGCTCTCTGGCAAATTCGACCTATGACTATGCGGTGGCGGCCATGAACAGCGATTCCGGTTCTTCCATCATCCGCCCTGTTATCGCGGCGGTGCCGGTGGTGATCGCGTATATCCACCGTGACCGGATTGATGCAGGCAATAAAATGATACACATCTGCATCAATATGTCGCTGATAAACTTTCTGCTGAATCTTCTTGCGACGTTTACATGCGGACTGTACGTGATCCGTCTGGCAACGTATACCGCCGGCTACAGTCTGATCCTCTATCCCTACCTTCTGAATGTGACGGTCAGCAGTCGAAACAGGAGCGCCCTGAAAGTGGGATTTTACATTCTGTATTTTATTTTCTACTGCTATCAGATGTCCCATCAGGGTTCGTGGGGGTACAGCAGCGACATTCTGGGAGTATTCTCCTGAGAGGAGAGGTAATGCATGACGACAGAGCCAGTCAGGGTTTTGAACCTGTTTACCGTCATGAACCGCGGCGGCGCGGAGACCATGGTGATGAACTATTATCGGAACATCGACCGAAGCAAGGTGCAGTACGATTTCATGGTGCACCGTCAGGAGCGCGGCGCCTATGACGATGAGATTGAGGCGCTTGGCGGCAGGATCTACCGGATGCCGCCGATTCGCCCCTGGACTGCCGGGGAGTACCGGAAGACGGTGCGGGCGTTTTACGCAGAGCATCCCGAGTACCGGGTGATCCATTCCCACATGTCCGAGCTTGGCTATTACGATTTCCGGGAAGCGGAAAAGGCCGGTGTCCCGGTGCGCATCTGCCATGCCCATAACCGTCCATACGGGATCGACCTCAAATCTCCCGTCCGCTGGTATTACAAGGCCATGATGCGGCCGCATATTACGGATCTGTTCATATGCGGCAAGGAATCCGGGGACTGGCTGTTCGGCAGGAAGAACGAAGCCCGCTTCATCCAGCTGAACAACGCCATCGACGCCCGTCAGTATGCCTACCGCCCGGAAATCCGGCAGAAAATGCGGCAGTCGCTGGGCATCGGGGAGGATCAGCTGGTCATCGGCCACGTGGGGCGCTTTTATCCGCAGAAGAACCATAAGTTTATCATTGATATTTTTCAGGCTGTCCGGACGAAAAATCCCAAAGCGGTTCTGCTGCTGGTGGGAAATGACGCCGGTGAGGGCGGAAAGGAAATCCACCAGAAGGCAGAGCAGCTGGGGCTGACCCCGTGGGTGAAATTTCTGGGAACCCGCGGCGACGTAGCGGAGCTGCTTCAGGCGATGGATGTGTTTCTGTTTCCGTCGCTGTTCGAGGGGCTTTCCGTCGCCAGCATCGAGGCGCAGGCCGCCGGATTGCCGGTGCTGATCTCCGACAGCGTCCCGATCGAGTGCAGGAAAACGGATCTGGTTCATGTCCTGCCCTTGAGCGCGCCGCCGGAAGAATGGGCAGACAGCGTTCTGGAGCTTGCCAGAATCCCACGCCGCAATACTTATGAGGAAATCAGGGACGCAGGCTTTGACGTTGTGGAGAACGCCAAATGGCTGCAGGCGTTTTATTTACAGGCAGCGCAGAGATAGGAGGGAGCTATGCCGACACTGACGATCTTTACGCCCGCCTACAACCGGGGACACACCCTTCCCCGTACATATGCTTCTCTCCGGCGGCAGGACTGCAAGGACTTCATATGGCTTGTGGTGGACGACGGTTCCACCGACAACACGGCGGAGCTTGTCAAAGTCTGGCAGACAGAGGAGACGGAATTTGAGATACGCTATCTCTACAAGGAAAACGGCGGAATGCACACCGCCCACAACGCGGCCTACGCGAACATTGACACGGAGCTGAATGTCTGCATCGATTCAGACGACGCGCTGGCAGACGGCGCGGTTCGCTGCATTGTGGACTTGTGGGATAAGACCGACCGCCGGAAATACGCCGGTATCATCGGACTGGACGCCGATATGAACACCGGAAAGGTGATCGGGACAGGCTTTCCCGAAGATATGAAGGAGACCACTCTGGCCGGGTTTTACGACGCGGGCGGAAGCGGCGACAAGAAGCTGGTGTATCGCACCGACATCATGAAAGAATTGCCGCCGTATCCGGTTTTTGATGGAGAAAAATATGTTTCTCTGGGATGGAAATACCAGCTCTGCGACCAGAAGTATAAGCTGGTGACCACCAATACGGTGCTGTGCAATGTAGAATACCAGCCGGACGGCTCCTCCAGAAACATGCTGCGGCAGTACCTGCGCAATCCCCAGGGCTTTGCGTTCATTCGCAAAGAGAATCTGAAGTACATCAGGGACTGGAAGCGGAATGTGATCGACGTGATCCACTACTGTTCCAGCAGCCAGATCAGCGGGAATCCCCACTATGTCCGGGAATCCCCCAGACCGTTTCTGACAGCGCTGTGCATCCCGGCGGGACGGCTGCTGACGGCGTATATCAGAAAGAAAGCACGAACGGAAGGGTAAAGAAAATGGCGGCAGAAAAGAAAATCGGTGTTGTGATCCCGGTCTATAACGCGAAGCGATATCTGCGGCAGTGTATCCAAAGCGTCCTGAACCAGACCCTTCAGGACTTCTGTCTGGTTCTGGTAGACGACGGTTCCAGTGACGGAAGCGGGAAAATCTGCGATACATACGCGGCGAAGGACTCGCGCGTTTGCGTGATACACCAGCCCAATCAGGGCGCGGTGCTGGCACGGACTGCGGGCGTACTTTCGGAATATGCCCAGACGTCAACGTATATCTGCCTGTGTGATGCGGACGATATGCTGGAACCAGACGCGCTTCGTGTCCTCTATGAGGAAGCCGGGAAAAATGATCTGGACTGCGTGTGTGCTGCCACAGCGAAAATGTGGAAGGGCGTCAGATTCCGCAGCAGGTTTCACGCCCCCTGCTTTGAGCAGCCCAAAGTATATTCCGGAGAGGATATTATCAACGATTTATATATCAGCTGCTTTGGTATCAGCAATTATCCCGTGTCACTGTATGCGAAGCTCTATCGCACGGAGCTGATCACAGGGGTAATGGGTTATCCCCCTGTCGTATGGTTTATGGGAGACGATTTGAGCATAACACTTCGTCTGATGCCTGAAACGCGGCGGCTTGGCATTTTGCCGGAGGCAGTCTACAATTACCGCATCGGCGGAAACACATCCCGGTATATGCCCTATATGCTGGATGATTTCCTGCGCCTTTACCGTTTCAAAACGGAAATGCGGCAAAAACATCCCATGCCCCAGGATGCGGAGTATTTCATGGCAGTCGAACTGCTGAACGTTCTGATGACTTGGTTTGAGATGTACAAACGGCAGGGAAAGCACACTGAGATGGAACTGATAAAGGAAATCGGGCGTGTGGCCGCCCTGCCGGAAGTGCAGGATGCTTTGAGAGTGTTGCAGGATAGAAATAAAAAGCACCGGATTTCAGGATATCTGGAGCATGGAGAGTATGGCAAGATCGCGGAAATGGTGATGCAGAAGCTGAAAAAGGAAGCGCCCAGGCGGCTGCTCAGGCAGATTCTGTATTCGCTGTAAACGAACAGGAGCGTATATGATACCCAGAAAAATTCACTACTGCTGGTTCGGCAGAGGGGAAAAGCCAAGGCTGGCACAGAAATGTATTGCCAGCTGGAAAAAATACTGCCCGGATTATGAAATCATCGAGTGGGACGAAGATAACTTCGACGTGAACCGCAATGCCTACACGCAGATGTGCTATAAGGAGAAAAAGTATGCGTTCCTGACGGATTATCTGCGGCTTCTGATCGTGGAGGCGCACGGCGGCATTTATTTTGACACGGACGTGGAGGCGGTGCGTTCCTTTGATGAGCTGCTGGACAATCCGGCCTTTTTCGGCTTTGAGAATGACCGGTTCGTCAACACCGGCGAGGGCTTCGGCGCGGAACCCCATAACCCGGCGGTGCGGCAGATGCTGGCAGAATACGACCCGCTGCTGGACGGGCAGCATGGGACGATCGGCTGCCCCCGGCTCAATACGGATGCGCTGCTGAAGCTCGGGCTGGAGCTGAACGGCGAAAAGCAGAAGCTGAGCGGCGCCGTGGTATTCCCGGAGGATTATTTCAACCCCAGAAGCAGCGTCACCGGCGAATTGCGGAAAACGGAGAATACCCATTCGATCCACTGGTATTCGGCCAGCTGGATGCCATGGCACAAGCGGCTGCGGTCGGCGATCAGCAAACCGGTGCATTTTATCCTGGGGAGGGCAAAAGGACATGGCAGATGATACAAAGCGGATGAATGTCCTGTATTCCAGCGACGATAACTATGCCCAACATATGGGCGTGTCGATCTACTCCCTGCTCAGGCACAACGCCGAGTTTGAAAATATCCGGCTGTACGTGATCGACAATGATATCTCGCCTGAGAACAGAGATAAACTTCGGGAAATGGTGAGCCGGTTTTCCAATGCTGAAATTATGTTTCTTCCTTTCCTTGAGTGGAAGGAAAAGCTCCGGCTGAACATGAGCTGGGACATTTCCATCAGCTCCTATGCCAGACTGTTCGTCGGAGAGATGCTGCCCGAAACCGTTGACAGGGTGCTGTATGCAGATTGCGACATGATCGTCTGCGAACCGCTCCGCGAGCTTTGGAACACGCCATTGGACGGCAAGGTGTTGGCGGCGGTGCAGGACGGCATCAGCGCGGACACCAAGGCGGCCGTTGGATTGCAGGCCGGAATGCGCTATTTCAACGCGGGACTGCTTCTGATCGATCTGGCGGAATGGCGCGCCCGGAAAATGGGGGAAAGGTGCATGTCCTTTATTGAAGGACACGGGGGCAATGTCGTCCACCACGATCAGGGCGTCCTCAACGGCGTGCTGATGGGAAATTATGTAAACTTGCCTATAAAAGACAATCTCATGACCATCCATTACATGCTCAGCCGGGAAAAGCTGCTGAACTATTTTCACGAGGAAGCAGGCTTTTACCCTCAGGAGGAAATAGAGGCCGCGAAAAAGGCACCGGTGATCCTGCATTACACCCCCAGCTTCACCAGCAGACCGTGGTGCAGGGATTGCAGGCACCCGCTCAAGGCGCTGTACTGGGAAAATCTGGCGCAGACCCCGTGGAGGGGAGCCGCGCCGGAAAAATCGAAGGATAAGTGGTATGTAAAACTGATGAACTGGAGATATCGGAATCTCCCGTTCTGACAGGGGGGCACGGAATGATAAGCGTTATTGTGCCGGTGTACAATGGTTCGGCGTACATCGAGCGGTGCATCAACTCCATTACCGGGAGCACGTTCCGGGATATTGAGATCATTGCCGTCGAAAACGGATCGACGGACAATACATGGGAGATACTGGAAGCGCTGGCGGCCGGAGATAGCCGGATAAAACCGATCTCCACGGAGATACGCGGGCTGTCCAACGCGCGGAATATCGGCATTGACCATGCGTCGGGGGACTGGGTCGCTTTCGTTGACGCCGACGACTACATCAGCCCCTTGATGTATGAACGGCTGGCGGAAGCGGCGCAGACACACGGTGCAGATCTGGTGCTGTGCGATTTTGCGCAGGGGACGGAAGAACATTTCGACTTTACGGAGGCAAACCGCCCGGCAGAGGGCTGCAACGCGGCGGAGGAACTGACAAGGGACGATTACTTCCGGAGAACATACCTTCGGGCGCAGTACAAATACAGCGTGGCATGGAACAAGCTGTTTCGCCGGGAAACGATGGGGAACATTCGATTCAACCCGAGCCTGCACTACATTGAAGACAGAAACTTTGCGATTCAATTTGTCCTGAACAGTAAGAAGGTGGTTTCCATTTCCGAAACCCTGTACTACTACTATCGGAACGGGAATTCTATCTCCAATTCGGCAGGCCAGCGGCAGAGGGTCGGGCAGGTATACGATACGCTTGAGGATATCGACATTCTGGAGCGCTCCGGGGAGAAACTGCTTTACCGCGACTGCGCCTACGCGAATCTGCTGCAGCTGGCGGACTTCAGGCTGCGTCAGGCGAAAAAGTACCACATGGACGATGTGCAGCAGGAGCTTCGTCCAATCATCGCCAGAGCAAGGAAAGCTGTGATAAAGGGAGAACTGCCGCTTAAGGAAAAGCTCCGGTTTTTAGGGGAGCACTACTATTATGTGCTTCGGGGCTTACGAAAAAAGTGATTGGAACAGAGCATGAAACGGAAAATCATCATACTGCATTTTAATATGGAGCTTGGCGGGGCGGAGAGCAGTCTGCTGGGACTGCTGGATACCATCGATTATGACCGTTATGACGTTGACTTGTTCCTGTATGCCCATGAGGGCGAACTGATGTCGATGCTCAACCCCAATGTCCGTCTGCTTCCCGAGATGAAGGCGTACCGGGCGCTGACGGAATCCATGAAACAGAATTTTGCGCAGGGCTGCATCCCGATTGGGATGGCGAGAGCCGCGGCGAAGGTCAGATCCAGCCTTTCCAGAAGCCCGCTGCAGAGCGGACATAACTACAAGCAGTATTTCCACAAGCTGTGCATCCCCTATCTTCCGGACATTCCGGGAGACTACGACCTTGCGATCAGCTTCAATGACCCGCATTACATCGTCGGGAAAAAGGTCTCCGCGAAGGTCAGGATGTCATGGTTCCACACCGATGCTTCTCAGATGGTCTTCTGCGACGCCATCGAGAAGGAAATGTGGGGGATGTCCGACTACGTGGTGAACGTGTCGGATGCGTGCAAGCAGGCGTTTGACGCGAAGCACGGCTATCTGACGAGCAAGTCCATTGTTGTGGAAAATATGCTGTCAAAGAACCTTGTGCAAAGCAGAAGCGCGGCATTTTCCGCCGAGCGGGAGATGCCGTCAGACGGCAGCATTCGCCTGCTGTCGATTGGCCGGTTCTGCACTGCCAAGAATTTCGACAATGTGCCGGATATCTGCCGCCGGATATTGGCTTCGGGCTGCAATGTAAAGTGGTATCTCATCGGCTACGGCGGGGATGAAGCGCTGATCCGGCAGCGGATACAGGACGCCGGGATGGAGGAGCGGGTCATCATTCTGGGGAAAAAGGAAAACCCGTACCCCTACATCAAGGCCTGCGGCCTGTACGTCCAGCCCAGCCGGTATGAGGGAAAATCTGTGACCGTTCGGGAAGCCCAGATCCTGAACAAGCCCGTGGTGATCACCAGTTACGCCACCTCCGCCAGCCAGCTGGAGGACGGCGTGGACGGCGTGATCGTCCCCATGGACAACGAAGGCTGTGCGGCGGGGATCGCGGCGGTGCTTCGGGATGAGGCGCTGCGGCAAAAACTGACCGAAAACACGAAAATAAGAGACTATACAAACGCCGGGGAGATCGAGAAGATCTACAGGCTGCTGGAAAACGTATGAAGATCAAAACAATTACCTGCCATGACGTGTACAATGTGGGCGCGAGCTTGCAGGCCTACGCACTGGTGACCTACCTGCGCAAGCTGGGGCATGACGCCCAGATCATTGACTATAAGCCGGACTATCTGAGCAATCATTATCCGCTTTGGGGGCTGGGGAATCCCGCATACGATAAGCCAATTCTCCGGGAGCTGTATAACCTTGCGAAACTGCCGGGGCGGCTTAAGGCCAGAAACGGGAAAGCGGAATACGACCGGTTTACCGCGGAGTTCCTGCCGCTGACCCCGCGCCGCTACACGTCCAATGACGACTTGAAGCAAAACCCGCCGGAAGCGGACGTCTACTTTGCGGGAAGCGACCAGATATGGAACTGCTTTTTCCCCAACGGAAAAGACCCGGCGTTCTATCTGGACTTTGCGCCTGCGGGCAGCGTCAGAGCGTCCTACGCGGCCAGCTTTGCCATGGACGACATTCCGGAGGAATGGAAGCCGGACGTGAAGAGGCGGCTGTCCGGGCTGGATCATATTTCGGTTCGGGAAAGCTCCGGGGCGGCAATCGTGGAGCGGCTGGGCATTCCGGGGGCCGTGCAGGTGATGGACCCGGTATTCCTGCTGGACAGCGAAACATGGGCTTCCATTGAGAAGCCCGTTCCCAATACGGAGCCGTATGTCCTGCTGTACGATTTTGACCGCAATCCGGAGATGGTTCGCTTCGCGCGGAGACTGGCGGAGGAAAACGGATGGAAGCTGTACTCGGTGCTTTCCTGCAAAGAATGCGACAGATGCTTCGAGCAGGATGGGCCGCTGACGTTCCTGAATCTGGTACACCATGCGCAGTTTGTGGTATCCAACTCCTTCCACGCCACCGCGTTTTCGCTGATTTTCCGGAAGCAGTTCGTGGTATTCAACCGGCAGGAGCATATCAATACAAGAATGCGGGACCTTCTTTACGGCCTTGGCCTGCGGGACTGCCTGATGGACAGCGCCGGCAGGGACTGCCCGCCGATCGACTATCCACAGATTTTGGAAAAGCTGGACGAGCAGGTGGGCGCATCCAAGGCGTACATTGAGAACGTCCTGTCATACTGAACTTCAATTAGGGTCTATCTGAAAACCGGCAGCGCCATTAGGCGATGCCTTCCTGATTAAAATCAAAGATTTTAATCAGGAAATAGTATCAGAGGGAAAACGATGAAGAAGATTTTGTTCATGATCAATTCCATGGGCGTGGGCGGCGCGGAAAAGAGCCTGTCCTCCCTGCTGAACCTGTTTGACTACCAGCGGTATGACGTGTATCTGCAGATGATAAACCGGGGCGGCACGTTTGAAAAGCTGCTGCCGCCGCAGGTGAAGATTCTGCCGTCGATACCCTATTTTCAGTTCTGCGGTCTGCCCCTTGTAAAGCAGCTGACAGCCGGGAACATCCGCTTCTTAAAGGCGCGTCTGGCCGTCAGCGAACAGCTGAGAAAGAACGACCGCGCCGGTAAACCCCTCCATGCCACGCAGGTGCTTTGGAATGGCGCGCGCAATGCGTTTGACCTGCTTCCCGGGGTGTACGACGTGGCCATTGCATGGGGTCAGGGGACGCCTACGCATTTTGTTGCGGAAAAAGTTAACGCTGCGAAGAAAATCGCATGGGTCAATGCCGACTACGAGGGCGTTGGATTTAACAGAGGCTTTGACCGGGAAATTTATGGGAGATATGATTATATTTCCTGCGTTTCGGGGCAGCTGTCGGAAAAATTCAGGGAGGTCTTCCCGGAATACGCCGAAAAAGTGGTAACGGTTTACGACATCAACAGCGAAAAGCTCATAAAAAGCATGGCGGAGGAACCGGCCGATTTGCCGTCCCTTCACGGAACGGTGATAACGACCGTGGGACGATTGGTGACGCAGAAGGGGTATGACATCGCGATCGAAGCCGCCCATATTCTGAAGGAACAGGGCGCAGACTTTACATGGATGGTCTGCGGTGAAGGCCCGGAGCAAAAAATGCTGGAAGAAAAGATCGGCCAATATGGTTTGCAGGAGGATTTCATTCTGTTGGGAGTGCAGGCAAACCCCTACCCCTATATGAAAGCGGGAGATATTTACGTGCAGACTTCCCGCTTTGAGGGCTACTGCCTGACGCTGACCGAGGCCAGAATTCTGAACCGCCCCTGCGTGGCAACCAATTTTGACGTCGTATATGACCAGATGGTACAGGGTGAAAACGGCCTTGTGGTGGAAATGACCCCGGAGGCCGTAGCGGAGGGAATTCTGCGTCTGATGCGCGACCCTGCTTTGTATGCCCATATCCGCCAGTACCAGCAGTCCGAGGGAAAGGGAAACGAGGGGGAAATTCAGCGGGTTTTCCGGATTCTGGAAGAATGATACTGAACTCCAATTAAAATCTTTAAAAAAGATTTTAATTGCCTGAAGGGCATGGAGGTCATATGAGACTTGTTTTGTGATTTCTTTCCCTATAAATCACAAAACAGGCAGCGCCGTCAGGCTATGCCTTCCTGATTAAAATTAAGATTTTAATCAGGAAATAGTATGAAAAGGAAGACGGAAGAGCGACCCCTGCGGAACCATTCGCGGTGAAGCATACGAACATGACTGTGCCGTCAGACGGCGCTTTCCCAATGTCTAAGCTAAGGAGATCAAAAAGTGAAAGGGTCCAGAACGCAGAAATCTGTCACAAATACAGTGGTATCGTTTGCCTCGCAGCTGATCGTGATTCTGCTGGGGTTCCTGTCCCGGCGGGTCCTGATCTACAGTGTGGGCGTGGAATATCTGGGCATCAACGGCCTGATGAGCAACATCCTGACCATTTTCTCGCTGGCGGAGTCCGGTATAGGACTGGCGGTCGGTTATGCGCTGTATAAACCTCTGGCGGAAAACGATATTGAACAGGTCAAATCGCTGATGCGGTTTTTCAAGTATACTTACCGCGCTCTGGCGATAGGAACGGCTGCGATCGGGATAGCATTTTACCCGCTGCTTCCATTCTTCCTGAAAGACAATACCGCGCCGGATGCCAATCTCGTGTATTGGCTGTTCCTGCTTGGTTCGGTGTCCTCCTATTTGTGGGTCTATAAAACGACGCTGAACACCTCGGACCAGAATAAGTATCTTTATACCATCGCAAGCACCATTGCGCAGATCGTGGTGCTGGTGCTGAAGGTGCTGATACTGTATTTTGCGCAGAATTATATTCTGTACCTTGCTGTTGACATCGGCACGACCATTGTCAAGAACCTGATTTTCTGCCGCATTGTTGACAGGCGGTATCCATATCTGAAGGACAAGAACGTCCGGAAGCTTGACCCCGAAGTCCGCAAGAGCCTGTTTACAAACATCAAGGCGCTTTTTCTGGGGAAGGTGGGCTATATCATTTCCCAGTGTTCCGACAATCTGGTTATTTCCTCGCTGGTCAGCGTGACCGCCGTGGGTATGTACAGCAATTACACGACCCTGATCACTTCTGTTTCCGGGTTTGTGACCACCTTCTCCAGCGGTGTTACAGCCAGCATGGGCAACCTGATCGCAAGCGAAACGAAGGAGCGGGCATACGAAGTGTACAAGCGGGTAGATTTTATCAACTACTGGCTGTATACGTTCACGGCGACCTGCCTGCTGTGTCTGGTAGAGCCGTTCGTCGCGATCTGGCTGGGGCAGGACTTTGTGCTGACAAAGGCCATTTTGATTCTGGCAGTTGCGATATACTATTTCAAGGGGATCAACTCCGGGATCGACATTGCCAAAAACGCGGCCGGGCTGTATTACCCGGACCGGTTTATCCCGATGGCGGAAGCCATTGCAAACATGGTGATCTCTATCGTTCTGGCAAAGCGGTACGGCATTGCCGGTGTTCTGTTTGGCACGCTGGTCAGTTTCCTTGCCCTGTCCTTCTGGGCAAAGCCCTATTTTGTCTGCCGGGACGTATTCGAGGTCTCCTTTGCCAGATACGCTGTCCGGGAGGGGCGGGAGATTGTGGTTTCCGTTCTGGTTGCCGCTGGAACGTGGTATGCGGTTTCACTGGTGTCGCTGGAAAATGTGCTGCTGAGCTTTGGTGTGAAGGCGCTGCTCGCTCTGGCGCTATCCAACGGTCTGCTGCTGTTGGTTTATTTTAAGACGAGCGAATTCCAGTACCTCCGCGGGCTGCTGGAAAGCGCGGCAAACCGTATTGGGAAACGGAAAAAAGCATGAATAAACTTTTTTGGCTGATTTATATACAGCCGCTGCACAGGATCATAATCTTCATGATTCTGGCGGCGGTGCTGTGGGGATATCTGGGGAGCAGGGAACAGGGCAGCAGGCGGTGGCGGATACTCAACGCGGCCGTTTTTGCCGGGATCGCGGCGGTGATCTTCTATATGACGGTCTGCGCAAGAGGGGAAGAAACGGCGGAAGCTGTGCTTGTTCCATTTCAGAACTTCCGGGAGGCCAGAGAGCAGCCGGAACTGTACCGGTCGATGCTGATGAATGTTCTGCTGTTTTTCCCCATCGGGCTGTCCCTGCCGTTCGTGCTGGGGAAATGGAAGCTGTCCGTCCCCGTCACGGTTGTGCTGGCGTGCCTTTCTTCGGCGGGAATTGAATATTTGCAGTACCGTTACAGTCTGGGAAGATGCGAGGTGGACGACGTCATCATGAACACGCTGGGAGCGCTGCTGGGCTGCTCGGCCCGGTGGATATCCCACAGTTGGAAAAGGAAATAGACAGACCGCGCTTTTTGGAAAATCCGTTTGGGGAGAGCGGTTTCCCTCCTTCGACATATCTTGACTTTTGACAAAAAATGCTTTATACTGTATCCGTGTTTATATATGCATCCGTACCCCGCCGCGCGGGGGCGCGGAACGCTTTTTACAGACGGGGGGCGAAGGAATGCGCATACATGGAAATTGCTGGCGGCTGACTGCGGTTCTGCTTTCGCTGACGCTTCTTTGCGGCATCGCTGCCCTCCCTGCCACCGCCGCGTCTGTTGGCGAAGTGGTACGTGCGGGCATTCCGGAAAATGCGGTTCCCGGCGATATCCGGATCACGACCTACGCCGTGCCGAATGAGGCGCAGATGGCGGGTCTGCGGGAGGATGCCGCACAGAAGACCCCTGACGGATTTGTTTTTTACGGCTGGTACGTAACAGGAGAGGAAGTAAGCTTCGCCATTGCCGACAGCGGGCTTGAAAACTGGCTCTGTGAGATTTATGCCGACGTGGCGCAGGACGAGGATTGCAGACTCGTGCTGCAATACCTGTACATCCCCGCGGAGGTGAAGGCCCCTGCGGAACCGACGGCGGCCGTCGAGGAGACGGCTCCCGCAGTTACCGAGGAAGCAGCTTCGGAGACCACCGGAGAGGACGTCCCGGAGGAGACGCAGAGCGAAGAAAAGACGGTCATTTCCACCATTCCGCAGTATTTCCAGAACGACTACCCCTACACCATGTACGGCAGCGGTACCATTGCGACCAGCGGATGCAGCATCGTTTCTCTGGCCATGGTGGCAAGCTACCTGACCGACCATGAATACACCCCCGACGAGCTGGCGCACTATTTCGGCGGACGGGCGATCAACAACATTGCCCGGCTGGAATACGGCAACAAGACGCTTCAGCTTGCCTGTAAGAAGGCAGCGAACTGGCACGTTGTCTACAAGGCGCTGCAGGAGGGGCAGGTCGCCATCGTGCTGATGAACCACAACTCCATCTTCACCAATTCCCAGCACTTCATCGTTCTCGCCGGCATCAATGAAAACGGGAAGATCATCGTCAACGACTCCAACCGGGATAATTACGACTTCTGGCAGCTGAAAAAAGGCTTTGAGGAAGGCTTTAACCCGGAAGACATTCTGCTGGGCTACGACGGCGCGTGGATCTACGACAAGAGCGCCATGCCGGAGGAACCCTTCATTTACTACGAGGAGGAACCCGAACGGGGCGAGCCCCGGTACGCCGATATTACGCTGAGTCAGGACGATATCAAGCTCCTGGCGAAGGTCGTCTGGGTAGAAGCTCAGGGCGAATGCGCCGAAGGCCAGCAGGCCGTCGCGGAGGTGGCGCTGAACCGGATCGCCTCCGACAGCTTCCCTGATAACCTCCATGACGTGATCTACGGGCAAGGACAGTTCCGTTCCGTGCCCCGTCTGGACAAGGCGGAACCCTTCCAGGCGCAGTACGAGGCCATTGAAAGAGCGATCTACGGCCCCTATATCTTGCCGAAGGAAGTGGTGTATTTCGCCACGAAGCCCACCAACAGCAACATCTGGGGACAGATCGGCGGACATATCTTCTGCTATGGGAACGACTACATCGCCGCGGCGGAGAAATAAACAGCCCGGAAAATGAAATTTGACCCCCGCCGTGCGGCGTGACCGCGCGGCGGGGGTTTCCCTGCGCAATAAAAAAGCCCTGCCGGAAGGCAGGGCGGTTGACAAAATGAAAGATTTGGGATATAGTATGGATACAGGGGTGCTGCCAGTAGGACGGCTCCCCCATGCGTTACGAAGAGATAATCGTTACTTTGGAGGGCAGCGGTTATCTCTTCTTGTTATTTGCCTGGAGAACCAGGGCAATGACAGCAGCAATGAGCATGCAGAATTGGAAAATTCCTTCCCATGTAACATCCATACCTGTCACCCCCTCTCGTTTACGATTGGGGGCAAAGAAGCATCACCCCCGAAAAAATCGAGGGAAACCGCCTACCGGGGTACTGGCAGCACCACCGATAGCGTAGCACAAATTTCGACAGATTGCAAAAAAGAGCGGGGCATATCGCGCGGCAATGCGGCGATATGCCCCGCCCGGTTTTTACCGGGATGTCCGCAGACCTTACCGGTCAGCGGATGTCATACACGGACTTGATGGTCAGATTCTGTTCCAGCTCCTCCACGCTGCGGGAGGTCTGCACCGTCACGCGGTAGGGCGCGGGGGCGGTGAGAGCGAAGAAGTTGTCGGACAGAACGCAGTCAAAGTCCCGGAAGTCCAGAAAAACGCCCTTGGCAAATACATCGGCCTGAACGGAAATTTCCGCCCCACCGGGGACGGGGGCGATCCGGACGTCAAACGCCGGCTTGCGCCACTGGAAATGCTTGGCAGGCACCAGCAGTTCCACCTGACGCATAAGGAAGCGGCCCTGCTCATCGTACAGGTCGGCATACAGGAAGGTGTCGTAGGGGTCGGGGGAGTCCACGGGGTAGGTCAGCACGTCCCGGGAGGACAGTGCTTCCACCTCCACATCCCGGCGAAGCCCGTCCAGCACGGTCAGATCCCCCCGGCACATGGCCAGATGAATGTGGCCGCGGAAACCGGCGCGGGTCTCGTTGGCAATGTTGACGGTGAGCGCCCCGTTTTCCAGAAACAGGCCCATGGCCACGGGGGCGTAGAACTTCCGGGCGGCGTAGTGCAGTGCTTTGTAGCGCCCGAAGCAGTCCACGCTGGACCAGGAGGCCACCGGCCAGCAGTCGTTGAACTGCCAGTAGGTAGAGCCCATGCAGTACCCCCGCTGACGGCGGAAGTGTTCCACGCCGTATTTGATGGCGTCCGCCTGCAGCAGCTGGGACGCGTACACCAGATTCTCAAAGGTGGCAGGATACAGGTAATTGTCCGCCAGGTACCGCAGGATCTTCCCGTTGCCGCCCCGGCACTTCTGATGGTTCTCCATGACGCGGGAGAAGCAGTTCATGTCTTCCTCCCGGGCAAAGGTGCGGATGGTCTTCATGGAGGGGAAGCTCTCAAAGCCGTACTCGGAGCAGAAGCGGAAGCGTTTCTGACGGTAGGTGGTGAAGGGGACACCACCGTGCCAGACCTCCCAGTAGTGGGTGTCGCCCTTGGCGGGGTTGTCCGGGTCGTCAAAACCGCCGCCGGAGGAGGGACTGGACGGCCAGTAGTAGGTGTCCGGCGCATAAGTCTCGCACAGCTCCGGCAGCAGATGGCCGTACAGGCGGGTGTAATCGTCCCGCACCAGCTGGTTGTCCCGGGAACCCCAGTTGATGACACCGCTTTCCATCTCGTTGTTGCCGCACAGCAGGGCGAGGGAGGCGTGATGGTGCAGCCGCTTCAGGTTGCAGATGGCTTCCTGCGTGAACTCCTCGGCCATTTCCGACGTCAGATAGATGTTGGCGCAGGCGACCATGAAGTCCTGCCACACCAGCAGGCCGTATTGATCGCACAGCTCGTAGAAGCGGCTGTCGGGGTAGTACCCGCCGCCCCAGACCCGCAGGGTGTTGAAGTTGGCGTCCACAGCCTGACGGACGATGGTTTCCCACCGCTGGTCGGTGATGCGGCTGAGCAAATTGTCCATGGGAACCAGATTCGCGCCCATGGAGAAAATTTTCACGCCGTTCAGCACAAAGCAGAATTCGCTGCCCTTGCCGTCCGCGTCCGGCTCCGTGCTGACGGTGAGGGTGCGCAGGCCGAGCTGCTTGTGGCAGCGGTCGATGACCTCGCCGCCGCAGACCAGCTCCACATCCAGATCATAAAGGGGCTGGTCGCCGTAGCCCCTTGCCCACCACAGCTTCGGGTTATCCACTTTGATAATGCCGTGGCCGTCTTTCAGGAGAACGCGCTTGCCGTCGAAGTCTGCGTAGATCTCGCACCCGGCGTGACATTTGGTGGTCACGTCCAGCTCCACCGAGACGCTGCCGTTTTCGTGGTGCTGGCGGACGGCCACGCCGTCGAAACGGTCCACGTTCCAGCCCTTCAGCTCCACGCCCCGGAAAATGCCCATGTCCGGCAGGGTGGGACCCGTCTCCCTTAATTAAAGATATTGTTGGGTAAAAAAGAAAGGTCAGTCGATTT
>ERZ506432.300-NODE-300-length-22098-cov-6.840221_pt1 | contig 22098 bp, 17 predicted proteins | sample MGYA00513663_ERZ506432 | MGnify/ENA metagenome assembly ERZ506432
ACCGATACAGGCAAGGGCAACAACCGGCGTTGGCAAGCCCCAGGCGGACAGCGAGAGCAACGAGCGAATTCCGCCGGACGGTTTCGACGCGACTGCCCTAGAAGGTTCACTTTACGAGTGAACCCCTCCACCGCCTAACGAATGTAAGCTTGCAAACGCCGTACAAAATAAAGTTACCCACTTGTACCAGAAAAAAACTTGAATATCAACATTACCGATACAGGCAAGGGCAACAACCGGCGTTGGCAAGCCCCAGGCGGACAGCGAGGGCAACGAGCGAATTCCGCCGGACGGTTTCGGTGTGGCTGCCCTAGAAAATTGCTGTCCTCGGGCAAGTCCGCAGGGCTGTGGACATCGCCCCCTACACATTCCAAGAAAGGCTATACTTCACACCAACTCCAACGCCCATGTAAACAGCTTCACCACCGCGGGCATGGTCAGCATGGACACCAGCGTGGTGACGGCGAAGATGTGGGAAGCGTAGGCATCGTTCATATCGTGTTTCTGGCACTGGAGCGTGCACATTGCCGCCGAGGGGGCTGCCATCAGCACCAGCACCACAATACGGACAGACTCCGGAATGAAGCCCAGCGGCAGAAACAGTGCCGCCAGAATCACCGGCACGATCAGCAGCTTCACGGCACTGACATAGTACACCCGCGGATTTTTCAGGGCGTGGAACAGATCTGCCTGTGCCACGCTGATACCCGAAGCCACCATTGCCATAGGCGTATTCAGCCCTGCCACATAGCCGAAAGTCTTTCCCAGCAGATCCGGCAGCGGAATCCGGAAGAAGAACAGCAGCAGCCCGATCACGATACCGATCATGGTGGGAGAGCACAGCTTCTTCACCAGTGCTTTCCGGTCATGCTGCCCTGTCAGCAGCATGATGCCGTGTGTCCACGCGAAGCAGAAGAACACCGACAGAAATGCCGTGGTATAAAACACGCCCTCGTTCCCCAGAATCGCACTTGCCAGCGGAATCCCCATGAAGCCGCAGTTGCTGTAAATGGCGGAAAAGCGTTCGATTTCCGTTTCCCGCCCCGGCTTCTGCCGCACCAGCAGATACACTGCCGCAATAAACACCACGTAGGACACCGCCGCCAGCAGAAACGTCCAGAGCATATTCACCACAAGACGGGACTCATACTCCACGTCGGCGTAGGCGTTCACCACCAGCACCGGCGTGACAATTTCCAATACAAAGTTGGAAAACTGCCTGCCGCCGTTTTTGTCCACAACTTTTGTCCGATAGGCAATGATGCCCACCACGTTCAGCAGCAGCATGAGAATTGCCTGCTTCAAAATGATCCATGCCAAATCCATACACCTCAATCCCAGAACAACGCGTGTGCTCTAAGGAAACCCTGCATAAAGCCCGCCTGACGGCTTTGCACGCAATCTGCTTGTAGATTTTCCGTCATATTGCCCAGAAATCCCTTGCCAGACACCAAGTCTGCCTACGGAATTTCTAGGCAATCTGCCGAAAAATCTGACTACGCATCTTACGCACAAGCTTTATTCAGTGTTTCCCTAAAAATGGGCGAAATCCGGAACGTCCGAACTTCGCCCATTTTCTAGTATATCACATGACATTGAAAAAAATATGGCGGCAATATGGCGTACCGCAGAATTTTTGCAGCAGTTCCGCTTACCCGAAAATCGGCTGGATCTGTTTGCCGTCCCGTGCAAGAGCCACCGTTTCCGGCAGCTTCGTGAAATCCGCCACCATAGAAGCCGGCTTTTCCGCCGGTGCGTCCTGCCGCAGGGGCACAAAGTAATAGTGCTTCGTGTTCAGCAGCAGCCCGATATTTTTCGCCGATGCCCGCAGTGCATCATTGGTGGCGATTGCCAGCACAATGGGTTTCTGCCGCCGGAGCATGGACTTTACCGCCATGGTCGCTGTGGTATCCGTGATGCCGTTCGCCAGCTTTGCGGCGGTATTGGCGGTACAGGGTGCCACCACCAGCAGATCCAGCAGGTTCCTGGGGCCAAGCGGCTCTGCCTGTGCAATGCTGCGAATCGCCGGTTTGCCGCAGATCTCCTCCAATTCGGCAACCCGTTCTGCCGCTGTGCCGAAACGGGTATCTATGGCGGCGGCATGCTCCGAGAAAATCGGTGTCAGTTCCGCACCGGCTTCTCGCAGCAGCTTCGCCTGTGCAAACGCGGCGGAAAAGGTACAGAACGAACCGGTCACCACAAAGCCGATTCGCTCACCTGTCAGGTCGTTCATGGGCAACGCTCCTCTCCTCGAGAATATTGCAAATGGTGTCTGCGATGATTTCTCCCGCGGTCATGGGTGCAACTTTCCCCGGAACGGCGGTGCGGCGTTGTCACCGGCAATTTTGCACGAAAAGCCGCATACCCTGTACGGGAGGGGATACCATGATCGCGATTTACGCACGACAATCCGTGGAACGTCCGGATTCCATTTCCATTGCAATGCAGGTGGAGCACTGCCGCCGCATTTGCCCGCGGTCGGTGCCTCAGCAGGTCTACACCGACCGCGGCTTCTCCGGCACCAACACCCGCCGACCGGCATTGCAGCAGATGCTGGAGGCGGTGGAACAGGGACAGATCGAAAGCGTCTATGTCTATAAGCTGGACAGAATTTCCCGTTCCCTGTGCGATTTTGCGGCAATGATGCAGGAATTCCGCCGCCGAGGCGTGACACTGCACTCCGTGCGGGAAAGCTTCGACACCCAGACGGAAATCGGCGGCATGCTGCTGAATCTGCTGATGATGTTCGCGGAACTGGAGCAGAAAACCATTGCCGGACGGGTGCGGGACAATTACTACGCCCGAGCCGTCCAGCAGCTGGCACTGGGCGGTGTGCCGCCTTACGGCTACACGGCAAAGCCGGTGACACACGGAGGGCACTCCACCACCATGCTGGAAGTGCAGCCGGAGGAGGCACAGCAGGTACAGGCATTTTACACCGGATACGGCGTGGCAGGGCAGAACGTGGAGCAGCTGGTACAGGCCGCCAACCAAGCCGGCAGCCGTACCCGACAGGGGGCGAGGTGGTCCAACAGTGCGGTGCTCCGGCTGCTGCGAAGTCCGGTCTATGTGCAAGGAGATCTGTCCTGTGCGGTATTTTTGCAGCGGCAGGGGGCAGTGCTGACACATGCGTTGGAGGCGTACTGCTGCGGAAACGGCTATCTGGTCTACGGCAGCCCCAGCCGGCGGCAGGGTTCCAAGCTGGTGCATCTGGAGGGCGAGCATGTCGCCGCCGGACTGCACCGGGGCATCATCGACGGCACGCTCTGGCGGAGCGTACAGGAACGGCTGAATGCCCGCGGCGGCAGCACCAACCGCGGCACAGGACACACTTCGTGGCTACAGGGGCTGGCAGTCTGCGGGCTGTGCGGCACACGCTGCTATGCCCGCAACAACGGCAAAGGGGCAGCCTACACCTATTTTGTCTGCCGCGGCAAACGGCAGGGCATCTGCACCGGCATTGCCGGACTGCGGACGGAAGCGGTGGAACAGGCAGTGGCTCCGGTGCTGGCGGAACAGGCGGCGGCAGTGCTGCCCTATGCACAGTCGGCAGAACCGGAACCCTCTGCCGCGGCGGTGGCTCTGGAAAAGCTGGAACAGCGAATGCGGCGGCTGGCGGCTGAACTGGGGGAACCGCATGCGGCAGCGGTATTTCTGCGGGAGGAACTCCAGCGGCTGGGGACGGAGCACCAGCGGCTGGAACAGGAACTGCGTCAGAACGCCTCTGAACCGCCGTTACAGCCCGCAGAAAACTGGGAAGCATGGTGGGCAGATGCCAGCTTGGAACAGCGTAGGCATGCCGCTGGACTGCTCCTGCGGGAGGTACGATTGTTTCCGACATACGGGGAAGTATATTTGCAATAAAGGCAACACCACACAAAGCCCGCCTGACGGCTTTGTACGGTGTTGCCTAAAACAAAGAGGGCACCTCCCGAAGGAGATGCCCTCTCGATGCACTTACGTGCATGTAGATTCAGTTACACATGTTGCTGCTATCGCAGCGAATGCTTACTTTCTCTTCTTAGCAACCAGTGCTACGCCACCGATTACAGCTACAGCTACAGCTACGCCAGCTACCGGCAGAGCATCGCCAGTCTTCGGAGAAGAAGTAGACTTAGCCGCCTTCTTGGTTGCGGTAGCAACCTTAGCAGCGGTAGTAGTAGCAGCTACCGGTGTAGCAGTCGGAGCTGCTGTGGTAGCTTCGGTGGTCGGCTCAGTCGGATCTTCAACGATGGTGATAGTACCAGCACCGCCGCCCGGAACGCCGCTGTCACCAGTTTCGCCGTTCTTGTAAGAGGTTTCTACGCCGTCGGAATCCTTACCGTCGATAGACAGGGTGAAGGTGTCGCCAGCCTTAGCATCCTTGCTAACTTCAACGGTGATTGCAGCGATCTGACCGCTAACAGCCTTCAGCGGAACAGTTGCATATGCAAACGGAGCGAATACGAAGTTACCAGCATCGTTAGTAGCTGCCAGGCAGGTAGCCTTCTTTACAGAAGCTTCCAGGTCAACATAAGTCAGACCTTCGCCCAGAGTTACACCGAAACCAACACTGTTGATGCTATCGGTAACGCCGATCGGCAGAGTTACCTGATAGTTAGCAGCCTTCAGTTCAGCCAGAGTCAGGGTCTTGCTGCCCATAGTCAGGCTTACGCCAGCAGCACTTGTCGGAACAGCCATAACAGCTGCAGATGCAGCTACAACAGCAGCAGCAGAGAGAGCTGCCATTGTCTTTTTCAATGTAGTCTTCATTGTTTCTATTTCCTTTCAAAAATAAAATTATATGTGATATACCAGCGATGCGATATGCACCTCACACCGCTAATATATACAAGCAAATGGATAAAAGTTTGTGAATCTTAGAAAAGCTTACTTACCGCCGTTAGCCATCTTGATAGCTTCTGCCCAGTCAATGTGGTTACCAGCACCGTTGTATGCCTGATATACTGCAGTGTACAGCATGTCGGTAGCATCCAGCTTTCCATCTTCTGTATTTTCGCCTGCCTTGGATTCCGTATCAATATCAGATGCCAGATAAGCCAGCTTGCTCTCCAGAGCAGTGCCGTTCTTTACGGTATCAAAGATCGGAGCCTTACCAGCACCCTGCAGGGCAACATAGTAAGCAGTTTCGAACAGGTCAGTTGCATCAACCTTGCCGTCCAGTGTAGTGTCGCCCTTCAGAGCAACTGCTACCTTTACGGTATCTGTGAGCTCAACCTCTTCTTCGCCCTTGTACTTCAGACCAACTTCGCCGTCAAAGTAAACCTTGCCAGCAGTCTTTTCTGTTACAGTTTCGTAAGCTTCCGCCGGAGTCATTTCGAAGTCAATTGCAGTTGCCGGATCTACGGTAACATCTTCGCCATTTTCCAGATGCAGAGTTACGGATTCGATCAGACCAGCCACATTGAAGGATTCTTCATCGGACAGGTAGATGTTTTCAGCAGTTTCAGCGTCAACAGTCTTTACTTCTACAGAAGAAACGCCGGTCGGCAGAGTTTCTGTAGTAGTGCCGCTTACATCGGTAGTCGTTGTGCCGCTGTCGCCAGTGGTAGTTGTACCGCTAACATCGGTAGTCGTTGTGCCGCTGTCGCCAGTGGTAGTTGTACCGCTTACATCGGTAGTCGTTGTGCCGCTGTCGCCAGTGGTAGTTGTACCGCTGACATCAGTAGTTGCACCGCTTGCATCGGTAGTCGTTGTGCCGCTGTCGCCAGTGGTAGTTGTTGTAGTTGTTGTAGTATCCTTGTCCTTCAGAACAACGGTTACGTCACGAGTTACATCGAAAGCAGCAACGCCGTCAGCTGCACCGGAAACCGTTACGGTCTTTACGGTGTCAACAGAAACAACGGTCTTTTCCGGCAGCTTTTCTGCAACCTGTTCTTCTACGTACTTTTCTACTTCAGCCTTTTCAGCATCGGTGATTTCCAGTTCAGCAGTGTAAGTGCCAGCTGCTGCACCAATGGTTACCTTTGTTGCACTCTTCAGCAGAGCAGCAACATCAGCAGAGGAAACAGCGATCTCTACGTTTACGCCAGCGTCCTTCAGGCTGCTGTTTACAGATGCAACGCCGTTATCGAAGTTTGCACCATACTTTGCAACCATGCCGTCAACTGTCTTCGGCTGATTTGCAGCAGCTGCAACGTTCTTTGCCAGATAATTTACAGCAGCAGCCAGAGCAGCGTCTGCGGAATCATAGCTCTTTGCAGCCTTTGTCAGATTCTTGAAAGAATCGTACTTCTTCTGTGCCTTTGCAATGTCAGCAGACAGCTTGTCAGTTTCTGCCTTCAGAGCAGCAACATCACCGGCGATGTCGAAGTCAGCATTTGCACGAACTTCATCTTCGGTCATGTTGTATTCAGCAGCCAGTTCCTTGACCTTCTGGTCTACAGCAGCAGTTACCTGACCAGCCAGATTGGTGCATACATCGTTTGCATACTCAGTTGCTGTGCTTACGCCATAGGTCTTGCCGTTTGCGGTGAAGCTCAGATCAGCGTCAACGCTCTTGCTGTTTGCGAAATCTGTCTTGATGGTTGCAGTGTAAGCAACACCAGTCAGAATGGAAGTATCCAGAGTGAAATTTTCATAGCCGCCCAGAGTGTCCAGCTTTTCAGCCAGCTTGTCTGTTGCAGCACTGAAATCAGCAGTACCAGAAATGGTAACCACGCCATCCTTTACCGTAGCGGTCGGATTTTCAGATGCGTCTACTGCCTTCTTCAGGAGTTCTACATAGTAGTTTGCGGAGTTGATGCCTGCGACAAACTTCTTTGCGTCCACAGTCACAGTCTTGTTGGAAGTTTCTGTGTTCAGCTGCTTTGCCAGAGTAGTGTTCCAATCGGACTCTACAGTGTAAGTAATAGTGTCTGCATCTGCACTAACAGTTTCCGGGAAACCAGTAGCCGGTTCCACCTTCAGCAGCTTGTCAGCTGTAACTTTCAGTGCTGCAGGAGCTTCCGCAGCGTTTGCAGAAATTGCAAGAACCTGACCCAGTGCAACCGGAATTGCGACAGTTGCAGCAAGAAGTCTGTTAAATGTCTTCTTCATTTCTTATTACCTCTCTTTTTAATTAAATTGATTGCCATCCGCACAGGTGGTGTTCCACCGCCCGCATCAGATGCATTTGCTTCCGGTAATCCCGCTTCATCTGCCGGAAACACACGCTGCGGCAATTGTTCTTATGTCTACAAGGTCCTATAAAAAAGCCCTCGTAAACAATTTACATACGTATTTTAACATATTATTGTGCCCGTGTCAAGCCCAAAGCCTGATTTTTTTTAAAATTCTTTGCTGGATATTATCCCCGTTTTTGTCGCTTTTTCACAATTTCGAAGCCGTTTTTCTGAATTCAACACACTTTCCACCGACTTTTCAACATTTTTTCTATGGAATTCCGCAGAAACCGCCTTTTCCGGAATGTGGCAACGCCGCACTTCCGGCGGCAGGGCCAATGCCCACACCACGCGGGTGCCCAGACGTTTTGCCGCGTCGAAGTCGGTTCCGCCGGGGCGGGAAGCGAGATCGATCACCAGCGTTTCCGGCGGCAGGGCTTTCAACACCGTTTCAGACAGCAGCAGCACCGGCACCGTGTTGAAGATCACGTCCGCCGCTGCTGCCCTTTGGGCGAGAGCGGACACCGGCACGGCGGAAAAACCCTGCATCTGTGCCAGTGCACGAGTTTCACAGCGACGGGCACAGATCTCCGTCTGCATGCCCAACGCCCGCAGCCGCGGAGCCAGTGCCATGCCGATCCTGCCATAGCCCACCACCAGTGCCGATGCCCCGTGCAGGGTGCGAGCAATTTCTTCCATGGCGATCCGGATCGCCCCCTCCGCAGTGGGGACGGCATTGGCGAGGCACAGTTCCTCCCGCCGGAGGTAGTCGGTCACAGTCATGCCGGCAGCCTCGAACCAATGTGCCACGCCGGAGCAACCGCCGCCGGCGACCAGTGCCGCCGGTTTTCCCTGTGCCGCCAGTTCGGGCAGCGACAGGGGAGATGTTCCGAATGGAGCCGGCACGGTTTCCCCGCTGCTGCCCGCAAGGACAGGCAGCACCAGCACGTCATATGCCGGAACCTCTGCTGGTGTTTCGGCGAAGTGCAGGTTCGGCTGTGCCGGCAGTCCCACCGTCCAGACCGCCGCACCGGTTTTCTGCCGGAGCCGCTGTGCCGCATACTGCTGCCGCAGATCACCGCCTGCGACAAGAATGACTTTGTCGGATTTCATACACGTTTCCTCCGCTTGCTGAAAATCAGGGTTTTCCACAGGGGAAATCGGCTTAGTTTTCAACAGATTTTCAACTTATCAACTTCTTTCCCTGTGGAAAACCTGTGGAAAGAACTGTCTGCCCGGCGAATTGCACGTCGAAGGCAGGCAGTGCATCATCACAGCACCAAATGTCAGAAAGTTGTGCAAATACACAAACTCCTGTTCTTAACGTATGCAAAAAGCGAAAAAGAAGTGCGGCGAGCGGCGAGTCGCCGCTGACCCTACGCCCCAATTTCAACTGTAAAAAGGGTAGTGTTACGGCGGCGGCAGCCGCCTGTATGCCCCGCCGGGGGAGTTTTGTTGACGGAAATTCACAAGGCAAAAAAGCCTCCCCTGAAAGGGGAGGGGGACCGCCGTTAGGCGGTGGAGGGGTTTCCGTATGGCTGCCCTAGAGGGCAACACAAGCCGCCTGAAGGATTCCTCGTATCAAAATAAAAGCACAACCCCACCTACTGTTTCACGTGAAACAAAAAACCGGCAGAGTCTTTCCCCTGCCGGTTTTCATATTTCTGAAACTTCCCTAGCTGATCAAACCCAGCCCGATGTAAAACGCCGCCGCACATGCCGCGAAGCAGCCGCACAACGTCCAGCCGATGCCGCTGAGCCAGCGGCACACGGGCTTTTTCCCGTTCCGGAGCCGCTGGAATGCCAGCCCCAGAAACACTGCCCCGATGACACAAGTCGGCGTAATGTAGCGGTAGTTCATGGAACAGGTAAAAGGTTCCGCCGCGGAAAGCTGATAAAATCCGCCCATCAGCACCGCGTAGAACAGCACCAGAAACAGCTTCGGCAGCCGTCCGCCAGTCTGTTCCCGTTTGCCGCAGAGCCAGAGCATTGCCGCAAACGCTGCCGCCGCCAGCACCACATTGAGCCAGAACAGCACCACGCCGGTGAGGATTCGCCACAGGCTGCAATCCAGCGTGTACTCGTTGATATACTCTCCGAACATGGCGTTTTTCAGCAGGGCGATCAGCGGGTTATACTCGTTGTAGCTGCCGCCGGTTCGCTGTACCCACTGTTCGAAAACGCTTGCCACCTGATGCGGCGAAAAGTCCAGGATCCGCGAGAGAAACGACTGCTCCCCCAGATACTGCACAGAGTTTTCCGGCATTTCCTGCACATAGGTCAGCGGTACGCCGAACCGCACCAGATTCCGCACCGGATACCACAGTCCCAGCGGGAAACAGATCACTGCAAATCCGAAGAACTGCCCGAGGATCCGCCAGTTTTTCTGCCGCAGCTGCCGTGCCAGCACCACCAGAAAGACCGCTGCCACCGGTATTGCCACCATTGCCGCCGAAAGCTTTGTCATCATGCCCAGCCCGATGCAGAGGGCAATTTTCACGATGCTCTCCCACGTCTGTTTCTCGTACCATTTCAGCGTCCACAGCACTGCCCCCAGAATGAACACCACCGACAACGCATCGTTGTTGATGCTGCCGGAAAAGAGAATGAAGCTGGGGTGAAATGCCACCACCGCCAGCGGTACATACAACGCCATGCCCTCCAGCCGGAAGTGCCGCAGAATGCGGTAGGCAGTGATGACGATCGCCATGGCGTAGAACAGGGGCAACGTTTGCAGGGACTCCTGAGCCGCGGCATTGCTGATGCCGAACACGTGTTCCGACAGCCACAGCCACAGGGCGGAGATCATGTGATGCAGGGGCGGGTGGTAGAATTGCCAGTGTCCCCGCGGATCAAAATCCGGCAGCTGGTGATGCTGCAACAGATAGGTGATGTAGCCGGCATGGTTGTCCGCATCCCCGAATTTTCCCACATCGTGCTGCCGTCGGGTAATGGGCGTATAGCACACGTAGAAAAATTTCAGCAGAAAGCTTGTCCCCAGCAGGAGCAGTGAAACCCGCCGCCGCTGGTTGTGATACTGTTTTCGGGTGAGCCAGAACAGTCCGCTTAGCACAGCACAGCCGCCGACCAGCACCCACAGTCCGGAGTGTCTGGCTTCGTGATAACACCACGCCCCAGCCAGCACCAGCAGCGTATATACCACACTGACGCAGACCGCCGCCGGTTTCTTCTGGGGCTGATACCGCACCAGCCGCCACAAGACTGCTGCTCCCGCCGCCAGCAGAGCCAGCGTTTCCAGAAGCACGGCATTTTGTGCCAGATACGCCTCTCCCCCGAAGTACAGTGCATGCAGCAGCAGACACACGAACAGACTGCACAGATAGGGGTGCCGTTCCAGCAGGTGAAAATACCGGTTGGACTCCGCCGCCGGCAGGCAGATACAGCTGCACCGGCAGCCGTGAGAACGATTGCCGGTGCGTTTGCTGTTTTTGGAAAAGAGCTTACTTCTGCTCATGATATTCCTTTTCCTGGTTGACGTTCCAGACCGGACCCTTGTCCGTGGAATCGTGCTTGATCGCTTCTGCTGCGTGAATGGCGGTCAGCATGGAGTGATCCATATTATTGTAGCGGTGCTGTCCGTTTCTGCCCACGCAGAACAGATTCTCAAAGGTGTTCAGATAATCCACTACCTGATCGAACTGTGCATAGGTGTCGAAATATGCCGGATAAGCCTTCTTGACTTTTTCGCGGTGTGCGTCCAGTACGGCTCCCTCGGAGATAACGCCCATTTTGGTCAGCTCCTTGACGGCGAAGTCCACGCACTCCTTGTCGGACATGTTCCAGAACTTGTCCCCTTCGGCACAGAAATACTCCAGACCGATCCAGACGGTGTCTTCCGGCTTTTCTACCATATAAGGCGACCAGTTATTGAAGATCTGGATACGACCCAGCTTGACACCCTTGTCCTGTACATAGATCCAGCAATCCGGTACAATATTGCCCAGTGTCTTAGTCCCAGTCTGATTGACCAGATTCAGCTTGTTGACCAGCAGTCCCACGGTGACAAAGTCGCGGTACGGCAGACCGGCAGCGATCCGCTGCACCTCGGTATTCTGGCAGCCGTCCATGCCGGCGATCAGATCCTGGATCGGCATAGAGGAAATGAAGATGTCGCCGGAAATGGTCTTGCTGCCCTCCGGTGTTTCACAGACTACAGAAGTCACCTTGCCGTTTTCGGTGTGAATGGTCTTGACGCTGTGATGGAACAGGATCTTGCAGCCCTTTTCCTCGGCTTTCTTGCCGACCAGTTCCCAAAGCTGTCCCGGACCATACTTCGGATACCAGAACTGTTCGATCAGAGAGGTTTCCGCATTTTTGTTGTTCTTCTTGCCGGAACGCTTGGAGATCATGTCTTTCAGCACGGCACGGATAGACAGCCCCTTGACACGCTGAGCACCCCAGTCTGCGGAGATCTCGCTGGGGTGTCTGCCCCACAACTTTTCCGTGTAGCCCTCGAAGAACATGCTGTACAGCACCTTGCCGAACCGGTTGATGTAGAAGTTTTCCAGATTGGTTTCCGGCTTCTTGGAGATGCAGGAACCGAGGTAGCTGAAGCCAGCCTTCATGGTGGTGGCAAAGCCCATGCTCTGAATGGTGTTCTTGTTCATAGTCACCGGATAATCGAAGAAGTGCTTGTTGAAATAGATGCGGGAAACGCGGTCACGCACCAGCATGACTACGTCTTCCTTTTCCGGATCAGGGCCGCCGGCTTCCAGCGGCTTTTCCCGTCCCAGTTTTTTATCATCAAAGGACGGCTGTCCCTGAATGGGCATCAGGTCTGACCACCATTTCATGACGGTGTCGTCCTTGGAGAAAAAGCGGTGTCCGCCGATGTCCATGCGGTTGCCGTGATAGCGAACCGTCTGGGAGATGCCGCCCAATACGCCGCTTTCTTCCAGAATGGTCACTTCGTATTCGTCCTTGGTGTCTTTCAGCAGTTCATACGCTGCTGTCAGACCGGCAGGACCGCCGCCTAAAATCACTACTTTTTTCATAAAAGAAAAATCCTTTCTTTTTTAGCAGCACTGTATAAGCTGTGAATAGTACTGCTTTTTAATTTTCAAAGCATGCTTGATGCTGTCAGATGCATGCGAAAGAACGCAGAACATACTCTATATATTATACCACAATTTTCGTAGTTTGTCAATTTGTTTTTCTGTAATTCCTCATTTTTTGGGCAATGTTGCCCCAGGGCAATACCGCACAAAGAGCGTCTAGCGACTTTGCACGCCATCTGCTTGCAAATTTTCCGTCATATTTCACAAAAATGCTCGTGAATACATCCAGTATTCACTCCGCTTTTTGTTTCATCTGACGAAAAATTTGACGACGCATCTGCCGCACAATTTTTGTGCGGTATTGCCCTAGGGAAAACAAAAAAGAGGACAAGCCGTCTTGCCCTCTTTCAGAATCGGATCATTTCCGGTATCGGTTACAGTACGACACCGTTCTGCTCCAGCAGAGCCCGGGCGGTTTCCACAGAGTCCACGCCCACAGCATTTTTCACCGGAGCGAATTCCTTGCTGCGGTCTACCTCAAACGCCAGACAGCTGTCCTGCATGTGCACCATATCCAGCACCAGCGTTTCGAACTTGTAGCCATTGGGTTCCTCCGGCTTCACCAGCTCCCCTGCTTCGTTGAGATGAGAGATCTTTTTGTGTGCGATGTGCAGCGGGAAATCCGAGCCCAGCGTATGCATCAGAGCATCTATGCGGAACAGGTAGTTCAAAATCACGCCGAACCGATACGCCAGCGAGCCGTCCTCGTTCCGCAGTGTCCGCATTTCTTCGGTCATTTCGTAGTATTCCACGATCGAGGGCTTGTTGTCCTCCAGACAGAGTACACCCACCCGTTCGTCCGGATCTGCCTTGCTGACGACCTTTCCGCCGGAGGCACAGCCGGAAGCGATGGTTGCCCCGATGAATACCGGATCGGCGATCTGCTGGAGCACATTGTCCACAGCAAAGACGTTCAGCCATTCCAGCCCGATCTCCTCGATCGTTTGCAGCAGACCGGCTCTCTGCATCGAGGAGAACCAGCCGCCGTTTCCGTTGGGGGAAAGTACGATCTGATCGGGAGCGTTCAGGAAAATTTTGCCGTTTTCGTCCACTGCCGGTTCCGTTTCCTGCTTGAAAAAGTGTACGTTGTCCGCACTGTAGCCGAAGTAATCGTGTTCTTTCAGAAATGCACGGGTTTCCGCATCATTCTGTTCGCTGGTCATGATCATCAGCGGCACATACGCCTCCGCCTCGTCAGTGACCTTTTTCAGGTTGTGGATCAGGCATTCAAAGATGTACAGATCCCGTGTCTTGCCCATGTTGTACATGCCCTTGGGGTGATCGAATCCCAGACGGGAGCCCTGTCCACCAGCCAGCAGAACGGCTCCCACTTTGGCATCACGAATTGCCTGTAAGCCGATCCTGCGGTATTCGTCCGCCTTTTCTGCGATCTGTTCCAGTGTCACAGCCCCCAGCGGTGCAAAGTGTCCCCGCTGCTGTGCCGCCGCTTCGCGGTTCTGGAACTGGGGGCGTTCCAGATGCAGGTTGGAGATCTGTTCCAGCAGGTGTTCCTGCTGTGCCGGTGTCAGAGTGGGATAATACCGGAGCAGGTGCTGCTGACCGTGGGCAGTCAGATAAGTCAATGCTTCTTCATACGTCATGTGTATAACCCTTTCTTGAAAAACCGGTGCCGTACCGGAAGTATTGTCTTCGGAAATCTCGGAAATCTCGGAAATCCCGCCGAAATTCCCGTTTCGATAGGAATAAACACATTATATCATAATATGCAGAAAAATACAAGCCTTTTTGAAAAAAAACATGCTTTTTCGAAATAATATGTGCTCCGTGCGAAATCGTTTTCATATGCACACGAAAACTTTCTTTCATTCGAAGAATTCATGCGGTATGCTTCGGAATAAAATTGTACACGGAAATCAATTTTCAAAAATATGTTGGTTTAAATTGTGCAAAATTATGAAGTTTGACAGATGAGGCTCCCCTGAAAGGGGAGCTGGCAGTGCGTAGCACTGACTGAGGGGTTTCCACTTATGCCGAAAACGTCGTAAAAAGATTTTACGAAAGCACATCTCCACCGCCTAATGGCGATTTTCCTCTCTCTTTAGGGGAGGCTATTGTGAAAATTGATTTCCGTGAAAATTGCAGAATCGCCCTTTACAAACACGGGGCGTTATAGTATAATGAAGATAAAGAGAGCTTATCAGTAGACGGTTTGCTCCCGCTGTTTTGGTTAACAGAAATAACCGCCACAAGTTTGGAGACAGGGGCGGTTATTTTTGTTTCTAGCACATATTATGGGCAATACCGCACCCTTTTCCGGAAAACTCCGGCAAAGGGTGCGGTTTTCTACTATCATATTTCCTACTATTATAAAGCTATCCTCATCGGGAATACGGCACCATGCCTAGAATCTCAAACGCCTGTGAACGCTGCCACAGGTCGGCGGTGACGTAGATGTCGAAGCCCTCTCCCGGCTGGCACTGTAACTCCTGCGGGGAAATTTTCGGCAGCCCGAATCCTGCCAGCATGTTGGCGATCATGCCGCCGTGGGTGATGACGGCACAGTGGAGCAGATCCTCCTGCATCATGTCCCGAATGATCTCCCGCAGCGAACGGAAGATTCGCAGCTGCACTTCCTTGACGCTCTCGCCCTGCGGCGGACGGCAGTCCATACCGCCTTTCAGCCACTCCTTGAACTCCGGCTTGTGTACCAGTTCGTCAGCGGATTTTCCCTCAAATGTGCCGAAATCCATTTCAATGAGATTGTCCACCGTCTGGATCTGTACGTCCGGAAAGAGAATTTCCGCGGTTTCGGTGCAGCGACGCAGCGGGCTGCTGTACACCCTCGCCACGTTGGGATACCGGAACTCGTCCATTTTACCGGCAAGCTCTGCTGCCCCTTTGTCGGAAAGCGGAAAATCGGTTCTGCCGATGTAAATGCCTTTGTCATTTGCGGCAGTTCTGCCGTGGCGGATCACGCTGATGCGGTAACCTTTCATAAAAAATAAACCTCCATTGTGGAATTCGTTGGATAGTCGATACATCTTCGGAAATTTTGCGAAAAAGGTAATAATTTCGCTGTAAAATAAACAATTATTTACCGTTTACAAAATAAACGGCTTGTATTATAATAAAGGGTAGGCATTTTTGAAGAAATCGGACAAGTTCCGTCCGGAAATGCCGGCTTTTAGGCAACACCGCACAAAGCTTGTGCGTAAGATCTGCAAGCAGATTACGTGCAAAGCCGTCAGGCGGGCTTTGTGCGGTGTTGCCTTTAATTATATCACATTTCCCTCGGAAAAGAAAGATGTTTTTATGATGCACGGGAAAAAACTTTTTGCGGTGTTGCTGCCGCTGGTGCTGACGGCATGCACTTCTGCAAAGCCGGCTCAGACCGAAACCGTCTGGGCAATGGATACCGCCTGTACTATTTCTCTCCACGGCGGCGGCGTTTCCGAAACGGCTTCGCTGCTGAAAACGCTGGACAAGACGCTGGACAATTATCAGGAAAACAGTGCGATCTCCCGGCTGAATCAGAGCGGCACAATTTCTGGGAACGATACCATATACCAGCTGGTGTCCGAAACGGCTGCCCTGCAAAAACGATTCGGGGACAGTGTAGACCTGACTGTGGGACAGCTGACGGCACTGTGGGGCATTACCACAGATACGCCCCACGTGCCCACGGCGGCGGAACTGGAACCGGTACTGAAAACCATTTCTCCCGACCACGTGACGGCGGCAGACGGCACCGTGACCCTCACCGACGGAGCACAGCTGGACTGCGGAGCCGTGGGAAAGGGCTACAGTCTGGACTGCGTGAAAGAGGCTCTCGACCAGTCCGGCACCGCCAGCTATGGCACAGTTTCCATGACATCTTCCATTTTGTGCTACGGGGAGAAGCCTGACGGGAAACCGTTTCAGATCGAGATCCGTGACCCGTCCGGCGACGGTACGCTGGGCACCGTGTCAACTGACAGTTGTTTCCTGTCCACCTCCGGCGGATACGAACGGTACTTTATTGCTGATGACGGAAAGCAATACTGCCACATTCTCGACCCTAAGACAGGCATGCCGGCGGAATCCGACTTGACCACAGTGACGGTGTTCTGTGACAGCGGGCTGCAATCCGACTTTCTCTCCACGCTGATCTGGCTGGAGGGCACAGAGCATCTGGAGGAACACCTTCACGCAGAGGATTATCAGATCGTAGCACAAGACCAGTCCGGCAAGCTGTACGTCAGCGACGGGCTGCACTTCACCCCCAATGCGTAAAACTCCTGTACATTGTAATACGATGAACAGCTAAAACTATAGAAATAAGCCTCCCTTGAAAAGGGTGACTCCCCACGGGGTGGGGAGATGCCCGCAGGGCAGAGGGGACCGCTCAGTACGAGGGGGATCAGCGAAGCTGGTGGAGGGATTCTTCTGTGGAATTTCACACATGAAGAAAAAAATTCCCACCCTATAAATCATTCCCAACGCCTATCGCAGAAACCACTCCGTTTCTGTAGATATATAAAGGAAACACTGCACGCAGATTGCGTGCAAAGCCGTCAGGCGTGCTTTATTCAGTGTTTCCTAAAGTAAAGCAATCCGAAAAAGTGAAAGGAGCTGTATTCTATGAAGAAACTGCATGGCGTGCATCTGGCACACCATAAGAACACAGAAAACAGTGCTTCTGTACCGCTGCCGCTGCCGAAACTGGTGCGGATTCCCATGAGCATGCATATCGGTGCACCCTGTACACCTCTTGTAAAGCCGCGGGATACCGTGCTGGTGGGGCAGAAGATCGGCGATACCGACGCATTCATGGCAGTGCCGATCCACTCCGGTGTTTCCGGCAAAGTCAAGGCAGTTTCCACCTACCGTATGTCCAACGGCAGGACATGTCCCATGGTGGAGATCGAAACCGACGGCGAACAGACCGTTTCTCCGGATGTCTGTCCGCCCGCTGTCACCGATAAAGAGAGTTTCCTCAAGGCAGTGCGGGAAAGCGGACTGGTGGGCATGGGCGGTGCAAGCTTCCCCACTCACGTGAAGCTGAACCCCAAACAGACCGTGGACACGCTGGTCATCAACGCGGCAGAGTGTGAGCCCTATATCACCTCGGACTACCGCCAGATGATCGAAGCACCGGACGAAGTGCTGGACGGCGTGCGGCAGGTACTGCACTGGCTGCAAATCCCCAAGGCAGTCATTGGCATTGAAACCAATAAGCCGGAGGCGATCCGCGTCCTGACGGAAAAGACCAAGTCCGAACCGGAGATTCAGATCTTCTCCCTTCCCACCACGTACCCGCAGGGTGCAGAAAAGGTGCTGATCTATCACACACTGGGACGCACCGTCATGGAGGGACAGCTGCCGGCAGATCAGGGCGTGATCGTGATGAACGTGTCCTCCGTGGCATTCCTCAGCCGCTACCTGAAAACCGGCATGCCGATGGTGCAGCGTATGGTGACGGTGGACGGCGATGCTGTAGGCAAGCCCTGCAATGTCATGGTGCCTATGGGCACACCGGTGCAGGACGTGCTGGATTTTGCACAGTGCGATATGGAACGGGCAAAGAAAGTGCTCTACGGCGGTCCCATGATGGGTATCGCTGTGCCGGACACTGCCGACCCGATTCTGAAAGCCAATAACGCCGTGCTGGCTCTGGAGAAATTCGTTTCCCCGAAGTCTACCGCCTGCATTCACTGCGGCAGATGCGTTCACGCCTGTCCCCTGCGGCTGATGCCCACGGAGATCGCCAAGGCGTTCCGGCAGGGGGACAGCGAAGCACTGGGCAAACTGAAAGTCACCCTGTGCATGAACTGCGGCTGCTGTACTTACGCCTGTCCGGCAAAGCGTCCGGTGGCAGAAACCAACCAGCTGGCAAAGGCATTCTATATGTCCAGCATCAAAAAATAAGCATGGCATCCGGAGAGTTGACAGCCCTTGTTGTAGGGGACGATGCCCAGCCCGTCGCCCAGCGGAAATGGCGACGGCAGACTTGCCCAAGGATAGCAAGCCACATCGCCCCGCTATTCATTATAATAGTGACAACTAAATAAGCCTCCCCTGAAAGGGGAGGGGGACCAGCGAAGCTGGTGGAGGGGTCTTACTCGATGTGTTATATTTAATATGTATTGCTTTGTGAGATCCTTCTGAAAAGAACGATACCTCATATTACAACTGCACATATTTAAAATCCCCCAGACTCTCCGACCAATCCATGAAAATAGGAGGAAAAACCATGACATCATTATTGACTGTTTCTCCGTCACCTCACGTGAGAAGCGGCATGACCACGCAAAAGATCATGCTGCTGGTGGTGCTGGCTCTGGTGCCGGCGATCGTGGCGGCGACGGTGGTCTTTGGACCGCGAGCATTGTTTCTGGTTGTGTTCTGTGCTGTCATCAGCATGTTCACCGAAATGGTCTGTCAGAAGCTGATGCAGAAAGAAACCACCTATACCGACGGCAGTGCCATGCTCACCGGCGTGCTGCTGGCTCTGAATCTGCCGGCAACGCTGCCCCTGTGGGAAGCGGCGATCGGCTGCGTCTTTGCCATTGCAGTCGTCAAGCAGCTGTTCGGCGGACTGGGCTGTAACTTCGCCAATCCCGCCATTACCGGACGTGTGTTCCTGCTGCTGTCTTTCGGCGGCGATATGACCACTTGGGTGAAGCCCTTTTTCTATCGCGGCAGAAGCTTCTTTGAAATGTTTGCCGCTACCGGAAACCTCCCCGACGGCGTGACCGGTGCCACTCCGCTGGCTTCCGGTGATGCCGGTCTGCTGGACTTGTTCCTCGGCAACGTGGGCGGTTCGCTGGGTGAAACCTCGGTACTGGCTCTGCTCATCGGCGGCGTGTTCCTGCTGGTGCTGGGGCTGATCTCGTGGCACACCCCTGTGGCATATCTGGGCGGTCTGGCAGTGCTGGAACTGTTCTATACCCTCGCCACCGGCGGTGAAATGACCGACGTGCTCTACGCCCTGCTCAGCGGCGGTGTGATTCTGGGAGCATTCTTTATGGCGACCGACTATGTGACCACTCCCATGACCGGTGCGGGAAAGCTGATTTTCGGTCTGGGCTGTGCGGTGCTGACCTTTGTCATTCGGGAGTTTGCCAACATGCCGGAGGGCTGCTCGTTCTCGATCCTGCTGATGAACCTGCTGACTCCGTACATCGACAAGCTGACCATGACCCACCCCTTTGGGGCAAAGCCCGCAGTGAAAAAGGAGGCGAAGTAACATGGCAGAGGCAAAGACATCTTCTGTAAAATCCATGGTGCTGCCGCCGCTGGTGCTGGCACTGATCTGTGCAGTTTGCTGTGCATTTCTGGCACTTGCCAATATGGTGACCAAGGACAAGATCGCTGCCGCAGAGGCAGATGCCATTCAGACCAGTCTGAAACAGCTGCCCGATGCCGGTACATTTGAGGAAGTCACAGACTTCCAGCCGGAGAATAACGAAAAGGCATCTGCCACCGGTCTGTATCTGGACGAAAACGGACAGTATGCCGTGCTGGTGACCGCAGACGGCTATAACAAAGGCGGCCTGCAGGTCGTCATCGGCGTGGACAAGGGCGGAGCCGTTACCGGCGTTTCCTTCGTCACCGTTTCGGAAACCCCCGGACTGGGCACAAAGGTGCAGTCCAATCCGGAACTGCTGGTAGATCATCTGGTGGGACTGTCGGACAGTGACGCAGTAGACGGCGTGGACAATATCACCGGAGCGACCTATTCTTCCAAGGGCATGAAAGCCGCTGTGAACTGTGCCCTTGCAACTGTACATGCCAATCAGGAGGTGACCGGTGCATGAACTACGGAAAAGAATTTACCAAGGGTATCCTGAAAGAAAACCCGACACTGGTAGGACTGCTGGGCATGTGCCCGACGCTGGCAGTTACCACCGCAGCATTTAACGGCATCGGCATGGGCTTGTCTACCATGTTCGTGCTGATCTGTTCCAATATCGTGATCTCTCTGCTGCGGAAAGTGATTCCGGAGCAGGTGAAACTCCCCTGCTATATCGTAATCATTGCTTCGTTCGTAACGGTCATTCAGTTTCTGGTGCACGGCTTTGTGCCGGCGTTGTATACCAGTCTGGGAGCATTTCTGGAACTGATTACTGTAAACTGTATCATTCTGGGACGGGCGGAAATGTTCGCCTCCAAGAATAACGTGCTGGCTTCGGCTCTGGACGGTGCCGGCATGGGACTGGGCTTCACACTGGCTCTGTTCCTCATGGGCAGCGTGCGGGAGATCCTCGGCAGCGGCACATGGTTCGGACTGACGATTCCCGGCATGGTAGGACATACCATGAGCCTGTTTGTCATGCCGGCAGGCGGCTTTCTGGTGCTGGGCTTCGTGATCGCTGTGGTCTGTGCTCTGTCCAGGAAGAATCCCCCGAAAAAGATCGGCTGTGCAAGCTGCCCCAATGCGGCGGCATGTCACGCAAAGTGTGAGGAGGCTGACGCATGAGTACCTATATTGCAATCATCATTGCGGCTGTGCTGACGAACAACTTCGTTCTGTCGAAATTTTACGGCTGCTGTCCGTTTCTGGGCGTTTCGAAAAAGCTGGATTCCAGCGTGGGCATGGGTGCCGCAGTGGTTTTCGTCATGCTGTGTGCGTCCCTGTGCACTTATCCCATTTACTACTTTGTCCTGAAGCCGCTGGAACTGACTTATCTGCGGACGGTGGCATTCATTCTGGTCATTGCCGTATTTGTACAGCTGCTGGAAATGGTCATCAAAAAACTGATGCCGCCGCTGTATAAAACGCTGGGCGTGTATCTGCCTTTGATCACCACCAACTGTGCCGTGCTGGGTGTTACCATTATGAACATCGACGAAAGCTACAGCTTCGGACAGTCGCTGGTGAATGCCGTGTTCTCCGGCGTAGGCTTTGCACTGGCAATGGTGATCTTCTCCGGTGTCCGTTCCCGCGTGGACGATGCCGAGAGCGAAACCCCGAAGATGTTTCGCGGCGTTCCGGCAACGCTTATCGCAGCCGCCATTGTGTCCATGAGTTTTCTGGGCTTTGGCGGACTGGGACAGTAAGGAGGGTGTGTCATGGAATTTGTCTATCCCATTCTGATATTTGTGGTCATGGGCATTGTGTTCGGTGTCCTGCTGGTCGTGATCTCAAAGGTGTTCGCGGTGAAAACCGATGAGCGTGCGGTGCAGATCACCGAGGCACTGCCGGGTGCAAACTGCGGGGCCTGCGGTTATGCCGGCTGTGCAGACTATGCCGATGCCATTGTGAATAAAGGTGCTCCCATGAATGCCTGTCTGCCCGGCGGTGCCAATGCTGCGGCAGCGATCGGTGACATCATGGGCGTGTCTGTGACTGCGTCGGAACGCATGGTGCCGGTGCTGCACTGTAACGGTACCTGCGAAGCCACCAACCGGAAGTTTACGTTTGACGGTGTGCAGTCCTGTACCGCTGCGAAACGGTTTTACGGCGGCACCGGTGTCTGTGCCTATGGCTGTCTGGGACTGGGGGACTGCGTTTCCGTCTGTGAAAACGATGTCATCTCGATCAAAGACGGCATTGCCACATTCTGTACGGAAAAGTGTGTTGCCTGCAACAAGTGTGCGAAAGTCTGTCCCAACGGACTGATCGAACTGCGGTCGGAAAAGAAAAAGGTGGACGTTCGCTGCTCCTCCCGCAATATGGGCAAGGTGGCAATGCAGTCCTGTCAGAACTCCTGTATCGGCTGTAAGAAGTGCGAGAAGGTCTGCAAGTTTGAGGCGATCATCGTCGAGAACGCCTATCCGGTCATCGATTATGACAAGTGTAAGTCCTGCGGCTTGTGTGCAAAGGAATGCCCCAGAGGGTGTATTGAAAACCTGCGGAAGCCTAAGGTAGTTGCCCCGAAGCCGGAGCCGGTAAAGGAAAAGCCGGCGGCAGAAGAATAAAAAAACGCCGGTCTGCCCCTTGACAAACCGGAGAAAAATGCGTATAATAAAAA
>ERZ506432.304-NODE-304-length-21930-cov-4.631269_pt1 | contig 21930 bp, 20 predicted proteins | sample MGYA00513663_ERZ506432 | MGnify/ENA metagenome assembly ERZ506432
CCCTGCGGGCCGCCTCTCCCCCCCGCGCTTCCCTGCCAAAAGGCGGCAAGGCATACCGCCCCGCCGCCTGCTATTCGGGTTTATTCCGCCACCGGCCGGATGATCCCCATCGGGGTCTGCTCGTGGCTCTGCCCCAGGGGGTTGTCCCGCAGGATCGCCGCCATCAATCCACGGTCGGTGGAAAGGGGCGCCGCGCCCATAATGACACCGCCGATGTCATTGATGTCGGTGATCAAAATGGGCTTGCCCAGCACGGCGTAAATTTCCGCCGCCACCTTATCGGGGTCCGCCGGGCCCAGCACCACATACTCGTTGTAGGGCGGCAGTGTGCAGTCACACGGTCCGTCAATGGAACGCGCCTTTTCCCCTGCCACCTTGTAGAACCACCCGCGGATGCCAAACAGCTTACCCACCGCGGAAACGGCAGCCGCCACCAGGATGCGGAAAGTCCCGCATTCTCTTATGGCCATCTCCATCGTCTCCGGGATGCCCAGCCCGATGCCGTAGGGCGTTTTCAGCACAAATTTACACAGGAACTTCGCCAGTGGCCGGGGCTTGATCTCCTTCATGGGGATGGCCCGCTTTTGGGTGCAGGCCACCGCCTTTTCAGTGATAAACAGGGTATCGCCCTCCTGCATTTCAGGGGCGGCGTATTTCATCACCACATCGGTAATGTTGTCCGCATCGGTGATGACATGAGTCTTAATGCACAGGCGGCGGTACTGCTTTCCCTCCACCTCTATCATCTCATTTTTTCCGGGATTGACTACCATCTGCTCCCCTTCCTCTCTTTTTGCGTCCGCTGCTTTTGGGTGCAGCAGACCCGCTTTTTATGCGCATTATTATAGCACCGTCTTTTTCCTCATGCAATGCTTTCGCCCAAATAACAAAGCAGCGCCGTCACCCGGCCCCGCAGCCGCCATTCTCCGGCGTCCGCCGGCAGGAACACACACTCCCCGGCCCGTACCGGCTTGGTTTCGCCGCCGCACAGCAGCTCTCCCTCCCCGGCCGTCACCAGCAGCCCGGCAAAGCTCTCCCCATCGCAGCAGCCCGCGGCTTCGTTCTGCAAAAGGTCCACCGTAAAGTTTTTATGCTGTCCCAGGTGCCCGCCAAAGTCCCAGTCCTGTTCCACCGGACCGGGCTTCAGCACCGCCAGCGATCGCTCCACATGCAGGGGCCTCGGCTTACCGTCCGCCCCCAAGCGGCCATAGTCATACAGCCGGTAGGTCACATTGGAGCTCTGCTGGATCTCCGCGATCACCATCCCCGCCCCAATGGCGTGCACCGTCCCCGGCGGAATGTAAAAAACATCCCCCGGCTGCACCGGCACCCGCCGCAGCAGGTCGATCAGGGTATTTTCGGCCAAGCTTTTCTCTATTTCGTCCCGGCTCACCGCCCGGGCAAAGCCATAATACAGCGCCGCGCCCGGTTCCGCCTCCAGCACCATCCACATCTCCGCCTTGCCGCTTTGGCGCTCCATCCGCTCGGCATAGTCGTCATCCGGGTGCACCTGCACCGAAAGATCCCTCTTCGCGTCGATGAGCTTCACCAGCATCGGGAACTCCTCAAATTCCGCGCACCGCGTCCCAAAGAAGTTCCCCGGATATTTCAGGGCGGCCTCCGGCAGCGTCAGGCCCTTCATTTCGCCCTCAGCCAGGCGGCTCATGCCGTCCGGGTGGCAGGAAAGCACCCAGGCCTCCGCCAGCGGCTCACAGTCGCTTTCGATATGATATTTTTCCCGCAGCTTCTCGCCGCCCCACAGATAGTCCTTGCAGGCAGGCGCCAGCTTCCACATCGGCATTTTGCTCCCTCCTTCGGGCTGTTATTCCACCGTCATCCGCAGCAGGGTGCCCTGCGGCAGCGGCTCCGGGTAATCCATCATAAAGGGCGCCGCGGCATGGGGCACACAGTCCACCGGCCGGCCCTCGGCGTCATACAGCTTTTCCGGGGTAAAGGTCCTTACTCCCTGCAGTGGCAGCACCAGCTCCAGCGGCTGCCCCACCGCGAATTTATTCCTCTGCACGCACAGCAGGCGCCGGTTTTCGGCGTCGTAGCCGGTCACTACCCCGGCTACCTCCCACCGGCGGATATACCCGCCCGTTTCATAGCATTGTCCGGCCTCCGGCGGCCCAAACAGGAACCCGGTGGTATAGTCCCGGTGGCTCACCTTGGTCACTTCCTCCCGCAGCCAGTCCGGGCAGCGGTAATGCTCCGGATCCCGCCACATCAGGTCGGTGGCGGCCCGGTAGGCCCCGGCGGTCACCGCCGTATAGTAGGCCGATTTCGCCCGTCCCTCGATCTTGAAGGAATGAACCCCCGCTTTCGCCAGCTTATCCAGGTACTCAATGAGGCACAGGTCCTTGGCGTTTAGGATATAGCTGTAATGGCCGTCCTCCTCCACCGGGTAGTACTGCCCGGGGCGCTTTTCCTCCATCAGGGCGTACTTCCAGCGGCAGGGCTGGGTGCAGGCGCCCCGGTTGGCGTCCCGCCCGGTCAGGTACTGCGAAAGCAAACACCGTCCGGAAACACTCATGCACATGGCCCCGTGCACAAAGACCTCCACCTCCAGCTCCCGCGGGATGCGGCGGCACAGTTCCTCTATTTCGGTCAGCGGCAGCTCCAGGGCCAGCACCACCCGTTTGGCCCCCAGGCGGTGCAGCTCGGCGGCGGTCAGCCAGTTGTTCACCCCGGCCTGGGTGGAGATATGCAGCTCCAGCTCCGGCACAGCCCGGTGGGCGGCCATCAGCACCCCTATATCGCTCACAATGGCAGCGTCCACGCCCATCTCATGCACCTCGGCCAGGTACCGGGGCAGCAGATCGGCCTCCTCATTGTTCAGCAGGGTGTTGCAGGTCAGGTAAAGGCGCCTGCCCATTTGGTGGGTCAGCTTCACCGCCTCGGCCAGCTCCTCCTGGGTAAAGCTCCTGGTCCCCGCGCGCATGTTAAAGAGCTTGCCGCCCAGATATACCGCGTCCGCCCCAAAGCGCAGTGCCGCTTCCAGTCGTTCCCGGTCGCCCGCCGGCGCCAGGACCTCCGGTTTCTTGTCTATCATCGTGTTATTTTCTCCTGTTTACAGCTTCATCTGGATGGAACGGCCCACTTCCAGCGCCTTTTCCTCGCCCTGCAGGGCGGCCAGCAGGTACAGCGCAAAGGTCATGGCGTTGCCGGCGCCGTTCGCAGTGATGATCTTTCCATCCTGCTGCAAAGGGGCCGCCGTATAGGTACCGTGGTACTTTTCGTCGTTCTCAAAGCCCGGATAGCAGGTATATTTCCGGCCGTGCAGCAGGCCGTTTTCTCCCAGCACGCTGGGGGCGGCGCAGATGGCCGCGACCCACAGATCCTCCTGGGCAGCATAGGCCAGCCCCTCCTGGATGGTCAGCGACTCTCCCAGATGGGTGGTACCGGGCATCCCGCCGGGCAGCACCATCATATCGATCTCATCCGGGATGACATCCTCCTCGGCGATATCGCACCCCACCGGGATGCCGTGAGCGCCGGTGATGGTCTTGCCGCCGATGCCCACCGTTTTTACGGTCACGCCGCCCCGCCGCAGAATATCCACCGGGGTCAGCGCCTCCACTTCCTCAAAGCCCTCTGCCAAAAATACATAAGCTGTCATCGTCGTTTCCTCCTTGCATCGTTTCTGCCGTCCGGGGACATTCCCGCCCCCTTCGGCAGATGAATTTTTATTCTATTTCCAAGCGCCGCAGGATCATCCTGCCACGCCCTTTCATCCTTTGCTGTCGTAACATCGCCCTTCGGCAAATTCATTCTCGTCCTGCTCCCAGTGCTTCCGAATTACCTCATTGTGCCTTTCCGTTCGTCTACATCGAGCTCAGGCCTTCAGCAAATTTATTTTCGTTCTATTCCGGGTACCTCCGGGGGTTCCGCCGCGCCCTTTTCAGTCCATCGCCAGCGGGGTATATATCTCCCCCGGCAGGCCGATTTCTGCCGTTTCGCGCGCCATCATCATCGGCTCGGTCCGCAGGCCGTCCGCCGGCTCCGCGCCCGGCAGCGCCAAATGCAGCTCTCGGCTTTCCAGCGCTTTGCACAGTCCCTCCAGTGCCTGCGCCCGCAGGGCTTCGGGGCACAGCAGCTCCCGCACCAGTGGGGTCTCTCCCTCGCGGCTCACCGCCGCGCTACCCACTGGCTGTTCCGGAGCTCCCAGCAGCCACAGGTCGCCGCCATACAGCTTCATCCATCCCTTTTGGGTGGCAAGCCCCTCTCTCCCCCAATGCAGCCCCCAGGGGGCCATTTTTCGCCGGATGGCGTCATACTGTTCCGGTTCCGCCGGGGCACAGGGCAGGGTCTCTCCGCCCCCCGCGGTAAATTGCCCCACCCCCACGGTACTGCAATCGGCAAAGCCATTTTTCCGGTAGAATTGCCGGTTCTTTTCACTATCCGGCCGCAGCAGTGCGGCGGCTTCCCCCTGCTCGGCCATCCACCGGCAGCAGGCTGCCAGCAGCCCGCCGCACAAACCCTGTTTTCGGTAGTCGGGGTGGGTGGCTACCCCGTAGAAATACCGCGCTTTCCACTCTCCCTCCGGCAGCGCAATGGTCACCGGCATGGCCACCAGCATAGCCGCCGGTATTCCGTCCCGCTCAGCTTTCCACAGCGCGTCCCCGCACCGGGAAAAAACATACTCCATCTCCGGGGCGGCCTCCTCCCCAAAGCACCGCAGGAAGATCTCCCGCAGGCGGGGCAGATCCTTTTCCCCGGCCGGGGCATGGGTCACATGCGGCATGGCGGCTCCTTTCCGGCTCATTTTGCCTCTCTGGTTACATATTTCTCCAGCAGCATCACCGGGCAGTAGGATTCCTTGCTGCGGCGCAGCCCCTCGTCCCCGGTGTCCTCCTCCCGGTTGATAAACACAAGTCCGGGATACTTCTGCTTCATCATCTTGGCCATTTCCCGGCACACCATGGGGTAGGCGCCGGGCTCCTCGCTATCCGCCTTTTCGATGTTCTCATCCATCATCGTTTCGTTGATCATGCTTGCCACGGCAAAGCCGTAAATTTTGCCGCCCGCGGTCAGCACGCCGCCAGTCATTTCCAGCTCCTCCAGCTCCCGCAGGGCGCAGCGAACCACGCAGCCCTCCTTGTGCAGTCCCTCGTCGCCGCCCTCGTTTTCCACCTGCCACCGGCGGTGGAATTCCAGCACCGCTTCCATATTTTCGGCGGTGATGGGCTCAAATTTCCAGTCGGGGTGGGCGGCCTCGAACCGGTTGCAGAAGTTCCGCTTGCCGTGCAGCTTTTTGCCGGCGTAGGTCATCAGCTTATCGGCCTCGTAGATATATTCGGCGTCATCACGGCTGGCGGTGTAGGTAAATTCGCCGGGGTAGTTCGCCTCCAGCCACGCCTTTTCGGTGGGCAGCAGTCCAAAGAACCACAGCTTCTTGCCGTTCTCCTTGGCGTCCTGCCGCAGCAGCTCTATCCCCTCCCGAAGATCGCCGTCCCCGTAGGGGAAGCCATAGCCGTCCTCCCGGCCGCTTTTGGTAAACAGCCACTCGCCGGTCAGGCAGTAGCGGGTCTGGTAGATGCCGCTCCACAGGTACATGGTGGCAAAGCTTTGGTAGCAGGCGCTGTGGTGCTTTTTGCCCAAAAAGGGCAGCAGGTCCCGCCGGGCTTCCAGTGTGATCGGTTTGAAATTCAGCATAAAACTCCTTGGATTTTGTAATTTTTCTTATCTTTTCGGCAAAGTCCCTCGCACGCATTTCAGCGATACGGTTCAGCGTCCTCCCTGCCGGGAAAAGGTACTGTTTTTTATTCCAGTCCCAGCGCAAGACAGTTTTTCAGCAAAGTCCTTCGCACACTCTCCGGCGGCATTCGGCACCGGCCGTGTCCCCCGGCCCTGCGGTTCTTCTGCCTGCCCCAAGCTCCGGGCCCTGGGGATGCAGCGTCCCCCCTGCCGGGAAAAGGTACTGTTTTTTATTCCAGTCCCAGCGCAAGGCGGATCTTTTCAGCAATGACCTCCCGCGGGAGCATCTCGCCCTGCTCGGTACAGCTCAGGATATGCCAGCCCTGCTTTTCGGCCCCATACAGGGCCGCCGAACGACAATGCTGCAAATAGGCAAAGTCCGCCTCGTGGATATCCCGCTTGCTTTCATCGCCGTGGTAACGCTCGGAGAGCAGCCGGCGGGAAACCTCCGGGTCCACATCCAGGTACACCACCGCCGTGGGGCGGGGCAGCCCGGCTTTGTTGTATTCCACATCGCACAGCCAGTCGAGGAAGCTGTCCCACTCCTCCTTCGGCAGCCGGGACATCTGGTGCGGGATATTGGAGGTGGAGTAGCGGTCCGCCACCAGTATTTTGCCTGCTTCATAGTCCGGGCGCCAGTGGCGGCAGTAGCTGGCGTAGCGGTCCACCGTAAAAAAGAGCGAAGCCCCGTAGGGGTTCACTTCCTCCAGCGTGCCTATCTCCCCATGGAGATACATCTTGACCAGCGTGCTGGAGGGGTCGTTATAGTCCGGGAAGGAAAGCTTCCGGCAGGGAATGCCCTTCCCGGTGAGATAATCGGTCAGCAGGGTGGCCTGGGTGGCCTTGCCGCTGCCATCCAGCCCCTCTATCACATACAGCTTGTGTTCCATATTCTGTCCTCCTCATTCCCTTTTATTGCGGGTACGGTAAATGAGATAAACCACCACCGCCGCGATGAGCACCACACCCGTCGCCGCAAAAAGCCCCATGCTCTCGGCCGCCCGGTCCTGCATCAGCCGCAAAAAGCTGGCCGCCGCCAGCACCAGTGCCGCCAGGCACAGCACAAAAGCCGGCATCCGTTTATCCATGGGCTTCTTCCCTCATTTTGGCGTATTTTTCCCGCATTTCAGCGGCTTTTCCGCAGGTCATTTTGCCCTCCGGGCAGCCGCCCCGCACACAGCCCGGCCCCGCGTTTTTGAAAAGATGCGGCGCCACGGAAAGGCACAGCCGCAGCATCTGGTCGGCCACCTCTCTTATCTCCCACTGGGCGCGCTGGCAGCACCGCAGCTCAAAGAAATTCATCAGGCTGCGGGCGTTCATGGTCACTATCATCTTGGTATCGCAGGCATTGGGCAGCACAAACCGCGCGTCCTCTATGGCGGTTTTCTCCGCCCGGCTGGCGGCCGCCTTGGGGCTCAGGCCCTCGGCCAGCAGCTCCTTTTCCCGGCGGGCCTTCAGCAGCTCGGCTATTTTCTGGTAGTGGGCAATGCTCTCCTGCATCGCCAGCTCAAATTCCTCCCTCGCCTCCGGCACTTCGGCGATCTGCGGCGGCACCACCACCTCAAAGTCATTCTCCCGCACATACCGCTGGCTCTGCACGCTGAAGGACGCAATGCGGTGCCGGGTGATCTGTGCCAGCAGGGCACGGCTCACGCCCTCAATGCCGAAGGTAAAAACCGCGTGCTCTATGGGGCTCTGGTGGCCCAGGCCCGCCAGAATCTCCACAAATTCCCCGGCCTTTTCGGGCACCTGGGCTATGGTGGCCGGGCTGTAGCACAGCCGCGCGGCCGAAGCGATGGTCATTTCCGGATCCGGAGTATGGGTGATAAGGGTGACCTTTGGCATAGTATTTCCTCCTTGCAGGGAATTATCGTTTTTCCAGCCGGGCAAAGGTGGCCATCAGCCGCTTGGCGCCGACTTTATCGAAATGGATGGTGAGAAGATGATCGCCTCCCATCGGCTCTATCTTGAGGATGGACCCCTCCCCGAAGGTCTTGTGATAGACTCGGTCGCCGGTTTTCAGGGTAAAGGGCTCGGCGGCAGGGGCGGCGGGCTTGGGCTTTGGGGCCGCCGGGGCCGGGGCGGGGCTGCTGCCCAGCTTATTGGGCCGGTAGACGGTGGTCTGCCGGGCACCGTAACCGGAGCCATAACCGGTCCGCTCGCCATAGCCGCTGTGATAGCTGCCAAAGCGCTCGGTCTCATCCTCGGTCTTCATCAGCTCTCCAGGGATCTCCCCCACAAAGCGGGAGGGACGGTTTCGGGTGGTTCGGCCGAAGAGCATCCGCTGGGCGGCCCCGGTGAGGTAAAGCTCCCGTTTGGCTCTGGTGATGCCGACATAGGCCAGGCGGCGTTCCTCCTCCAGCTCGGACGGCTCGTAGATGGCCTGCTGGCCGGGGAAGATGCCCTCCTCCATGCCGGTGATGAAAACATAGGGGAACTCCAGTCCCTTGGCGGAATGGAGGGTCATCAGCACGACCTTGTCATCGTCCTCCGAGAGATTATCCAGATCGGTGTAAAGGGCGATCTCCTCCAAAAAGCCGGAAAGGCTGGGCTCCTCGGTCTCCTCCATGTACTTCAGGATGGTGGTCTTGAGCTCGCCGATGTTCTCCAGCCGGCCGCGGCTTTCCATATCGTTTTTGGCCTCCAGGGCTCTTACATAGCCGCTTTGGTCCAGCACCTGCTCCAGCGTTTCGATGAGGGGGACCTCATCCACCGATTCGGCAATGCCGTCCATCATGGCGGTAAACTCCATCAAGGCACGGGATTTACCGGAAAGAGGGGCATATTCCTCGGCCGTTTGCAGGGTGCGGTACAGCGATTGTCCCAGGCTTTCCGCCACCTGCTGGGCGGTATTCATGGTGGCCTCGCCAATGCCCCGTTTGGGCTCATTGATGATGCGGCGGAGCCGCAGACTGTCATCGGGGTTATTCAGCACCGCCAGATAGGCCAGAATATCCTTGACCTCCTTGCGGTCGAAGAACTTGAGGCCGCCGATGATGCGGTAAGGGATCCCCTGCCGGATGAACATCTGCTCCAAGGTGCTGGAAAGGGCGTTCATCCGGTACAGGATGGCATGGTCACTGTATTTGGCGCCTTTTTCGTGGTTTTTGCGGATGGTGGAGGCGATGAAGTGGGCCTCCCGCTGCTCATCGGCCGCCTTGTGGTACAGCACCTTCTCTCCCCTGCTGTTTTGGGTCCACAGGGTCTTGCCCTTGCGCTGGCTGTTGCGGCTGATGACGGCATTGGCAGCATCCAGAATGGTGCCGGTGCTGCGGTAGTTCTGTTCCAGGCGGATGACCTTGGTTTGGCCGAACTGCTGCTCAAACGAGAGGATGTTTTCGATGGTGGCGCCCCGGAACTTGTAGATGCTCTGGTCGTCATCGCCGACCACACAAAGATTTCCATGGGCGGCAGCCAGCAGGCTGACCAGCAAATACTGGGCGTGGTTGGTATCCTGGTACTCATCCACCATGATGTACCGGTAGCGGCGCTGGTACTTTTGCAGCACCTCCGGGAACTGCTGGAACAGCTTGACCGTCAGCAGGATGATGTCATCAAAATCCAGGGCGTTGGCATCTTTCAGCATCTGCTGGTAGCGGCCGTAAACCCGGGCTGTCACCTGCAGGGCAAAGTTATCCCCCGCCGACTGGCGCAGCCCTTCCGGGGTGAGCATTTTATCCTTGGCGCGGCTGATATTGCCCAGCAGGGCTTTGGGCGCGAAGTTTTTATCGCTGATGTGGAGCTCGGCCATGGCGTCTTTGATGACCCGGACGGAATCATCGGTATCGTAGATGGTGAAATTTCTGTTGTAGCCCAGGGCCTCTATCTCCGCGCGAAGGATGCGGGAGCAGGCCGCGTGAAAGGTGGCGGCGTGCACATCCTCGCCACGGGTGCCCAGCATGCCCGCCAGGCGCGCGCGTAGCTCGCCCGCGGCTTTATTGGTGAAGGTGATGGCCAGAATATTCCAGGGGGCGGGGACATCGTGGGCGATGAGCTGCCCGGCCCGCTCCATGTAGCTGCCATCGGCGGCGGCCAGCTCCAGGATGCGCCAATCCTCCTCGCTGAGGGGGGGCATATCATCCTGCCGGACGGAGGCGAGGCCGAACTGGAGCAGGCAGGCGATGCGGTGGATGAGGACGGTGGTTTTTCCGCTGCCGGCCCCGGCCAAAATGAGAACCGGGCCTTCCACGGCCAAGACGGCCTGCCGCTGCATGGGATTGAGGTGGGAAAAGCGCCGCTGCAGGATGGCGCGCTTTAGCTGCTGGTAGGTTTGGTTATCGTGCTGGGGCATGGTGGTCTCCTTTTATCGTCTCGAAAATTTTTCGCAAATCTCCAAAATAGTCCAAAATAGATTGTACCACAAAAGGGCGGCGGAAGAAAGTGCCGGGAGAGATTTTTTGCGGCGAAAAGCTCCCCCCACTAATACGGCAAAATGGGCCTTTCTTTGCAGGTGAGAGGTTAATATTTCACTTTTTTTCACGAAAAGTTTACGAATGAGGGAAAATATGGATTGAATTTGACTAAATATTGGGTTATATTTCCTGCGAAATGGCATAAAAAAAGCTCCCCGATGGGGAGCTTTTTTATGCGGTTTTAGGGATTATTTTTTGCGGAGGACGACAGCGGAACCGAGCAGGGCCACAACAGCGGCAGCGGCGGCCAGGCCGACAAAGTCATTGGCGCCGGTGGAGGGGTTCTTCTGGTCATCGGTCTTTGGGGTCTCGGTGGGGGTGGTGTCGCCGGGCACGATGATGGTGATGGTCTTATCAACTACTGCGCCGTTGGAGTTGATGGTCTTGCCTTCGGGGAGATAATCTTTGACGGAATCGGTATTACCGGTGAAGGTGCCACCAGTAATGCTGAATTCGGTCTTTGCGGCTTCGGGGCTAGTATTTGCGGTGATCTTAAATTCGCCGCTAATGTCAGTGCCATTGGCAGCAATGGTAACTTTCTCTTCTTCTTTAGAGCCTTCAATATCTTTCTGGAGCAGACCCTTTTGGCAGTTCGTGGCACTCACACCCATAAAGATAACATTAGTTGCTTTGGAAACTACAGCAGCTGCTTTTTCAGTCAAACCGGTAAAGCTGGTGTCCTTAATTGTTATAGTCGGAGAAATAGACAAGGTACCCTCATTATATGCCTTAATACCGCGGGTTCCGGTAAAGCTACTATTATTGACATCAGTGATGCCGCCATAATTCCAAAGACTATATCCAGCAGTGTTGCTAAATGTACATTTGTTGAATATGGTTTTACCATACTGGTTATTACACACACCATTGGGGAAGGTGCAGTTGGTGTAGGTAACAGTATTATCGGCTGCATTCGTGTTCCGCAGCCAGCAGGTGAAGTAATTGGTTGCATGACCACAATCTTGTACCCATTCGCCATTCGGATGAGAAAGGGTCAGCTTCTCAAAACTAACATCGATATCATACTTTTGGTCTGCAAGAATTGATTTGGAATCGTTGATAACAATTCCGGCATCATCGGTTATGCCAACAAACTCAACCTTGGTAAGGTCGGTAAGGCCATCCTTTGCTACCTGCACCCAGCCAGTGCTATCCACAGTAACTTTACCAGTAATTTCATAGGTAATAACGCCGTTCTCATCGGGAGTGGCAGCCGCAATGGCAGCTTCAAGGGTGGCATATTCATCCTTGCCAACTTTAACCAAATTGGGATCTGCCGCCAGAGCGGTGGTGGGCAGCATGACGGCCAGCATGAGGAACGCTAGCACGACGCTTAAAAACTTTTTCATTTGAACAAACCTCTCTTCTTTTTATTTTTCCCGCAGGTGGGGTTGTGTTTGCTGGCGCAAACACAAAATATCCACATGTGGATATGATTGGTATAAACAGGTTACCACTTTTGGGCAGGGTGTGTCAACTATTTGGGAGAATTTTGGAGGAACATACAAAATGGAAGAGTTTAATTTAGCAAAAAATGCTCAGATTTTTGCCATCGCAGAAGAGCTTATACAATGGCATTAAACAGGACGGCTACTGCAAGCTGCACCAGCATATAGACAGCGAGGACTGCAACGCCCTTTGTAAAAAGGAATTTCTTGTCGATCTCCTCCCTGCCGAGAATATAGGCCGCCGCCACAGAACCGGATGGGAAAAGAAATGCGACCGAGGCACAGGTGCTGATGACCGTAAGGGTTACCGTTGGGTCAATCTTTATCCCCTGTTCCATCATTCCACAAACAATGGGGACAATAATCGGTGTCATTCCCATGGTAAGCACATTACCGTTTACCACCTGTGTAACAACGGTGATGAATACCACACAGATCAGCAGCAGCATAATGGTGCTTTGCCCGCCGAAGATAGGGGCAAACACAGAAACAAGCCAGCTATTGATGCCAAGAGAGGCATCCGTGCATGCCCTTCCCAGCATTGTCATTGCACCAATAAGCGCAACCATGGGCCATATAGATGCATCCCGGAGGAGCGCCGGAGCGTTCATAATGGGCTTGCCGTTTTTGCTGATTATATTAAACACCGCAAGCGGAACAGCCCAGATCAGGCTGGTATCCAACGATTTGATGAATGTATAGCCCGGAAAGCTCTTTGGCAGCAGATAGATAAGAAACAGGTAAGCCATACAGAATACAAATGATCCTATTCCGATCTTCATCTCAAAGCTGAAGGTATCTGGGGTTTTATTGAACTGCTCTATCTGGTCCGATTTAATATCCTTTAATCTGCTGATATCGACTTTGAAGAGGTACTTCATGCAAAGAACAAGCACTGCAAACAGGCTTACCCATGTGACGATCTGAATCACCATATAGAGCCATCTGTTGAATTGATAGCCGTATGGCTCCAGCATGGAATCAAAGAAGCCGACAACAGCCAGGATAAGCCCCTGAAACGGGATCAGATATTTCCCATAGGAGGAGGTGTACATATACAGCAGGCCGAACTTCATGAACTGGTCATCCTTCTTGTAGCCGCACACCTTCGCAATACTTTCGAAAAGCCCAAATGCCAGCAGGAAAAAGGCTGCACCATTGACCACTGTCGAGACTAAAAAGCCGGCCAGCATAAGCATAAACATAAAGATGCCCGGTCTTCCCCTTGTGATTTTAAGCGAAAGAAGCTTCTTTGCGAAAACATCCATGGCACCGGTCTGCCTTAAATACACGCAAAGCGCCCCGGCAAAAATAAGCTGAAAGGTCACTCCGGAGCCGATCCAGCCGCTGATCAATTCGCTTGCCTTGTAATAGCCATGCAGGACGAATGCCAAAAGCGCAAGCAGTGAACTGGAGAACAGGTCACAGCCCACACATGTCATAAAAATAAGGCCGATAAATACACCGAGAATCTTTATCCCCATCTGTGACATACCGCCAAAGGTGGGACAGACCAAACCGAAAAAGTACATAAACGCAATACCGATCAGGGTTTTAATGTATATTGCACCCTTCCCTTTTGTCACAGTACCCATATATTCCTCCCTTCTCCTACCGCACAGCTGACGGCTGCATATGTGTCTGCTGCGATGACTTGCTCCATGATATATGCGGCCAGGGAAACACCGCTAATCGCAGCCATATCATGCGTCATACCCCCGTGCGCTTGCAGCACCGCAAAAGCATATGTCAGTCATCGCCGCATTGTTATTTCACCGCTTTCCCGCCAAACTGTTGAATCATGTAGTCGGAAAAGGTACTCAATACCTTTGAATTGCTTTCCCGGCGAAATACTAAAAATGTTTTTATTATAATTGTGTTCTTTTCTAATGGAATGCGCACCAGGCCCGGGATCGCGCCATCCGTGACCGGGACGATTCTGAGGGCTATGCCGTAATTATTGACAATAAGCATGTGTGCCGTTTTCATGTCATTCCCAATAACCATGATCTTATCGCTTGCCCTGGGATAAAAGCCCCTGGAGATGCACGCCCGAACCAGCGGATCGGAGGTGTCCGTATAGAAATCGGAGATGCTGCCGGTCTGCTTTGAGTTCATAATGAAGGTTTCATCTTTAAGCTGATCAATGGAAACCTCCTTGAGCTTGGAAAGCGGATTATCCTCACTCATCTCCACCACCACTTCACACAGATTGGAAAGCTCGATAACACTGAATGCCGGGTCGTGATAAAACGGTATGATCTGTATGGGATCGCTTTCAAGCATCATATACGGAAAAATAGCCGCATCAAGACTCTTATTCTGCATAGCGGCCACCGCCTCGGAATAACCGACATTCCATACCTTGATAACACATTGCGGATATTCATACTGAAATTTTACAAGAAAATCCGGGCTGATATGGCTTTTTACCGAAAAGCCCAAATGGATCTCCTGACGGCCGGCGTCCTTTTCCTGCTTAAGCTCGTCCAAAAGCGCATTGTATTCCTCCACGATGCCGGCAGCATGCTTAACAAAAATTTCTCCCTCATGCGTCAGCCTGATGGAGTCCTTTTTGGTTGCCCTGTGGATGAGCTTTATCCCAAGCTCTTTTTCCACCGATATAATCTGCTTTGATAGAGACGACTGGGTAGAAAAAACATTCTCTGCCGCTTCGCCGAAGCTTTTGGATTTTGAAAGTGCCAAAACCGCCTTGATGTATTCCAGCTTCATATAAACCATACCTTTCCGGCAGCGCCTTACTCTTACTTTATTGGCCGATGATGCATTTCCCGGGAAGATGCTGCATCCGATTAATGCCGTTTTGCCCCACAGCATATCCCTTTTTAACCGCAGCCGTCCGGCTGCTGGGATCATCACCTTACGGCAAAGATTGAAAAATAAGATCTTTATTCCACAGGTGAAAGGGGAGCCCCCCATAAAATAAAAGTATTATATAAGCATTGTTTGCAAATGTAAAGACAGTAAAGAAGCACAGCGGAAATCAAGGAATCGCTAACGGCATCCCTTTGACGCCCGCTGTGCGACTCTACTGCTTTTTAGGGTCGGCTTTTGCCTACGGGGTTTTGTAATATAAAGCCGGTTTTTACTGCACCGTTTATCGGGGCAGATATACTCCCTGCTTCTTCAGCATCTGCTGGACTTTCTTCACATCAACATTGCGGAAAGTGGTATTTGACTGCAACGCCAAGGCTGCAGCAGCACCAGCGGCTTCACCCAATGCGACACAGTGGGGGATCAGATTGGCATGATCGTTTGCATCGTGTGCCGAGGAGAAGCAGCGGCCGGCAGCCAGCAGATCCTCTACATCATCGGCAGGAAGCATAACGCCGTACGGAAGCTCGATGGGAGATTTATACTTCATCCGTCTGTGTGCGGGAATGATGGCAATGGTATCCTCGTGCTCGATTGTTTGTGCAATATCATCCATCGTAAGACGGTAGGTACCGTTCAGGCGACGGCTGCCGCGTGTACCAAGCTGCGGGGCGGTATCGTGCAGGAATGCATTTTTAAAGCCGGGAACATTCTCACGAATCCATTCGATGCCCTCATTCAGGCTGCGTCTGATGAGCATTTCAGTATCGGTAAGATCCTGAACATTGCAGCAATCCTTTCCCTCCACGAAATTATTGACCCACATAATATCCTTCATGGGGGTGACGAAGGGGGAAATGCGATATCCGAACAGCTTTTTATATTCGGCCAGCTTATCACGATAATGGCTGTTGGGATCATACTTCCAATTGCGGAATTCTTCAGAATCAACATTGCCGAGCCTGAATACAACGGAAACATTATAGCTGCGGTCATCGCCGCTGTATTCCTTCTCATAGGCACAGCCTGCGGATGCAAAGATATCACCGTCACCGGTACAGTCGATCACCTTGCCGGCCAAAATCGCCTTGCGGCCCTCCTTGGACTGGAAGGTCACGCCGATTACTCGATTGCCCTCCATAAGCGCCTCGCTGCCCCAGGCATGGCAGTATACGGTTACACCGGCATCCTCTACCATGTTGACCATGGCGATCTTCAGCATTTCCGGATCAACATATGCGCCATACCAGATCCATCCATCACATACAAAACCGTAATACTTTCTCCATTTATCGATCAGCGCAGGGTCCGTGCTGCCGATATCCTTGCGGTCAGGACCGATCAGGCCATTGGGCATCTTCTCCAAACGATCCAGCCACTCCTGCTGTATGCCTGCAATCATCTGCTGCTTTCCCTCGCTGAGATGCGGGATAAAAAGCACCTGCCCGCCGGTAGCCATACCGCCCAGATGACCATAGCGCTCCAGCAGGACTACCTTACCTGCACCATTACGGGCGGCGGAAACCGCCGCAGCCGTTCCGGCGGGGCCGGCACCGACAACCAATACATCGCAGTGGTCAAATACCTCGATTTCTTTTGCCTGCTCGTGGATATATTCTTTCATTGTATCAAATTCCTTATCTTATAGAGTTGTTTTCGTTGCGGGCTCTCTCCCGGATGGAAGCGTTCCGTTTGGAAATGCGCCGGCAGAGAGCTCCGCGTTTTTAACCGGGCTGTATTCCTATGATAGGTAAACGGTCATCAATCAACAGTAAGGCCCTTTTCCTTGCGCAGCGCGATCAGCTTTTCCTCGGTGACATTAAACATGGAAAGGGCAATCATGCCGATTGCGAGAGACGCACAGGGAACTGCAGACAGAAGCACACGAATGCCCTGCACTGCTTCCGTTGTCACGGCAGCCTTATCAAACCCGACTGTTGCAAGGCCGAAGCCGAGCAGCGCACCGGCGATGGTCTTTGCGATGCCGATGGTTACCGTATACAGGGAGCTCATAAAGGGACGGACATCCTTACCGTTTACGATAGCGGTATAGTCAATAACATTGGTGTAGAGTGGCAGCTCGATGGTGTAGCAAACATTACGGCCGATCATTGCCACGCAGAGAAGGATGGTGAATATAAGAGGATTCTTGCCGATAAAATATGCCGAACCGAGGGCAGCCGCATAGATGATAAGGCCGGAATACATGCCGCCCTTGATGCCGAGACGCTTGGCAATGATGGGGCCGATGAAGGAGCCGACGAACTGCATCAGGGTGGACAGTGCCATGTATGTAGCCATCATGGTCTTATCGCCGATAACAAACCCGTAATAATATGCCACAAGGCTCATCACCAGAGCATAGGGAATGCCGTGGGAGAAAGAAACGATCAGCCATGCAATGGTTTGCTTGTTGCAGACGGATTTGATCATCGTCCAGAAGGAGACGCCGTCTTTTTTGCTTTCCTTTACAGTTTCAACAGCAGTTCCGTCCTTGGCTGCCGGGTCGGATTTCCCGGTGGAAGGATCCACGGATTTTGCAATCTTGGCAAGATTGAAGAAGGATGCCGTAAGAGCAATTACAATAAGCACCATGAAGCCGGTATAGCCTGCAGCTTCGTTATTGAAGAGCTTGCCGATAAAGGCAATGGCTGCAACGGCAACAAAGCCGAAGAATACTTTTCCGATGGAATTGATCTGGCTGCGTGCGCCGGCAAGGCCGGTACGCTCCGTCGGGTCGGGGGCAAGGGGGATCATCAAACCGGTATAAGCCGCAAAAGCAAAGTTATAAAGGAAGGTATCCAAAACACAAATGACAAATACCAGCGGGAACTTGATGCCTTCCGGAAGATTACCCCAATTGACAAAGGTGAGAATCTGGAATATTCCCGCTAACGGCATCATGATGTAAATCCATGAGCGATAGCGTCCCCAGGGCAGACGAACTTTCTGCATGATAACACCGATTACAAAGGAACCCCAAAGTCCGATGAGACCCTTGACCGTGTTCATCGTGCCCAGCTGAACATTGGTGAGCCCGACAAATGTGGTAAGGAAGAAGGACAGGTATGTCCCCGTCATGTTTGTTTTCAAGGAGGAAATACCATTTACGAGACCATACGAAATAGATTTTTTAGTGTATAACGCTTTTTTCTTTTTTTCCAAACTAATCACTCCTCACACTGATCATTTTGTCAGATATCTGTATCTAAACTATAAAACAATTGGTTATTATAATGCAATTCAAATTTGAATTGCACTTATTCCTTTATGGAATAAGGAGATCGCCGGAGAAGTAATCTGCAGGAAAAGATGCAAAAGCCGCCCCCGTTTCCGGGAGCGGCTTGAAGGGTTTCAGGTTAGAACAGTGCGGAATTTATTCCAGCGTGATGACCTTGACGGGGCACTTTTCGGCGCAGGCGCCGCAATTGGTGCACTTTTCGGGATCGATGGAGGCGAGGAAATCGGTGACGGTGATGGCGCCGGTGGGGCAAACCTTGGTGCACATCATGCAGCCGATGCAGCCGGCGGAGCAGACCTTGCGGACGACAGCGCCCTTATCATGGCTGGAGCAGCGCACGGTGACATGATTTTTGACCGGGACCATGCCGATGAGCAGGTGCGGGCAGGCTTTGGCGCAGGCGCCGCAGCCGGTGCACAGGCTTTCATCCACATGGGCAACGCCATCCACGATGGAGAGCGCGCCGAATTTGCAGACCTTGACGCAATCGCCATAGCCCAGGCAGCCGTAGACGCAGGCTTTTTTGCCGCGGTGCAGGGCAGCGCAGGCCGCACAGGTGGCGGGGCCGTGGTAATCCTCGGCTTCGCCGCACTTTTCGCAGGTGCCGCTGCAGCGGACGGTGGCTTTGACGGGCTCGGTGTTTTCCGCCGCGACGCCCAGGTATTCGCTGATCTGAGCGGAGACGGAAGCGCCGCCGGGGATGCAGAGATTGGGCTTGGCGCTGCCATTGGCAACGGCTTTGGCGTAGTCATCGCAGCCGGCATAGCCGCAGGCGCCGCAATTGGCACCGGGCAGGAAGCCGCGGATATCCTCCACACGGGTATCGATGGGGACCGAAAGGAAATGGGAGGCCACTACCAGCAGGATGGCGCAGATCAAGCCGATAGCGCCGACAATAATAATACCAGTCATAGTTATCTCCCCTCCTTACTTCAGCAGACCATCTACCACACCGGAGAAGCCCATGAAGGACATAGATACGATGGAGGCAGCGATCAGAGTGATGGGCAGGCCCTGGAACGATTCGGGGATATCCATGTTCTCCATGCGGCCGCGAACGCCTGCGAAGAGGACCATTGCCAGCAGGAAGCCGAGACCGGCGCCCAGCGCATTGACCATGGACTGGCCGAAATTGTACTTCTCATCGATATTGAGCACCGCTACACCGAGCACGGCGCAGTTGGTGGTGATGAGGGGCAGATAGATACCGAGAGCTTCATACAGCGGAGGCAGGAACTTCTTGAGTGCCATTTCCACCAGCTGTACCAGCGCGGCGATGACCAGGATGAATACGATGGTCTGCATATAGCCCAGCTCGTATTGATCCAGCAGATAGGTCTGGATGGGCCAGGTGGCGGCGGTGGCCAGTACCATAACAAAGGTAACGGCGACGCTCATGCCGACGGCGGAATCCAGCTTTTTGGAAACGCCGAGGAACGGGCAGATACCCAGAGTCTTGGAGAGGACGAAGTTCTGCGTCAAAATAGCAGAAAGCAGAATGACGATCATTTCTTTCATGCTTCACAGCCTCCTTCCTTATTCTCTGCCGAGGGGCAGCCACCAGCGCAACCGGCGCAGGCGCCGCAGGCAGCGCAATCGAGTTTCTTCTTGGGCTTATGCTTGGCGAACTTATTCATGATGGCGATGAGCACGCCATAGACGAGGAAGCCGCCGGGGGTGAGCTTCATGATCGCGATGGGATCGAACAGATTGGCGGTGAGGGTGATGCCGCACCAGGTACCGCTGCCGAGGATCTCACGCACGGTGGCCATGCAGAACAAAGCGAGGGTGAAGCCCAGGCCCATGCCCAGACCATCGAGGGCGGAATCAATGACATTATTCTTGCTGGCAAACATCTCGGCACGGCCGAGGATGATGCAGTTTACTACGATAAGCGGCAGGAAGATGCCGAGGCTCTGATAGAGGCTCTGCACATAGGCCTGGAGCAGCAGCTGCACCACCGAAACAAAGCCGGCGATGACGACGATGAAGCAAGGAATGCGGACCTTATTGGGGATGATATTGCGCAGCAGGGAGATAACGATATTGGAGCCCAGCAGTACAAAGGTGGCTGCCAGACCCATGCCCAGCGCATTGAGGACCGAGGTGGAGGTAGCGATGGTGGGGCAGGTGCCCAACACCAGAACCAGAACGGGGTTCTCCTTGATGATACCATTGGTGAAGGTTTTCAGCTTGTTACTCATTTGGTTCCTCACGCTCCTTTCACAGTCTCAAAGGCGGCAAAGGCCAGCTTAACAGCTTCCTTGTAGCCATTGGAGGTATAAGTTGCCTTAGATACCATGGGCAGCTCGCTATCGGGGGTTTCGGCGGTGACGCCGATCCACTTCTTGCTGTAAGAGCTCTTGGCGAGCTTGGAACCGTCAATTCCCTCGTACTCATTGGGGGTCTCGGTGTGCTGATACAGCTTGGAGGCGATGATGGCGCCGTTATTATCAATGGCGACGAGGATGTGCAGATCGCCGCTAAAGCCGGCCGCGTGAACATTGAAGGCATAGCCCAGCTCGGACTGATAGGCGCTATCCACGCCCTCGGGAATGTTCTCCAGCTCGGTGTAGCCCTCGCCCAGCATCTCGGTGATCAGCTCGGCATCGGGATAGACCTTTTCCTCGGTGGGAGCTTCGATGGCGATGCCCGCCAGCTCACCGTAAGCGACAAAGGCATTGCCGACTGCGGCATTGAAGCCCTTGGAGGAGAAAGTGGCGCCGGAGAGGAACTCGATGCCCTCAAGGTTATAATCCTTGCCGAGGTACTGCTCCTGGAAGTGGGCTTCCTTTTCGATGCGGTCGCCAATACCGGGGGTCTCGCCGTGCTCCATGACCTGGGTGCCGGTGATGGCACCGTCGGAGGAGATGCCGACCATGACGGTGATCATGCCCGCGAAGCCCTTGCCCTGGGCCTGGAATACATAGCCAGCGCCGTTGCCGGCCTTGTAGGCATTGAGGACATTTTCGGCGGTGACGGTGACTTCCTCGAAGTCGGTGCCATCGGGCAGAACGGCGGAAAGGGCCGCATTGGCCTCGGCAGCCTTAGCCGCGTCAATGACGGGCTTGGTGAGGCCGTAGGTGCCCACCAGCGCCGCGGAAACGATGACGCAGATGGCGGTGAGGACGACGATGGGTTTCAGCTTTTCCCATTTCATTTCTCAACACCTCCCACTCCAAACGGTTTTTTGGCCCCGATCTTATTGAGGTGGGGGCAGATGATATTCATAAGCAGAATGGCGAAGGATACGCCCTCCGGATAGCCGCCGGAGGAATTGCGGATAAGCATGGTGATAATGCCCGCGCCCAGCGCGAATACGACCTTGCCCCACTCGGTGGCGGGAGAGGTGGAGTAATCGGTGAGCATGAAGATGCCGCCCAGCAGCACGCCGCCGGTGAGGATCATATAGATGGGATCATAACCCAGAACGACGCTCATGAGCGCGATGGTAGCCACATACACCAGCGGGATGGTGGGGGTGATGACCCGGCGAACCACCAGATAAACAAAGCCGATGATGAGGGCAATGGCGCAGGTTTCGCCCAGGCAGCCGCCGCGGATACCGAAGAGCAGGTTCTTGACGGCGGGGAGGCTATCCACAGCGCCCTCCTTGATGAGGGCCAGGGGGGTCGCGCCGGAAACGGCATCGATGCCGGGAATGTAGGAATTGGCGGTCGGCCAGGTGGTCATCTGCCCGGCAAAGGCGATGAGCAGGAAGATACGGCCGGTGATGGCGGGATTGGCGAAATTGCAGCCGATGCCGCCGAACAGCTGCTTGACGATAACAATAGCGACAAAGCAGCCGACCACTGCCATCCAAATAGGAAAGCTGGCGGGCAGGTTCATTGCCAGAAGCAGGCCGGTCACGGCGGCGCTCAAATCCGAAATGGTATTAGTGCGCTTGGTGATGCGGCGGAACAGGTACTCGAACAGGATAGAAGCCGCCACACAAACGACCTCCAGCAGCAGGGCGCGGGTGCCAAAAACCAGTACCGACGCCACCACGGCAGGCAGCAGGGCAATGAGGACATCACCCATGACGGAGGTGGTGGAGGCACCGCCGCGGACATGAGGCCCGGCGGAAACCAACAGTTTACGATCAGTCATATTCTACTCCCCTCCCCCTTACTTTTTTATCATCTGCTTGCCCAGCTGGTTATAGGCGACCAGATGGCGCTTGGCAGGACATACATAGGCACAGCAGCCGCATTCCATGCACAGATTGACATGGAGCGCCTTCAGGGCCTCCACATCCTCGGCATGATAGGCGCGATCCAGCGCCGCGGGGCTGAGA
>ERZ506432.309-NODE-309-length-21518-cov-4.324326_pt1 | contig 21518 bp, 15 predicted proteins | sample MGYA00513663_ERZ506432 | MGnify/ENA metagenome assembly ERZ506432
CAGAGAGACTGGGTAAATATATGGAAAATGTGATTCGGAAATTGTATGGTATGTATATGGATAATGACAATAGAGAAAAAAATGAAATGTCAGTAATGCATGATGATTTATGTAAAGAGAAAAAAGAGAAGGCATACCAGTGCTATCAGAAATTGAGAGTTCAACTGACAGATGAGCTTGCTGAAGAACTGGATGAACTGATGAATAAACATATGGAAATATATCCACAAGAGCTGGAAGAAAGTTTTGCCATGGGATTTAAAACAGGGGCAAGGCTGATGTGCGAGATTTTCAGTGAAGAAACAGAATGATTGTAAAGCAGATATGGCAATTCTCCAGATAAAGTATGATTTTAGAGGATTGCCATAGGTTTGATAAGTGGGTCTGACATATAATTTTTGATAACATGATCAGGGTAATTTATGGTTGTTGAACGTTATCAGAAATTGTGAGGTTGTCAGACGTAATTTCATTCAGGAGATATTCTATAGTATGCATATGTTCGTTCATAACTTTTTCTGCAAGAGGTGCATCATTATTGGTTATTGCCTGAACAAGCCGAGTGTGCTGGGAATCAATCTCCGGTGCATCGTTATTTTTCTGCATAAGATAGGAACGTATTCCAACGATCATATTTTCGGTAATCTGTGCAGAGGCATTTAAGACACTCAGTATTAATGGATTGTCAGAAATCTGAGCAATTTTCAGATGCAGATCACGATCCAGATCACCGCGGATTTTTTCATCCTGAGTGCTGTCCAGTCTGGCAATGATAAGCTGGAGTTCAGCAGCATCCAGCGGTGTACAGTTTTGGGCAGCGAGAAAAGCAGCTTTGCTTTCCAGTGCGCCTCGAAGCTGCAATGCATCCTGAATTTTGCTGTTGTACATTTGAAATATGATAGACAGAGGTTCAGTAAGACAGCTGTGAAGATCAGTTGCAATATAATTGGCACCGCCATGTACGCTGACAGTAATCCCGAGCAGGGAAAGAGCCTTCAGGACTTCTCGTAATGCTGGTCTGGAGATTCCGAATTCTTCTGCCAGAATACGTTCAGCAGGAAGTGCGTCGCCGGGTTGTAATTCTCCGTTTTGGATATTTTCGATAATTTGTTTCAGAACATCGTTGAATGTACTGGTTTTATCTATTTTTCTAAACATTTATTTTCCTCTTTCCAGGTACATCGTTTCGTAAATAACTATACCAATCGGATTCGCAGACAAGTGAGTGGTATAGTTATTTCGAAAACGGTGTACTAACCTTTGTTGTGTTATGCAGCTCTATATCAGATAACTGTTCCGCAGAGATTTCTTTGATTATTAAATAGTTACATACATCTAATATTATAACGGATTGAAAGGGAGATGCAACTGATTCCTACAAAATTTCTAAAAGTGTAAAATTTTTGTGTTGCTGAGAACGGAGTGAACAGTAACAAATTTTTGCAGTTTTTTTATAAATTTTATAATTATATTAGAAATTAGACAAATTTCTCTCACATTTATAGGTTATGATATTTACATCTTAAGGAAATGACGTACCTTAAGAGAAAATCTTTCCTTTCCCTAAAAAGTGTAAAATGAACGTGAATCACCGCTTAGCCGACAAGATCGACGGAGAAGCGGTGATTTTATTATGTCACTGAAGCAGGATTCTTTCTTATAAACCTCTGTAACGATTAAGACAGGCATAAATTTCCTGAATACGGGGAGTAGCGTAACCACAGGAAATTTTTTGATTCTCCGTAAAGAAGGACAGACCATGTAAAGAGAGATTTTTCCAGAGAAACTGCACAATCTCAGGCAGGGTACGTCTGCCGTCTGCCAGATGTTCAACTGCATATTTCAGCAGGAGACCTAAGGCAGCGGTCTGTTCTGCGTCAATAAGCTGTTCTGTATAGCGGAGATCAATCTCCTGTCTGCCGAGAGAGAAGCCATCTGTTCCGGAGATTCTGGTTTTCAGGCGCTCAGGTTTTGTAGCACCGGAATCGGAATGATTTCCACGACTGTTATGTCTGAGGCGCTTAGAAGATTCGGCAGGTCTGCTCATAATGCGATGGCTGTGCGGAAGCTGAAAATCAGTAACTGAAACAGCAGGCAGAGGATATTGGCTGCATAATTTTTTGACAGAAGCTGTAATATCTTTTGGAACGTAATTGTCCATCTGGATAATTGTATCTGCAATATGAAAGAATGCCCCGGAACTTCCGGCAACAAGAATTGTAGAAATCCCTGCTTTTTTATAAAGATCTTCTGCACGCTCCAGAAACGGAGTGATCGGCTCTTTCTCACGCTGAATAACCTGTTGCATGAAAGCATCACGAACCATGAAGTTAGTTGCGGAGGTGTCTTCGTCAAGAAGAAAAAGGTGGCTTCCGGCTTCCATGCTTTCTACGATACCGGCTGCCTGGGAAGTGCTTCCACTGGCATCCAGTGTAGAGAAACAGCGGGTATCTTTCTTGTTTGGAAGATCATTTATAAACATGGAAATATCCACATCCTTGATAAAACGGCCATCTTCTGAACGCAGTTTGACAGCAGTTGCATCTGTGATCACGTATTCACGTCCATCTCCGGGGATATGATTGTATACACCAAGTTCAAGTGCATTCAGAAGCGTGGATTTGCCATGATATCCACCGCCTACGATCAGAGTGATCCCCTTTGGAATCCCCATGCCTGTGATTTTTCCTTTATGGGGAAGATTTATGGAAATGCGCAGACTGTCCGGAGAAGTAAAGGGAACGGAAGCTTTCATAGGGCGGGAGGAAATACCGCTTTCTCTTGGGAGGATGGAGCCGTCGGCTATGAATGCGCAGAGATTTTTTGCGGGCAGCGTCTGACGGATAAATTCCTGATCCTCTGCAAGCTCTATATAATTCTGTAATTCCTTTGCATTAAGGCTGGAGTAGAAAAAGGATTTTTGAATGCATACAGGCAGAAAATCAAAAAGGATTTTCTCCAGTTCAGTGGCATTGATCGTGCGGCCATTAGCAGGGAAGCCCACAAAAAAGCGGGCGGTTATGCCTTTTTCTGTTATTTCACAGGCTGTCCGGGAAAGAATCTCCTGACCACAATGACTGACAGTGAGCAGGCCGCTTTTGCCGGAGCCTTTTGCACGAAAGCTGTACTGACTGACCTGTTTTTCAAACTGACGTGTAAGATAGTCGCAAAGAGTAGTCCCGGTAAGTGTATCTTTATAATATTCGACGGGAAATCCGGCATCTCTGTGTGAAATCTGAATGCTGACATGAGAGGGAGAAGCAAAAGGATCTCCCTGCACATGGTCGATGGACAGAATATAATTTCCAAAATGATACAGACCTTTCAGCCCTTTATATGCCGGATAACTTTTGCGGTTTATGGAACAAAGCTGCTGACGCAGTTCCTCTGAATTTTTCATGACAGAACCTCCTGGTATTGCAGATATTTTTATAATAATCCTCGCAAATAATGAATTTGAGAGGAGAAACATTAACCTGCCATCAACTATAGCGGAAATGAATCATAATGTCCACTGACAAATAAATATTAATCATATGGAAAATTTTCAGAGGATGTTTTATAATGAAAAACAGGTAATTGTTCAATACCATCACATAATAGCGAACTGATGAATAGTTACCGTTATCAAAGCAATACTATGAATGACAGTCATAAAGAAAGGCGGAACAGTAAATGGAACGTAGAAATGCATGGCTTTCTTATACAGAAGCAGAAGAAAAAGAACTGGAGCAGGTTGCAAAAGCGTATCGCAATTTTCTTAATGTGGGAAAAACAGAGCGTGAATGTGTGACGCAGATCATCAGAGAAGCACGGGCAGCAGGTTATGAATCTCTGGAAGAGAAGACTGCGAAGGGTGAGAAACTGAAAGCAGGAGATAAAGTTTATACAGTCGGAATGAAGAAGATCATTGCACTGTTTCATATCGGACAGGATGATATTTCTGAGGGAATGAATATTCTGGGAGCACACATTGATTCTCCACGTCTTGATGTCAAACAGAATCCATTATATGAGGATACGGATCTTGCATATCTGGATACCCATTATTATGGCGGTGTTAAGAAATACCAGTGGGTGACTCTTCCCCTGGCAATCCATGGCGTAGTGGTAAAGAAAGACGGAAGTACAGCAGAAGTAAATATCGGTGAGGATGAGGATGATCCGATCGTATATATCACAGACCTTCTGATCCATCTTGCAGGAAAGCAGATGCAAAAAAAAGCGACAGAAGTGATCGAGGGAGAGAATCTGGACATCCTGATTGGCAGCAGACCACTGAAAGACCTGGAAGATGATAAGAAGAAAGAGGCAGTAAAACAGAATGTACTGAATATCCTTAAAGAGAAGTATGATATGGAAGAGGAAGATTTTCTTTCTGCAGAGCTGGAGATCGTACCGGCAGGAAAGGCAAGAGAGTGTGGTCTGGACAGAAGTATGATCGCTGCTTATGGACAGGATGACAGAGTGTGCGCATATACTTCTCTGCTTGCAATGCTTGAGATGGACACCCCGAAACACACTTCCTGCTGTCTGTTTACTGATAAAGAAGAGATTGGAAGCGTAGGCGCCACCGGTATGCAGTCACGTTTCTTTGAGAACGCAGTGGCTGAACTTCTGGATGCAATGGGATGCTACAGTGATCTGAGATTGAGAAGAACTCTGAAGAATTCCAGTATGCTTTCCTCTGATGTAAGTGCAGGCTATGATCCGGCTTATGGGGAGGCATTTGAGAAAAAGAATGCAGCTTATCTTGGAAGAGGTATCGTATTAAATAAATTTACCGGAGCAAGAGGTAAATCCGGCTCAAATGATGCAAATGCAGAATATGTGGCAAGAGTCAGAAATATTTTTGACAGCCATGAAGTTGCGTTCCAGACAGCTGAGCTTGGTAAAGTTGATGTAGGCGGAGGCGGAACAATCGCTTATATCGCAGCACTTTATGGAATGGAAGTCATTGACAGCGGTGTGGCAGTGCTCAGTATGCATGCACCATGGGAAGTGACAAGTAAGGCAGATATTTACGAAGCTAAGAAAGCATATAAGGCATTTCTGCTGGAAGCATAAAAAGTCAGGCAGATGCGGAATAAAAATATGAAGAAATCGTGGAAGCTGTATCGTTTCTGATAACAGAGACTTGCAGATTCCGCAGATAAGGGCAGAGCTTTTGGAAAACTGAAGCGCTGCCCTTTTAACATATAAGTGAGGTTATGATTGTAAAAGGTATTTCTGATATCTTACGAAAGACAGGTTGCGATTCTGTAAGATCTGGATTGGAGCAGGATATTTAATAGACGGGAGGGAAAGATGGAGGAAGCGCTGATCAGAGTAAAAGATTTGTGTAAAATATATAATCCCGGCGAGAATGAAGTACGGGCGCTGGATCATATTAATCTGGAAATTAATAAGGGTGAGTTTGTTGCTATTATCGGACAGTCAGGTTCAGGAAAGTCTACATTTATGAATATGCTGGGTTGTCTGGATGTGCCTACATCCGGCGAATATTTTCTGAATGGAACTGATGTGTCCACAATGGAAGACAATGAACTCTCAGAAGTCAGAAACCGGGAGATCGGATTTATTTTTCAGGGATTTAATCTGATCTCAAATCTGACTGCAATTGAAAATGTGGAACTACCGCTGGTTTACAGAGGGGTAGACAGAAAAACGAGACATAAGCTGGCAGTAGAGTCACTGACCATGGTAGGGCTTGAGAAACGTATGGATCACAGACCAAATGAAATGTCAGGAGGACAGCAGCAGAGGGTGGCTATTGCAAGAGCAATCGCGGCCCAGCCACCGGTGATCCTGGCAGATGAACCTACAGGAAATCTGGATTCTGCATCCAGTAAGGAGATTCTTCAGATTCTTAAAAGTATGCACGAGCAGGGAAAAACGGTCATATTGATCACACATGATAATGGGATTGCTGCTCAGGCAAGGCGTGTAGTCAGAATTATGGATGGAAAGATAGAGTCAGATTTTATCAATAAAAACTATGGGAAAGAAGAATATATAAAAAATCAGCTGAATGCATAAACCCGGTTACAAGGAGACAAATATTATGAAAAAAAAGAAAAGTAAAAAGAAAATTATTATTGGAGTAGCGGCTGTTCTCGTTGTTGCCGGCGGAGTTACAGTAGCAGGTCAGAGGAATTCCACAGAAAATCAGATCCCGCAGGTTCAGGTGGTAATTGCAGAGAAGGGTGATGTTGAGGAAATTGTAGATGCTACAGGAACAGTGGGAAGTGAAGAGGAGAAGACCTATTATTCTCCTGTAAATGCAGAGCTGAAAACGGTTTCTTTTGCCCAGGGAGATGTGGTGAAAAAGGGAACAAAACTGATCGAGTTTAATACAGAGGATCTGGAGAAAGATAATCGGAAAGCAGAACTGAATCTGAAATCAACAAAGTACGATACAAAAGATACAAGAAATAAATCTGACAAAGCAGAGAAGAAGCAGAAGGATGCCAAAAAGAATGTTCAGGAGCTTGAGAAGAAAATAAAGGATAAAAAGGCTTATGTCTCGTCTCTGAAATCACAGATCTCAGCGGCTGCAGCAGCGGCACAGCGTGAAGCGGCAGCTCAGGCGTCCGCACAGGCAGCAGCCCAGGCTCAGGCACAGCAGCAGGAAGCTCAGGCAAAAGCCCAGGCAGAGGCAAAGAAACAGGAGGAAATCCAGAGTAAATATCAGGCCGCACTTTATACATACAAGACGGAGACTCTTCCGCAGTACCAGCAGCAGCTCTCAGATCTGAATGCACAGTATAATCAGGCACAAAGCGATTATAATCAGGCAGACACCACATATCAGATGGCATTTGCAACATGGCAGGCAGACCCTTCAGATGAGAATACACAGGCTCTGGATAATGCGGAGGCTGCAAGAACACAGGCACAGCTCGCAATGCAGCAGGCACAGCAGACTTATAATGATCTTAAGCAGCAGACACCGAAAATGCCGGTACTTTCTGATTTCACAGAAAGCAGTGCAGATTACTCATGGGGAATTTCAGACGGTTCAGATGCAGATGACAGCGATGGGGAAGATTCTTCCTCCTACGGATATGATTACAGTGGAAGTGATGGCGGGACAGTAACTGCGGATACTTCTGCTCTGGAAAGTGCACTTGAGACAGCAAGCGATGAACTTGCAGAGCTTCAGTCAGATCTGGCTTCTGAGAAAGCTATCGCAGAGGCAGATTCCACAAGCCTGACAAAAGAAGAAAAAGAGAAACTGAAAGTAACAGATAATCTTTCCGAACTGGACGCAAAATCAGCCGAGGAGCTGGTGAAGGAAGGAAAGAAAGGAATCACCGCGGAATTTAACGGAATCATATCCAAGGCAGATATTAAGCAGGGAGCAGCAGTTACTCAGGGTATGGAACTGTTTACTATTGAGAATACAGACAAGGCAAGTGTGGATGTGACTCTCTCTAAATATGATTATAATACAGTGAAAGAGGGGCAGTCTGTTGAGATTACCTTGGGGGATAATACTTATCAGGGTACTGTAACAAAAATGAGTCATATTGCGGTGCAGAATGAAAAAGGAACGCCGGTCATTTCAGCAACAGTAAGCATTGATAATCCGGATGAAGATATTTTCCTGGGAGTAGATGCAAAGGTTAAGATTTATGCGGCTTCTGCGAAAAATGTGGTGACTCTTCCTGTGGAAGTAGTCAATATCGGAAAAGAAGGCTCCTTCTGCTATGTGATAGAAGATGGACTGGTGACAAAGAGAAATATTACCACAGGAATCAGCTCAGAGGATTATGTGGAAATTACGGACGGAATCAAAGAAGGAGAAGAAGTAATCGCAGATCTGGGTGATTACACAGAGGGAATGGAAGTACAGGCAGTTCCTGAGCAGACAGGAGAGGATGCCGATGAGTAATCTGTATGAATATATCAAGATGGCAGTCCATAATATTATGGCAAATAAGGGACGTTCTTTTCTGACTATGCTTGGCATTATCATTGGCATTGCTTCTGTAATTGCCATTGTATCTGTGGGTGAAGGAACCAAGAACCAGATGAACAGTGAAATTGATGATATCGGCGGCGGGCAGATTGCCATCAGTGTCAGCGATGAGGCACAGACAGATGAGGAGTGGATCACTGCGGATGATGTGGAAGCAATCCGGGCGGTAGACGGTATAGAAGGAGTAAATGTTTCGGATTCATTCAATGGAGAAACTACCACAGGTAAGGGAAATTTTTCTCTTATGCTGACGGGTGAGGGACCGGATGCAAAGCTGTTAAATAATGCCACCATGAAGCATGGAGTATATTTCGGGGAAAATGAAGTTCAGGAAGCAAAAAATGTCTGTGTGCTTTCCGATGCAGATGCAAAAAGACTCTTTGGCACAGATGATGTGGTTGGAATGACTGTAGATGTCAATTGTTATGGACTGACCAAAAGTCTTCGTATCTGCGGGGTGACAACCCAGAAAGAAAATGGAACCTTTGTCAGTTATACTTATGAGGGAATGCCGGTGACTATTAATGTTCCCTATACTACAATGAATGAATTCACCGGTGTATCCGATTACTTTTTCTCAGTAACAATGCAGGCAGATAAGAGCTTAAACAGTCAGGATGTTGCTGACAAAGTGGTAAAACTGCTGGAAAAAAGACATCAGTGTGCAGGAAAAGATTACTTTCAGGTACAGAGCTTTCAGGATATTATGAGCTCTATGAATCAGATGCTGGATATGGTGACTGCTTTTATCTCCTTTGTGGCGGGAATTTCCCTTCTGGTTGGCGGTATCGGCGTTATGAATATTATGCTGGTTTCCGTAACAGAACGTACCAGAGAGATTGGTATCCGTAAGTCACTGGGAGCGAAAACCTCTTCTATTATGATGCAGTTTCTGGCAGAGGCGGCAATTCTGACGGTGATTGGAGGGGTGATAGGAATTGTTCTGGGTGTGATTGGCGGATATGTGATCTGTTCAATCATAAGCAGCAGTATGGGAATGTCCATCACTCCGGGAATCAGCCTGAGTACAATTATGGCGGCGACTTTGTTTTCCTGTGCAGTAGGAGTATTCTTTGGAATTTATCCTGCGAAGAAAGCAGCAAAACTGAGCCCGATCGAGGCTTTGCGGCGGAATTAATGAAAACAGGACTGCGATGGTATTTTGGTGTACCTGTGTACTGATATCATTACAGAATAGTTGTAAATTGTTATAATTTTGCGAATCAAAAGAAAAAAATAAAAAATTCAAAAAAAGTGTTGACAAATGCTCCAGTATAGAGTAGAATACTCATTGTTGTGAGGGACACGAGATAAGAACTTCACAAGGATGTGCGTTTAGCTCAGCTGGATAGAGCGTTTGGCTACGGACCAAAAGGCCGGGGGTTCGAATCCTCTAACGCACGCTAATAAAAAATAAGACAGTGCAAATGTACTGTCTTATTTTTTGTTCAAGTCCGGGTCGGACTCGAACGGGTTCGATCTACGCTTCGCTCCGGTCGTTGCTAAACGCGTGCCACTGGCACGCAGCAACCTCTAACGCACGTAGAACCGCTAGAAATCAAGGCTTCTAGCGGTTATTTTTTTGATTGGCCAGTCCTGAAATTACTTCCATGAGAAGCGTTGGAAAATGTTCTGAAAGGAATTTTATAAAGGTTAGGCATGGACGTGGAAAAGGGCTATACAATAAATAAATGAAAAAGAAACGCTGGTTCCGGTAAATACCGGTTCCGGCGTTTCTTTTTATAATTTTCGGATCATTGCGCTTCCATGCAGATCGCATACAGGATCTGCAAACAGATGGTTTTTCAGACAGAATTCCCCGACCGCTTTTCGACATCCGGAAAACTGTGTACTGTACACATCGTGGATCAGGAGAACTCCTCCGGTGGCCAGGCGTTCATAGAACAGAGGAAGTGCGGCTGCAGTTGGAGCATAGAGATCTGCGTCCAGAGATACAAAACAAAAAGTTTCATCTGTGACATCGGAAAAGGTATCCGGAAACCATCCTTTGTGGATCACAGTACGTATAGGATCAGGCATAACATGAAGAACAGAGTCAATATCAGTAGAAGAAAAATCACCTGTTTTGGCACGGGACAGATTACCGGAGGCTTCTATTGTGATATCCTTTTCTGAAAAGCCCTCAAAAGTATCAAAAAGATGGATTTTTCGGTCTGGAAAGGCTGCACTGATCAGGGAAGAAAATTCACCTCGAAAAACACCTAGTTCTGCAACATTTCCCGGAATATCCAATTGATAGATCTGCTCAGATAAAAGACGCATAACAGCAACCCGTGCGTCAAACATGCGAAGGACGGAGGGATCACGAAAAGGTCCGTGATAACCTAAGTTTTCCATCTGCTTTATCATAGAATTGCGCCGTTCTTCATCCAGAACTCCCAGGATGACCAGATCCGGGAGAAGTGCTGCTGCAGTATCCGGAGAACAGACTGGAATATTTCCAATATATGATCCGTGTTTATGGGGGTCATTATCAGCAAAGCACAGGAGCTGACAGGGACTGCTGAGAAGTCTTGCGGTCATTTGTCCAATTTGTCCGGCACCAAATATTACAGTTTTATATACTGATTTTGCCATCATTTTGATGTAGCCTTTCTGTCAGCGCGAACCTGGATCATCTGTCCTGTGATGGAGATGGCGATTTCAGCCGGTGTTTCTGCTTTGATCTCCAGTCCTATAGGTGAGATGATATGGTTTAAATCTTGTTCATTAATGTTGTATTCTTCAATCAGACGGCGAAATACAGCAGCTTTTTTTGCACGGCTTCCAATGACGCCTATATAACATGCAGGTGTAGCGAGAAGCTGTGCCTGTACAATGGTATCATAGGAATGTCCACGTGTCATGACGCAGCAATAATCAGCAGCTGTAATAGAAACATACTGGTCCAGATGGTTGAAATCACAAAGTATTGTTTCAACTGCTCCTGGGAAAAGAGCAGGATTTGTAAATTCCGGCCGGTCATCCAGGACAACACAGCGAAAATCAACGCTTGCAAGGATTGGGACAAGCTTTTGTGAGACATGTCCGCCGCCGAATACATAGACAGTTCCTGAGGTTCCAATCTGTTCAGAAAACAGATCATAATCTTCACTGTGATATCGGTGTGGCTTTGTAGACAAAGAAGATAATACAGAAGAAGGAACATTGGCAGTTCCGATGAGACCGCATGCAGGACTGTAGAGGCTCACACCGGAGGTGGTGAGAAGATCGCAGATCAGCCAGAAATCTTTTCGCTCTTCATAGAATTTTTCAGCAGTTTCCGTGATTTCCATAATAATCGGATCGTTATGATCAAGATACTGGAAAAAGGCCGTAACATCACCACCACAGATCATACCAATATTTTCAACATCTTTATGATTCAGCCGGAATTCATGCTCGCAGGATTCCTTTTTTTCAAGAATATCCAATGCCATACATTCAGCACGATATTCTACAGCTCCACCTCCGATGGTTCCGGAAATTCTGCCGTTTTTTCCGACCAGCATGCGGGAACCGGCACCTCTTGGTGTAGACCCTGAGGATGCTGTAACGGAAACAAGTACAAGATCGTTTCCCTCCAGGAATTGTTGTTTTATTGTCTGAAATAATGTTCTCATATAATAAAATACCTCCTAACTAAATTAAGTGATTTTTCTGCTCCAGTTGTGTACGTCTGCCCGCCTGAACTAAAGCGTGATATGGCAGAGTGATTGTATCATGTCCTGCAGTTTGCGGGCTTGTTCTAACTGCTGCTCATGAGCTTTGCGAGCTTCCGGACTTTTGCATTTACTCATGCTGTCGGCAAATCTTTTTTCTATGGTTACACGCTGTGTTTCCTGAATCAGTTTATCAGCCAGAAATACAATAGCTGCTTCATCCAGCGTGGCTTCCAACAGACCATGGTGCTGTGAAATGATCTGGCTGATCTCAGGATAACCTAACTGTAAGAAAAGTTCACCGCCTGTTTTTGTGTGATGCCTCTGAAGTCTGGCAATATCATGCAGAAGTGCACCGGAGCGAACAAGCTTCTGGTCAAAGATATAACCATTGGATTCCAACATATTGCATAAACAACAGGCAAGTTCAGTAACAGCATCACTGTGAGCTTGTACGTGACGGGGCAGAGAAACAGCATCGCGAAGCCTGAGACATAACCCGTCATTTAATTCAGGATGAGGCAGTATATAACTGGGATCAGAGAAAGAAATATTATTTTTTTCATTCACTTCCAGATGATAGTAAGAGCCGCAGGGCAGACGAAACCGCTGCCTGCTGTACATATCAGAATGTAATGCATGTAAATAAGAAGAGATTACATCTGTATGAGTTACCACTGCAATATCACCTTCAGAAGCGCAAAGAATCTTATGAACTGCCTGCGAAAAGCGAAAACCAGATGCAGCAGGAGTTTCTGCTCCCGGGATCGGATGATCAGGGTTATTTCCACGCGCTTTATAAATGTCCGGCCATCTCTGGCGTATTTCATCAAAAGAAAGGCCATCCCATTCTCCCAGATTTCGTTCTGACAGATCAGAAACAATGATATGTGGAAGCTCAGGTGCCATATGGCCTGCTGTCTCAACAGCTCTTAACAAAGGACTGCAGTATACCCCTGATATTTTATCGGACAATTCTTCGTTAAGAAGGACTGCCTGCAGATGTCCAAGCATGGATAGAGAGAAATCTGTCTGTCCTACACAGTAAGAATGTTCATCTGGATACTGTGGTTTTCCATGCCGGACCAGATAAAGGTTACGCATTTAAAAACCCTCCGAAACATTCTTCAAATATTTTTTTTGAACAGGAACGTGTTTCTTCTGAAAAACGGGCATATCGTTTCAGAAATTCTTCGCCGTATGGTGTCAGTTCGCTATGGCTTCCCCTTGTACCGCCCTGGCTTCTGATGATCAGAGGTTCATGAAGCTGTGATTCCAGGGTATGGATCAGGTTCCAGCTGGTAGAATAGGAAATGTGCATGCGCTCACAGGCATCGCGGACAGATCCTGTTTCATGGATCAGTGTAAGCAGCGAATAGAGTTTTTCATCAAAAAAAACTTTTTCCCGGGCTAGCTGAATATGGATTTCAGAACGGATCAGGCTCTGGTTGTGTATGCGGAGAAGTTCAGCATAATCCTCTGGTGTATCAGCATCATGAATAATACCGGGATCCTTTACATTAAGATAATACATGGGTTCCCCGCAGTTATCCACAGCACCTTTAAGTCCTGATTTTCCGTCATCACTTAGGATGGAATCAATCAGTGTGGAACGGATCAGAATGGGATGACCGGGATTGCCATTACAGACCGGAGTTACAAGGGGACGCCCCAGAGAGAGCATTTGAGTGACTGTCTGGGCTGTGAACAGCGGAACATCAACAGGTGTAAAGAGTACCGTATCCACTTTGTCTTTCAGATACTCAAGTCCGATTCGGACAGAATCAAACATATGAGTGTTTGCATAGTTCTCATTTCGAAGAAAGACTACATTATTGGAAGCCAGGTGGCATTCCAGAACATCTGCATGATATCCGGTTACCACTACTACTTTGGAGATTCCGGCCTGCCGGAAATTATTGATCACGCGCTGTGCGATGGAAATGGAGCCAAGCTGAAGCATGGGTTTAAAGTCTCCCATTCGTGATGATTTCCCCGCAGCCACGATGAGGGCGCCTGTCTGCATTCAGATACCTCCTTTTTTCAATGATATTATACAAATTTGATATTATTATAACATATAAAAGAATAAAAATAGTTAAAATTTTAAATAAAACAAAATAAAATTGTCTGCAATATATAAAATAGCCAACTATTAATTATTTGTAATTTGTATAATTGTGCAAAATTATGGTAGTATGGATATATAAAATAACGTGGACAGGAGAACTTTTTTATGGATAAGATTTTTGAGATTACCGCAAAAGAAGTTACTGTACAGGTAAAAGATGAGCGTACAGGGGTTGTATATAGCCGGACGCTTCCCATCGATTATTATGAGAATGCAAATGTTTTAAAGCTCAGCGGTGAGAATCTGGACGGGAGCAGCTCTTCCATTGTTTTCTATTCCGCCAGAGGAATAGAGAGACTGAAAGATCTGACAGGCAGGGGAGCTGACCATGATTCGTGCGGAACACATAAGCCTGAAGATCAGTAAGATTGAAATGAATTTTTTTAAAAGGAGGAATGGGACATGATTAAAAAGACATTGAAGATTAATGGTGTTGAGAGAATACTTATTCTTGATAAGGATGAGACACTGGTGCAGGTGCTCCGTGATCACCTTCTTCTTACAGGATGTAAGATTGGCTGCGGTGAAGGTCACTGTGGAGCCTGTAATGTTATTATGAACGGAAAAGTCACAAGATCCTGTATCTACAAGATGAGCCGTGTTCCCGATCATGCAGAGATCACAACCATTGAAGGTGTGGGAACACTTTCTGATATGCATCCGATCCAGGTTGCATGGATGGCATATGGATGCGCACAGTGCGGTTTCTGTTCACCGGGATTTATTATTTCAGCAAAAGTGCTTCTGGACAATAATCCAAGTCCTACCCGTGAGGAGGTAAGAGACTGGTTTAACAAACAGCGTAATCTCTGCCGTTGTACAGGCTATAAGCCGCTGATCGATGCTACTATGGCTGCAGCAGCAGTTATGCGCGGCGAGATGACAAAGGAAGACCTTGTGTTCAAACAGACAGGTGATTCTATTGTTGGAACAAATTATATCCGTCCGTCAGCAGCACAGAAGGTAACAGGTACCTGGGACTTTGGTGCAGATGATGCATTAAAGATGCCATCAGGAACACTTCGCCTTGCTCTTACACAGGCAAAGGTTTCTCATGCAAATATTCTTAATATTGACACAGCAGAAGCAGAGAGTATGCCTGGTGTTGTTCGTGTTATCACAGCAAAAGATATTAAGGCAGCAGGCGGAACCAATAAGATCAATGGTCTTGTAATGCTTCCAAAACACAACAAGACAGACGGTTTCGAACGTCCTGTACTTTGCGATGAAAAAATCTTCCAGTTTGGTGATGCGATTGCCATCGTAGCTGCTGATACAGAAGAGCATGCAAGGGCAGCAGCAGAAGCAGTTAAAGTTGAGATCGAAGAGCTTCCTGCATATATGAATGCAATGGATGCCATCGCACCGGATGCGGCAGAGATTCATCCCGGTATTCCAAACGCATTCTTTGAGACAAACTGTATCAAGGGTCCTGATTTTGACTGGGACAGCATTCCGGATTCACAGCAGGTTGAGATCGAATCTTACTGTTCACGTCAGCCTCATCTTCATCTTGAGCCGGACTGCGGTTATGGTTACATTGACGAAGACGGTATGATAACTGTTCATTCCAAATCCATTGGTATCCATCTGCATATGCCTATGATCGCTGATGGTATCGGTGTGCCAATGGAGAACTTACGAATTGTTCAGAACCATGCAGGAGGAACCTTTGGTTACAAGTTCTCTCCTACAAATGAGGCTCTGATCGGCGCTGCTGTTAAGATCCTTGAACGTCCTGTGTCTCTGGTATTTAATCAGTTCCAGAATATTACTTATACAGGAAAGAGATCCCCTGCATTTATGAATATCAAGCTTGCAGCAGATGAAAATGGTAAGCTTCTTGCACTCTGGGGCAATAACTATGTGGATCATGGTCCATACTCAGAATTCGGTGATCTGCTTACAATGAGACTTTCCCAGTTTACAGGTGCAGGCTATGGAATCAATTCTATCCGTAACAAATCTACAACAGTGTTTACAAACCATGCATGGGGTTCAGCATTCCGTGCTTACGGATCTCCTCAGTCTTATATGGGATCTGAGATTGCGATAGATGTTCTGGCTGCAAAGATGGGAATCGACCCCTTCGATATCCGTGAAATGAACTGTTACAAAGAATCAGAAGGCAGTACGATCCCTACAGGTTATCCGCCTGAAGTATACTGTGAAGAAGAACTGTTCAAGACAGCTCGTCCACTGTATGAAGCAGCTAAGAAACGTGTGGCTGAAAAGAATGCAGCTTCTGATGGGAAGATCAAATATGGTATCGGTGTATCTCTCGGTGTATATGGCTGTGGTCTTGATGGTGTTGATACATCAAACGCATTTGCAGAGCTGAATCCGGATGGAACAGTTACAATGTATGCTGCATGGGAAGATCACGGACAGGGCGCTGATATGGGGGTTCTTGTATCATCACATGAAACACTTCGTCAGGCAGGAATCAGACCGGAACAGATCAAACTTGTTATGAATGATACCAAGACATGTCCTAATGCAGGTCCTGCAGGTGGATCACGTTCACAGGTTATGTCAGGTAATGCATGTCGTCTGGCAGCAGAAAACCTTGTGGCAGCCATGAAGAAAGAAGACGGAACCTTCCGTACTTATGATGAGATGGTGGCTGAGGGTCTTGCAACAAAATATGAAGGTAACTGGGTGACAACCTTCTGTGCAGATCATCCGATCGATCAGGATACAGCACAGGGTGATCCGTTTGCAACCTACATGTATACGATCTTCCTTCCGGAAGTTGCTGTTAATACAGAAACAGGTAAAGTTAAAGTTGAAAAATTTACCTGTGTGGCTGACGTAGGTACCATCATGAACAGACTTCTTGTAGAAGGCAACTTCTACGGTGGCCTTGTACAGGGTATTGGTCTTGCTCTTACAGAAGATTTCGAGGATCTGAACCATGATACTTCTCTGAAGAACTGTGGCATTCTGTATCCAAATGATGCGCCGGATGATATTGAACTTCATTTCAATGAAACATATCGTCCAAGCGGTCCTTACGGTGCTGCCGGCTGTGGTGAGGCTCCGCTGGATGCTCCTCATCCTGCAATCCTGAATGCAATCTACAATGCTACAGGCGCACGTATCACACGTGTTCCTGCCCGTCCTGAAAAGGTTCTTGCAGCATTAAAGGAACTTGAGAAATAACTGTCAGTATAATTTTATCATGTGATATAATAAGGGGAGACGGGAGACTGTCTCCCCTTTGGAAATGAAAGGAGTATCGGGTTATGACATATATACAGGAAAGAGGTTCCACTCATGTTTATCACGTAAATCGAATGTCAAAGGAAGAGATGGATCATATGATCAGCCTCTGTGTTCATGAACAGCCGGCGTACTGTGTTGCAGCCTGTCCTTTCAAAGCAGATACAAAAGAAATGCTGTTTTATGCTGCAAAAGGAAACTTTAAGAAAGCTCTGGCTATCTATGAAAAGATCACACCATTTCCCATGATCCTCTGTAACGGATGTACTGCACCATGTGAGGAAAAATGCAGACTCTGTGAGCTGGGTGATGGCATATCCATACGTGAAGTAGAGCGTGCCATTGTACGATATGGGGAACCTGGAAAACGGAGCAGTGTATTTCGTATCAGAAAGAAAAAAAAGGCTGTGATCTTTGGCTCAGGATTGTTCCCGCTGTTTCTTGTAGGGGAACTGGAAAAGAAGATGTATCCTGCAACCATTTACTGTCAGGAGAAAGATTATGAAGCCTATATTGCAGCAGCAGCTCCGGAGCTTTTGGAATCAGATCGCAAAAATGAGGTAAAACGTCTCAGTTCCATGGACCTTTCCTTTGAATTCGGATGCAGTCTTGACCTTCCGTTTATCAGAGCGAAAATGAAGGAGGCAGATGTGGTCTGTGCTTCAGAGGAGGTGGCCAAAAAGCTGGCTCCAGAGGAAACAGCAGACGCAGAGATCATGCTGAGAGAACAGGCGGGAATTGTCAGCGGTCCGGTCCGGTCTGTGATGGATGCGGCTTTTGCTGCAAAGAGAGCTGCCCTGACTGTAGACCTCCTTGTACAGAATCTTTCGCCCCACAGCAACAGAGGCAGTGAAGGAGCAGTTACCACCAGGCTTTATACAAATATGGACGGGATGAAAGGCTCCAAAAAGATTCCCTGCAGCACAGATGGATATTCAAAAGAAGAAGCTATTGAGGAAGCAAAGCGATGCATTCAGTGTCACTGTGATGAGTGTATGAAAAGCTGTGTCTATTTAAGGGAATATAAAAAGCATCCGGGTCTTCTTGCACGTGAGATTTATAATAATACCCAGATCATTATGGGAGATCACCAGATGAATAAACCGATGAATTCCTGTTCACTCTGCGGACAGTGTACTGTAACCTGTCCAAATGGGTTTGATATGAGCCAGGTCTGCAAATCTGCAAGAGAAAACATGGTATCTACAGACAAAATGCCTCTGGCACCTCATGAATTTGCACTGATGGATATGCTGTTCTCCAATTCGGAGGCTTTCTTATGCAGACCTCAGCCGGGATATGAAACCTGCAGATATGTATTTTTCCCAGGATGTCAGGCAGGAGCTATAGCGCCGGATGTTGTCACAGAGGCATATGAGGATCTGTGCAGGAGGACAGAGGGCGGTGTTGCTCTGATGCTGGGATGCTGTGGTGCTATCAGTGAATGGGCAGGACGCTATGAAATGACAGAAAAGGTAAATGAACAGCTGAAGCAGGAGCTTGCAAAACTGGGAGATCCTATGATTATAGCAGGCTGTCCAAGCTGTATGAAACAGTTAAAAGAGAGTCTTGGCGCCAAAGTCACAGGAATCTGGGAGATCTTAAAGGAAATCGGACTTCCCGGACAGGCAAAAGGACTGGAGATACCTGTTGCAATACATGATGCCTGCGGTGCCAGGGGAGATACACAGACACAGGATACAATAAGAGAGCTTCTTGCAGATATGGGGTGCACTGTTGTAAATACAGAATATTGCAGAGATCGGTCTCCCTGCTGCGGATACGGCGGACTGACTGCCTACGCTAATAAAGAGATGGCAGATAAAATGACAGAAAAGTGTCTGGAACGATCCGATTGCCCATATATAACGTACTGCATGGCATGCAGGGACCGATTTGTCAGGGAAGGCAGGGAATCCAGACATATCCTGGAACTTCTGTATGGTATAAATGCCGCCAATATGCCGGATATCAGTGAGAAACGCTACAACCGGCTTGAGCTAAAAGAGAAGCTTTTAAAAAATATATGGAATGAGGAACTGATGATGGAGAAAAAAGATTATACCGTTGCATATACAGAAGATGCCATCAGTATGATGGATGAACGTATGATCCTGAAAAGCGATGTGGAGTGTGTATTATCAGATTACAGAGAAAATCAGGAAGCGATCTTTGATGAAGAGACAAAAGAACTGGTGACAAGGAGCAGACTTGGAAATGTTACATTCTGGGTGAGATTTGTGGAAACAGAAGAAGGGTATCTGGTACGCAGAGCATACAGTCATAGAATGAATATTATGAAAAGGGTGGGACAGTAATGGCAGTAGAGAGAACATATTATACCATTGATCCTGAGGGAAAGCTGACCTGCATGAAATGCAAGGTTCCTCTTGTAAAGGGAAAAGCAAAATTTATGTATCTGGAGAACGGTTTTCCTGTTGAGATGCCGGTCTGTCCCAAATGTGGCTTTGTCTATGTTCCGGAAGAGCTGGCTCTTGGAAAGGTTTTGGCAGTGGAACGTGCACTGGAGGATAAATAGATGAACAGACACCCCGGAGGGGAAGAGCAGACAATTCATCTTCTGAAAAGCATAGAATTGAAAAAAGGAATGAAAGCTCTGGATCTGGGAGCAGGAGAGGGAGAGACCGTGCGGATCATGAAAGCATTTGGTCTGAATGTGCAGGGTGTGGATCTTGTTCCGCGAAGCAGTGAGGTGCAGCAGGGAGATTTTCTGACCCTTCAGTATGCAGCAGACAGTATGGATCTCTGTATCAGCCAGTGTGCATTTTTTGTCAGCAGAGATCAGAAAAAGGCAGTCTCTGAATGCTGGCGTGTACTGAAAAAGGGAGGATTTCTTTTGCTGTCAGATCTGGATCCGGGCAATCTTCTGGAAATTGTGAAAGAAACAGGGTTTACGATTCTCTGTCAGGAGGATCAGACTGCTCTCTGGAGAGAATATTATCTGGAAGCAATCTGGAATGATTCATTCTGCTGCGAGGATCATAAGCTTCTGCAGAAAGAATACAAAGGCAGAAAAATAGGCTATACCATGGTGGTTGGCAGAAAGGAGTAATGTATGGATCTTTACGAAAGAATAATGGAATTAGGTAGCATGGGATATCATTGTTCACAGATCATTATGATCATGACTCTGGAAACCATAGGAGAGGAAAATCCACAGCTTGTAAAGGCAATGGGAGGCCTTGGCGGAGGAATCGGTTACTGTGGAGATACCTGCGGATGTCTGACAGGAAGTGCCTGTGCCATCGGATATTTTCTCGGAAATCTGGCTCCTGAGGAGAAGGAAGATGCACAGATGAAACCGGCTGTACAGGAATTATATCAGTGGTTCCGCCAGAAGACAGAGGAAGAATTCGGAGCTTTTTACTGTAAGGATATCACTCATCTGGACTGGGGTGTGATCATGGAGAAATGTCCTGGACTTATTGCAGATACTTATACAAAAGTTATGGAAATTCTGACAGAGCGGGAGGTACTGAAGCTTTGATCACCATCGGCAAAACAAAGAGTGTCTGTCCGGAATGTATGAAGGTAGTTCCTGCCATAAAAGGTATCGGTGAAGACGGGATCTATCTGGTAAAGGAATGCAATGCTCATGGAAAATTTCAGACCCTGATCTGGGAAGGAAATGCAGCAGATTATCTTTCCTGGGGAAGAGAAAATCTCTCAGCAGAAACGCCTGTAAATCCGAAGGTTAAAGAAAAATCCTGTCCGGATAATTGCGGACTCTGTGAGGAACATGAAAGAAAAGGCTGCTGTATGATCCTGGAAGTTACAAAACGCTGTAATATGCATTGTCCTGTCTGCTTTGCTTCAGCAGGAGAAGACAGGGAAAAGGGAGATATTCCCATCTGTGAAATAGAAAAACAGTATGATTTTCTGATGGCTCACGGAGGTCCCTTTAATATACAGCTTTCAGGAGGAGAACCAACCATGAGGGACGATCTGCCTGAAATCATACATATGGGAAGAGAAAAAGGATTTACATTTTTTCAGTTAAATACCAATGGGATCCGGCTTGCCAGGGAGGAGGGGTATGCCGGAAAGCTGAAAAAAGCAGGACTGAATACAGTATTTCTTCAGTTTGACGGTGTGACAGATCAGGTTTATGAGACTTTACGTGGACAGGCTATGATGGAACTGAAGAAAAAGGCGGTCTTAAACTGCTCAGAAGCAGAGCTTGGTATTGCTCTTGTGCCGGTCATTGCGCCGGGAGTAAATGATATGCAGGTAGGGGATATCCTGAAATTTGGTCTGGATCATATGCCCTTTGTTCGTGGCGTACATTTTCAGCCTATCAGTTATTTTGGCAGATGTTCCCAGAAGCGCCCCCAAAATCCCATCACCATACCAAAGATGCTGAGGCTTATTGAAGAACAGACAGAGGGACTGATGAAAATTGAGGATTTTGCAGGCGGCGGCGCAGAGAATCCCTACTGCTCCTTTCATGCAAGTTATCTGAGAAAAGGAGAGCAGGAACTGAAGCTTCTTGAAA
>ERZ506432.332-NODE-332-length-20559-cov-5.262680_pt1 | contig 20559 bp, 20 predicted proteins | sample MGYA00513663_ERZ506432 | MGnify/ENA metagenome assembly ERZ506432
ACAGTCTGTGACTTCAGCGTCTACCGAGGCAGTGACAACAGAGGAAGCGACAACAGAAGAGACCCCTTCAGAGGTGCTTCCGGGCGTAACAGCATCAGTGATATATGATGGTGTGTATGTCCATACAGAGCAGTCATCAGAATCAGATATCATAGCTACAGTGAACAGTGGAGAGATGTTCGACGTTGTATCACAGGATGAGAGCTGGATAGGAGTTCAGTTATATGATGGCTCGATCGGATATATTTCAACAGAATATGTAAGTGTGGATGCCTCACTTCAGTAGTAGTGTATATGAGTACCCCTCACCCAGGTACGACCCAGTAAGACAGAAAAAGCAAGCCGCATGTCATTCAAGGATGGCGTGCGGCTTGCTTTTTTATTGTTGTATTGACTGTTGCTCAATTGGTTAGCTTTTTGTAGTAGAAGCACGCCAGCTGTGTGCGGTCTCTCAGCTGCAGCTTGTCAAGGATGGAACTGATATAGTTTCTCACTGTACCCTCGCTCAGATACAGGCTTGATGCGATTTCTTTGTTATTCAGACCATCTGCAACAAGTCTGATAATATTCATTTCCTTGGAACTGAGTTCGTATTCCATTCCGGCAAATGGCGATGGCTGGACATCTGATGAGGTAGTGTCCATATGTCCAATAAGATCAGGGAGTTTTCCAACTATCTCATCCCCGAATACAGTCTGTCCATTGTATACTGCTTTTACTGCCGGTGCGATGCTCTCAAAATTCTGCTTCAGTATATATCCCTTTGCCCCGATACTCAGTGCTTTGATTATATATTCGTCATCTGAAAATGTTGTCAGGAGAAGAATGCGGGCATCCGGGTGAGAGGCCATGATAGTCTCAGAAGCCTCAAGGCCATTTATGTTCTCCATGCGGATGTCCATGAGTAGAACATCCGGTTGATATTCTTCGTACAGTCTGATCGCATCAGCTCCACTGCCTCCCGTGGCGGATACCTGTATGTCGTCGCAGGCTTCGAGTATGGTCTGAAGTGACAGTGCCACCAGTTGGTCGTCATCTATTATAACTACATTCATTTGTCGGTTTCCTCCTATTTATAATCAGGATATTTTGCATATCTGTTTGGAATTCAGTCTGTAAAATCTCTTTTCATGATATTGATCAATATGGAAAATCCGTCGTCAGTTGATATCTTCATTGTGCCTCCAAGTTTGTTTACTCTTTCCTGGATACCATTTAAGCCCATACCGCCAGAAGCGCTTCCTTGTGCCGGGGATGGACCGGAGCGGATGTTCTGTCCGTTGTCTGTTATATACAGTTGATAAAATGCCGGGTGTTCCCGCACGCGGATATCCATATGGTCGCCGTTGCTGTGCTTCAGCGTATTGTTAATGGCTTCCTTTACTATGTTGATGAATGAGTATTTGATCTCTCTTGGAAGCTTATCTGACATGTCGTAATCCATGTAGATGTCCATGTCGCTGACGTTGTTGATCACATCATCTAGGGCAGTGCGCAGGTCTATGGATTCATCGTGTAGATCGTGGACACTTTTTCTCATGCTGTCCATTGCGGTATCCAGCGTAGATTGCAGCTGTGCCAGGGGCTTCTCAAGACGCTCGTCTTTGTTGATAACTTTGATGGCACCGGTCTGAAGTATGGATCTGGTGAGCATATGACCGACATTGTCATGAATCTCCCGGGCAATCCTGTTTCGCTCTGACAGGGTGGCGGTGAGCACCATGTTGTCCTGATTTTCCAGCAACTGGCGTGTGTTCTGTGCAACCAGCATGTCGTGTTCTGCAGTATTGTCCCTCATGGCAAGAAGCTCAGCCCTCAGCAGATTTATCCGGCAGCAGTACACGCTCATAGCAAATGAGAATGCGATGAGGCATATCTGCGGGAGAACTGACATCAGAGGATAGTTGACGCACATGTATATGGATAACAGGACAAGTATGACTGGTGACAGCCGTTGTCTGTATCTGTACATGTCGTAGCTGACTATGGACACGAACATATAGACTGGGTGCAGCCAGAATGCGGATACAAGATACGCGCATACCAGTGCCTCGCATATGTATGGATATATTCTGCTGTGGTTCTCGGCGCCCTTCGTGGTGGCTCTGTTCACTGCGGAGATCCCGGCAAGTGCCGGATAGACCGCACCGGCAATGAGCGACAGGAGTAGTGCGATGATGATCCGGGTGTCCGTGGCAGTATTATGCGCATATATCATGACAAATGCTGAGACCAGCAGGAGTCCTTTGTTGATGAGGTGTTTCATAATTATTCTCCATAATGTAGAAAATGCTGTAGTATATATCGTGCTGTCTGAATAGCCGTGCCAGGCAGTGTGCGCAGCCTAGTGTAATAATTATTATAAATAAATATGAGGGAAAAAGAAATATGACAAATGTCACATTGTGAAGATGACGTTGTTCACTGTGAAAACAGATCAAGGGTGTATATAATGAGAGCATGTAATAAAGAATGTAGCATGCTGATGCGTGCAGACTATCATGTTATGAACGACACTCATAAGATAATGAGGGTCAAAAAACAGGATATCAAAACAGGAGGATATATATGAGTAATTCAGAAAATGCAATAGAGGTTACCAATCTGGTAAAGCGATATAAAGATCTACTGGCGCTGGATCATTTCAGTTTGACGGTGAAGGCGGGGGAGATACTTGGACTCCTTGGACCAAACGGCTCCGGCAAAACGACAACTATAAATTGTATACTGTCCCTGCTCACATTTGACAAGGGCGATATAAAGGTATTTGGCAAAGAGATGAAGCCCGACAGCTACGATATCAAGAGAGAGATAGGAGTTGTAATGCAGGATGTGGCGGTGTTCGATGAACTGACTGTATATGAGAATATTGATTACTTCTGCGGCCTTTATATAAAGGACAAAGAGAAGAGACGCAAATGTGTTGAGGAGACAATGGATTTCGTGGATATTGCGGATTACAGGAAATTCCTTCCAAAGAAGCTCTCGGGTGGACTGCTGCGAAGACTGAATATTGCCTGCGGAATAGCGCATAAGCCAAAACTTATATTCTTCGATGAACCGACAGTGGCGGTCGATCCGCAGAGCCGTAACAGAATACTTGAGGGGATCAAGCGTCTGAATGAGGAAGGTGCCACCATCGTATACACATCCCATTATATGGAGGAGGTAGAGCAGATCTGCGACAGGATAGTCATCATGGACAAAGGTAAATCTGTTGCAGTCGGAACGAAGGATGAGCTCAAGAAGATGATCAAGAATACCGAGACCATCAAGGTTGAGGTGCTTGGACTTACAGGCGAGCAGATGTCGGAGCTTCGCAGTCAGCCACATGTGTATGAGGACGAATATAACGGAGGCATGCTGACACTTAGATATTCTGGCGGAAGACACAATCTGGTGAGGCTCATGGAATTTTTCAAGGAGCACGACATATCATTTGGCAGGGTAGTTACGGAGCTCCCAACACTCAATGATGTGTTCCTGGAGATCACAGGCAAGGAGCTCAGAGACTAAACGAAATTCAGGGCAGAGATATGAGATCGTTGAAATCGTATTGTATATGGAAAATTGAGATGAATCAGGATTAAAGGAGAGAATTATGTTTATACGGGACTTTTTATACACCATAAAGATCATGGTCCGAGGCAGGGTGTCGATCTTCTGGACACTGGTATTCCCGCTGCTTCTTGCAACATTCATGTACATGGCATTTGGCAACATATATGAACAGGATGAGATGTTCAGGAATATCAAGGTGGCGGTGGTCACTGAGGATGAATCGGCAAATGGACTTAATTATATGCTGGATGCGCTGTCGGATGGCGATGACGCCCTTCTGTCGGTTGCGAGGATGAGCGAAAGCGATGCGGAGATGTCACTGGCTGATGAAGAGGTCGAGGGCATCATATATACGGATGATGTGAAGCTCACGGTTGCGGAGAGTTCTGTCAATGCAAGCATACTTGAGACAGTGCTTTCTGAGTACAAGCAGTACGAGCATGCACTTATGGATATATATAAGGATGGCATCGGACTTCAACAGTATATGTCTGGGACTTCCGGCGTGGATGATATGTCGGACCTTGTGGAAAAACTCTCAGAACAGAGATCATATTATACAGAGAAGGCCAGCACTGAGGGCAGCCAGAATGTGTATAACAATTATTTCTATGCCATATTTGCCATGAGCTGTCTGTTTGCATCACTTTCATCTATAGAGATGATGGGCAATCTTCAGGCAAATGTGAGCGCTACGGGAAAGAGAAAAAATGTGTCCCCACAGAGAAAAATGACCTTTGTTTTGGCAGAGTTTGCTGCACTGCTGATTATACATTTTGTGGTCGAGGTCATAAGCTTTATATACATGTCCTGCATAGGAGTGGATTTTGGCGACAGAGTATGGGAGATCCTGCTTACTCTGTTTGTGGGCTGCTTTATCGGTCTGGCAATAGGAGTCATAGTTGGGGCTATATCAAAGCTTGCTGAGGGGACCAAGATAGGTATTGTGATCGGAATATCCATGGTGATGTCCATTCTTTCAGACCTGTGTATAAACGGAGTAAAGTATGAGATACAGCAGCACGTGCCGATTATAAATAAACTCAATCCCGCGGCTCTGATATCGGATTCATTCTATGCGCTGAATGTTTACAGTGACCACCAGGTTTTCACTGAGAATATCGTCATAATGACTATTGAGGCTGTGGTGCTCATAGCAGTTGGGATTCTCATGGTAAGGAGGAACAGATATGCAAGTGTTTAAATCTTTTTTCAAGGTTTTGAGAAAATATATTGGGCAGATGATCATGTATGTGGGAATCCTGTGTGGAGTCATGGTTGTGTTCATCAATGTGGGAAACACAGATCCACAGAACTATTATAAGGATAAAACGATCAAATATGCGGTGAGCGATGAGGATGGCAGTGAGATGAGCAGAAAATTGATGGCTTACCTGAATGATACGCAGCAGCTTGTATATGGCGTTGATATGGACGAACGAGGTATTCAGGATGCTCTCTACAACAGGGCGGTGGATTGTGTGATCAGGATACCAGATGGCTTTGGCGATGCATGGGCAAATGATACTGCGGATGGTCTGCTTGAGATAACGACTATCCCCGGAAGTCAGGCGTCCATGCTGTTTGAGACAAGGCTTGACAGCTACATGAATATGGTGTCTCTGTACAAGAGGGCCGGAGATGATGTGAACGATGCCGATAAGAGAGCGAGGACGGCACTTGAGCAGAAGGCTGAAGTCGATATGGCCGAAGGAAAGACCTCAGGACATTCCATGTTATATAATTTTTACAACTATCTGGGGTGGGTCATGATCTGCGTTATGATAATTGGGGTAGCGCCTGTTTTGCAGGTATATAACAGGAAAAAGCTTAGAGCGAGAATAGAGTGCTCATCATACAAATTTTTCAGGCTGAACAGGGAACTTGTCCTGGGGATGATGTTTACTGGATGCGTATTGTCTGTAGTATTTATAGCACTTTCCAGAATACTTATAAAATATGATATAGTCTCAGCAAGGGGCGGAATGTTCATACTCAATATGCTGGTGTATGCCTGTGTAGCACTCTCGCTGGCATTTCTAGTTAGCAAGCTTACCCAGAATGAACAGATTCTTTCCATGTGTGCAAATGTCATATCACTTGGAATGGCATTCCTATGCGGGATATTTGTGCCGAGAGAGTTCTTAAGTGACACTGTGATGGCGATAGCACATTTTCTCCCGGCATATTGGTACGCAAATGCAACGGATGCCATCGACAATTTCGCATCCGGCAGTTCTGTGTCAGGCATATTTGTAAGCATGGGGGTGCAGATGCTATTCGCCGTACTGTTCATACTTGTTGGAGTGATCGTTGACAGGTACAAGACCGCCGGCAGGGCTATGGCTTAGAAAATACACTGGAAGTTATAATGTAGGGTCTGTTATAATGTTCTTTGGAGGGAGTATAGGAGGAACGAGAAAGTGCTTAAAAAGAAAGTGCTGAAACAGAACAACTTACTCAGACTGCAGAAGAGACTTGCAGTGGTTATGCTGGCCCTTACACTTGGACTCGGTACAGGGTGCGGCAAAACAGATGACGGAGCGGACGGTGCTGCGTCGTCAGAAGCAGAGACTTTGGCGGATGGTCAGACAAACGATCAGACAGATGTCGGAGCCAAAGAAGAAAATGGACAGGAGTCAAAAAAAGCTACGGAAGACAAGGATGAGCCTTATGTAGAGGGAACATACTCAAGTGATTCGTATGACGTGGCGGAGTTTACGGCAGAGCCTCGTAAGAAGACCGACGAAGAGGGTAATCGCGGTGTGTATTACGAGATATTTGTCAGATCATTTGCCGATTCAGACGGTGATGGTATAGGCGATCTGAATGGCGTCACGGAGAAACTTGACTATCTGAAGGAGCTCGGGATCGATGGGATATGGTTCATGCCGATCACTGCATCCGATACCTACCACGGATATTCCGTGACGGATTACATGGCGGTGAATCCCGATTACGGAACAGAGGATGATCTTAAGAGATTGCTTGACGAAGCACACAGCAGAGACATGAAAGTCATCATGGATTTGGTCATCAATCACACCAGTATCAATCATCCGTGGTTTCAGGCGGCAAAGTCCGATGAGAACAGCGAGTACAGAGATTATTACAGGTGGGTGTACAAGACCGATAAGAAAGACTGCAATCATCTTCTCGACAAATCAAGCTGGGGAGATATGGTGTGGCACCAGGAAGGAGACTTCTATTATTATGGTGTGTTCGGCGCGGATATGCCGGATCTGAACTATAACAATCCGGATGTTAGACAGGCTGCGAAGGATGCCGCCGGTCATTGGCTGGAGCTTGGTCTTGACGGTTTCCGTATGGACGCCGCAGTTCATATCTATGGGGCGCATGAGTTCAAGCAGCAGGAAGATTCTGAAGCGGCAAACATCAACTGGTGGAACGAATTTGCCGGTTACTGCGAGAGCATAAATCCTGATGTATACCTGGTGGGTGAGGTATGGCAGGATGACAAGGTGCTGGAAAATTATGTCCAGCCATTTGACACGAAGTTTGATTTCGCAATTCAGCAGAAGATACTGAACTGCGTACAGAAAGGCATGGCGGTGCCAGGCTTTGGTGATTCTCTTTCCGTGGCGATAGAGAATATACAGAATAAATATGACGGCGTGGATGTCAACTATCTGAATGGAGTATTTGGAGCAAATCACGATCAGGACAGGATAGCATCGTCGGTGAACAGCCTGGATAAGGCGAGACAGATAGCAGCGGTATATATGACACTTCCAGGCAATCCATATATTTACTATGGCGAGGAACTCGGAATGTACGGCAGCAAGCCGGATGAGATGATAAGGACACCATTCCTGTGGGGAGATGACAGTACATACAACACGTCATGGGAAAAGGACGATCAGAATGCAGAGACAAAGGGACTTGACCAACAGATGAAAGATCCGGATTCAATGTATTCATATTACAAGACACTGATAGCGCTTAGAAAAGACAATCCTGCCCTTATGAAAGGAAACTATAGAGCGGCAGCGCTCACAAGCGACAGTGTGATAGCGTACTTCCGTGAGGCGGATGGACAGAAACTGCTGGTGGTGCACAACTTTGCAGAGGGCGATCAGACGGTATCACTTGCTGAGTGCGGAGACATAACAGTTACAAATGTACTTTATTCAAGTTCTGGTGAGACAGGTGTGTCAGACCTTAGTTCAGTGAAATTAGCTGGAAATGAGAGTGTGGTACTGGAACTTGGTGAGTAGATAAAAAATCCCAATTTAAAGGAGGCTCTCCATGAAGAAAATACTAATAACGGGTGGTACAGTATTTGTAAGCCGGTATGCGGCGCAGTATTTTGTGGACAAAGGCTATGAGGTGTATGTGGTGAACAGAAATTCAAGACCGCAGGTTCCAGGTGTGAAACTTATAGAAACGGACAGGCATGACCTGGGAGACAAACTCAAAGACATCTATTTTGATGTTGTGGCGGACATAACCGCATATAATGCGGAAGATATCACAGACTTATGTGACAGCCTTGGTTCATTTGGTCAGTATATCATGATCAGCTCAAGTGCAGTGTATCCAGAGTATGGAGATCAGCCATTCCGTGAAGATTCAGAACGGGCACTCAACAGATACTGGGGGTCATATGGTACGGATAAGATTGCTGCGGAGGATGCATTACTTGACAGAGTGAGTGATGCTTACATACTCAGACCACCATATATTTATGGACCTATGAACAATGTATACAGGGAGGCTTTTGTATTTGACTGCGCCAGGGCGGACAGGCCATTTTATCTGCCCGGAGATGGTGGAATGAAGCTGCAGTTCTTCCATGTGAAGGATCTCTGTATCCTGATGGAGAGAGTAATAGAGGAAAAGCCGGAGACTCATATCATGAATGTGGGAAATGTGGAGCCGGTCACTATAAAAGACTGGGTGACGATGTGTTACGCCTGCTTTGATAAGATCCCTGCGTTTGTAAATGTCAGTGAGGATATAGAACAGAGAAATTATTTCAGTTTTTATAACTATGAATATTATCTCGATGTGCAGCAGCAGAACAAAATATACCCGGAGACAATATCATTGGAAGATGGATTGAAAGAATGCGCAGAGTGGTATGTGGAAAATGAATCAGAAGTTGGAAAAAAGTCATATATGGAATATATAGACTGTAATTTAAAATAATGTACGTTGGTGCAGCGATATTGTAAATGATATGTATTTAGGGAGATCTGGAGCTTCGGCTCCGGATCTTTTTTATAGATATACATTCAAATATCGTCGAGATATACGATGTGTATAAATTCATTAAGAAAGTGTAAATTCGTTATAAGTGGGTTTACATCTTCGCTAGCATTGATATAATGCAGATACATAGTGAGAGAGTTCTTGACAATGATGGAGTTTTACTCATTGTTCTCAAATAAGATTTTAGTTCTTTTTTAGTAGAAATAAGTGATCTGAAATTTCTATAGTTTAATTTCCATAATGATTTTTGGCAAATATAAAATAATAAAGGAGTTACTGAATGATAAAAAACAGGAATGTTAGTATAATAACAGACGAAAATAATAATCAAATAGTAATTATTAATGACAAAAAATTTAAAGGCTTATCAAAAGATGATTGGCAGCAGATAGAAAAATACTTAAAAGGCTATATATCGGATTGTTATGAAATTACAGAAACAAATGATGTTGTTTATATTGGAAAAGAATTTCCGTCTGAATATGCAGGTTCGAAAAGCAGAATTGCATTAAAAGGTGCAAGAAAAAAGGCAAAGGCATCAGCATCACAGGGAATTCCAGAGCTAATAAAAATAGCCAAAAATCCACGTTGGGAAGAGAATAAAGAGCAAAAGCATAATAAAGATGCTAAATATGGTTGGTATAGATATGATATAAGGTTTGGACTGCCTGTGTATGATGATAAAACGGGCAATTTAGATAGATATAATATATTCACAGCTATTCTTCTTATAAAACATTCAGAGGATGGTAATAAGTACCTGCATGATATTACCACAATAAAAAAAGAAACGAGCAGCCCGCTTGAGTCGTAAAACTGTACGGTGAAAACCCATTTCTTTTGATATATTCTATTTCAGTCTTTTTGTTTTGTCAAGAAAAAAACATCCTCCATCATATTCATAACGAGTATGATGGGGGATGTTTCATGTCTACACTATAATAAATTACTTATTGTTAGCGTTGTCCTTCTCCTCACGCTTCTGATCCATCATAGCACGAACCTTCATTGAAAGACCGAACAGGTTGATGAAACCTGAAGCATCCTTGTGATCGTAGAGGTCGCCAGTTGTGAATGAAGCAAGGCTCTCTGAGTACAGAGTATAATCTGATGTAGTACCAGCCTTGATGATGTTACCCTTGTAGAGCTTCATCTTTACATGACCAGTTACACGCTCCTCAGTCTTGGCAACAAATGCTGAAAGGCTCTCGCGGAGAGTGCAGAACCACTTTCCTTCATATACAAGTGCTGCGAACTTTGTTCCAACAAGCTTCTTGTACTCCATAGTATCACGGTCAAGTGTGAGCTCCTCAAGCTGCTTATGAGCCTCTGTGAGGATAGTTCCACCAGGTGTCTCGTATACACCACGTGACTTCATGCCGACAACACGGTTCTCAACGATATCGATGATACCGATACCGTGCTTTCCGCCGAGCTTGTTCAGCTCACGGATGATATCAGAAGTCTTCATCTTCTTGCCGTTGAGTGCTACAGGGTAGCCCTTCTCGAAGTCAAGGTCAATGTACTCAGGCTCATCAGGTGCCTTCTCAGGTGTAACTGAGAGAACCAGAAGGTCATCGTAGTTTGGCTCATTTGCAGGATTCTCAAGCTCAAGGCCCTCATGGCTGATGTGCCAGATGTTACGGTCACGGCTGTAAGAATGCTTTGCATCAAATGGAAGATCGATGCCGTGTGCCTTACAGAATGCGATCTCATCCTCACGTGACTGCATAGTCCACTCAGGCTGTCTCCATGTAGCGATAACCTTGATGTCCGGTGCAAGAGCTTTGATAGAAAGCTCAAAACGAAGCTGGTCGTTACCCTTACCTGTAGCTCCGTGGCAGATGGCAACAGCGCCTTCCTTACGTGCAACCTCAACAAGCTTCTTTGCAATGATAGGTCTTGCAAATGAAGTACCGAGAAGATACTTGTTCTCATATACAGCGTCAGCCTGAACTGTTGGCATGATGTACTCATCACAGAGCTCATCTACAACATCGATGATGTAAAGCTTCTCAGCTCCTGAATACTTTGCTCTCTCGTCAAGTCCCTCAAGCTCGCTCTCCTGACCTACATCTATACATGCACAGATAACATCGTATCCGTATGTCTCCTTTAACCATGGGATGATGGCAGTGGTATCAAGACCGCCTGAATAAGCCAGTACAACTTTTTCTTTAGCCATTTTAATAAATCCTCCTATAAATATAGTGTTTTGAAAAATTACTTTATAATATATTCCATTTTTCGCCTACATGAACTATACAACGCAAATGTATATTATGCAAGCAATTTTTCAAAATATCCATTTAATCAGCGTATAATATGCATGTGATTTATACATGGATACATAGCTAAATGGCGGCAAAAACGTTGATGAACCGTATATTTTTAACGATTATGCAAATATTCAAAAAAACTATTGCATAATATGCAATCAAAATGTATAATTATAAAAAGTTTTTTGTAGGAGGGATAACATATCGTCTGATTAGATGAATGTTGACTAGGCTGACTAAGTGGGTATACAATCAAACAGGATATGCCTTAAGACAAATCCGTGGGAATGGAAATATAAATTTTTACATATATATGGAGGCAGTTATGATTAAGGTAGGAATTATCGGATCGACAGGATACGCAGGACAGGAGATAGTAAGAATCCTTCTTGGACATAAGGAAGCGGAGATCGTATGGTACGGTTCAAGAAGCTTTATCGATCAGAAATATTATCAGGTATACGGCAATATGTTCCAGATCGTGGACGCAAAGTGTATGGACGACAACATGGAGGAGCTTGCATCAAAAGTAGACGTCATATTTACAGCTACACCACAGGGACTGTGCGGATCACTGGTGAATGAGGAGATTCTGTCAAAGGTGAAGATCATAGATCTCAGTGCAGATTTCAGAATAAAGGATGTTGCTACTTATGAGAAGTGGTACAAGATAGAGCATAAGAGCCCACAGTTTATTGACGAGGCTGTGTATGGTCTTTGTGAGATCAACAGGGAGGATATAAAGAAGTGCAGACTTCTTGCAAACCCTGGATGCTACACAACATGTTCCATCCTTTCACTCTACCCACTGGTTAAGGAAGGTCTGGTTGATGCCAACTCCATCATCGTTGACGCCAAGTCCGGAACATCAGGTGCAGGAAGAGGCGCGAAGATCGCAAATCTTTACTGTGAGGTCAATGAGAGCATAAAGGCTTATGGAGTTACGACACACAGACATACCCCTGAGATAGAGGAGCAGCTTGGATATGCGAATGGCAGTCCGATAGTTATCAACTTCACTCCACACCTTGTTCCTATGAACAGAGGAATACTTGTGACAGCATATGCCAACCTCAAGGAGAAGGTCGATTACGATACAGTGAGAACCGCATACGATAAGTACTATGCAAATGAGAGATTTATCAGAGTCCTCGACAAGGATGTATGTCCTGAGACAAGATGGGTTGAGGGCAGCAACTATGTGGATGTCAACTTTAAGATAGATGAGAGAACAAACAGAGTCATCGCCATGGGCGCACTTGACAATCTTGTAAAGGGTGCTGCAGGTCAGGCGGTTCAGAACATGAACATCATGTTTGGATTTGACGAGGCAGAGGGTCTCCGCATGGCTCCTGTTTTCCCATAAATTTGGAAATAAGGTGGTAGGATGAAGATAATTCCGGGAGGCGTGACAGCTCCTGCTGGATTTCGTGCAGCGGGACTACATGTTGGAATAAGAAGAAATAAACTGAAAAAAGACATGGCACTTCTGGTGAGTGATGTTCCTGCACATGTAGCGGGAGCATTTACACAGAACATGGTTCAGGCAGCACCGGTCATATACGACAGGCGGCTTTGCCAGAATGTGGGAATGTGTCAGGCACTGGTTGTAAACAGCGGTGTGGCAAATACCTGTACTGGCGAACAGGGAATCCACGATGCTGAGGCCATGGCGGCCCATGTAGGTAAGAGCCTTGGCATAGATCCAAGTACGGTTGCGGTGGCTTCTACAGGAGTCATAGGAATGAGACTTCCGATGGATGTCATACAGAGCGGTATAGATATGCTGGTGCCGGAGCTTTCATATTCTATAGATGCCGGAGTGGATGCCGCGGAGGCGATCAAGACGACTGATATCTATAAGAAGGAGATAGCCGTAACTTTAGAGATCAAGGGGCAGCAGGTCACCATAGGAGGCATGTGCAAGGGATCCGGAATGATCAATCCAAACCTTGGGACCGTACTCAGCTTCATTACGACAGATCTGAATATCAGCTCAGAGCTGCTAGGCAAGGTGCTGAAGTCAGATGTGGTCGATACATACAATATGGTGTCTGTGGATGGAGACATGTCTACAAATGACACGGTAATGATATTTGCAAATGGTATGGCGGGTAACGAGGAACTGCTGGAGACCGATGAAGACTTTCCTGCATTTGTCGAAGCGATAAGATATATCAACAGAGCATTTGTCAGGGCGATAGCCTCGGACGGAGAGGGCGCTACCAAGATGTTTCAGGTGGATGTGTCGGGTATGCCTGATAAGGACAATGCAAGGCATCTGGCAAAGGCTATAGTGGCCTCCAATCTTGTAAAGTGTGCCATGTATGGTGCCGATGCCAACTGGGGCAGAATAGTATGTGCCATGGGGCAGAGCGGAGTGAAATTCGATCCGTACAGGGTAGATATAGAGATATCCAGTGTGGCAGGACATCTTGAGATTGTAAAGCATGGAGTGACGACGGATTATGATGAGAAAGAAGCCAGTCACATACTCTCAGAGAAACAGATAAAGCTCAAGGCACATATGAATATGGGGGATGAGACAGCCACAGCATGGGGCTGCGATCTCACATATGACTATATAAAGATAAATGCGGATTATAGAAAGTAAAATCCAGTGAGATAAGCCATATAAAAATGGAAGCAGGTTATAAGATAAAACATATTGCGTAAATTTAAAAATAGATTCTAGTCAATAAATCAAATAAGACTAAATTGAGACGATGCGTTAATCGTTGACATTGATCAGGCTGGAAGATAAAGTTGAAGGCAAAAGACAGATAAACCTAAGGTAGATAAACCGAAGATATATAAATATAGAAGAAAGAAGGACAGAAAAATGGTTATAGGTGATTACACAGTAGATCAGGTAATTGAGAAGGCACAGACACTGATAGAGGCTATGCCATATATCAAGAAATTCCAGGGCAAGACAGTGGTTGTAAAGTACGGCGGAAGCGCTATGCTTGACGAGAATCTCAAGTACAACGTTATCAAGGACGTTGCCATGCTGAAGCTTGTCGGCATGAAGCCGGTCATCGTACACGGTGGCGGCAAGGAGATCAGCAAATGGGTAGAGAAGGTCGGCAAGGAGGCAGAATTTATCAACGGTCTCCGTGTTACAGATGCAGAGACGATGGAGATCGCAGAGATGGTTCTCGGCAAGGTCAACAAGAGTCTTGTAAGTCTCATGCAGAAGATCGGACTTAAGGCAGTCGGAATCAGCGGCAAGGACGGCGGAATGTTCACAGCCAAGAAGAAGTTCCCTGGTGGCAAGGATATAGGTTATGTGGGAGAGATAACAAATGTTGACACATCCATCCTTACATCACTTATCGAGGATGATTTCATCCCGGTTATCGCACCTATAGGAGTGGATGAGAACTACGAGGATTACAACATCAATGCGGACGATGCTGCTTGTGCAGTAGCAACAGCTCTTGAGGCTGAGAAGCTTGTATTCCTCACAGATATCGAGGGAGTATTTATTGATCCAACAGACAAGTCAACACTTATCTCAGAGATGGATATACACGAGGCAAAGGACATCATAGAGAAGGGCGTTGTCGGCGGTGGTATGCTTCCAAAGCTTAACAACTGTATCGCAGCCATGGAAAATGGAGTTTCAAGGGTGCATATACTTGATGGCCGTCTCCAGCACTGCCTGCTTCTTGAATTCTTCACCCAGAAGGGTATCGGAACTGCTATCCTCAAGGAGCCTTTATTCTAGGATGCATGGCAGAATATAACAAAGCTTCAAATAATAAAATAGTAAATTATAAAACAGTATATATGACCATGGTGGACAGCCATCTGTAAGGAGGGAAGATTACCGGTCATGTATGCTGTTTTTTTATGTCTGATCTGAATCGGGGAGTTTATAAAAATGTTACATTTTTATGTATTGTAAAAAGTATCAATGAATAAGGGATAAAAGGGCTCTTTTGTGAAAAAAGTAACAAAAATGAAATAAAATAGAAATATATTGTTGTAAATTCAGAGGTGTTTAGATACAATAAACCTGTGTAATTCTGTGCTGACACAGGAGGTGTCGCACGATGAAGAAAATAATTAAAAATTTAGCATATTTATGCGTGCTGACAATGACATTATTGTGTTCCGGCTGTGGAGAAGAACAGGTAACTATATCCGGTAATTCAGAAGAGAATGTTACGGAGAAAGCTTCGCAGCAAGGCGCGGAAGAAGCCGGAGCAGACGAGAGTGTAACGATACATTCAGAAACTCCAGAATACATAACAGTTTTTGTATGCGGAGCAGTGAAGAATGAGGGCGTATATGAGCTCGAAGCCGGATCCAGGGCGAATGATGGCCTTGAGGCGGCGGGAGGATTCTCCGATGACGCAGATACCGTTGCGGTGAATCTTGCAGATGTGCTTGAGGATGGTCAGAAGCTGTACTTTCCTGTCGGAGGTGAACAGCTTCCGGATGAGAGCGAAGCCGGGACAGATGCGTCGGAACAGAGACTGGTCAACATCAACAGTGCAGATGCTGCGGAACTTATGACGTTACCGGGAATAGGCGAGACGAAGGCCTCGCAGATTGTTGAGTACAGACGGAAGAATGGAGCATTTGCCTGCAAAGATGACCTTAAGAATGTCAGCGGCATAGGAGACAGTATATATGAGAAACTGGAGACATATATATCGACAGAGTAAATGAGTCTCGGGGTAGAAAGGATGTTAAGATGAAGAAAGTTCTTGTTGTGGATGATGAGAAGTTGATCGTTAAGGGGCTGAAGTTCAGCCTGGAACAGGACGATATGGAAGTGGATACAGCCTACGATGGCGGTGAAGCTATAGAGAAGATAAAGGCAAATGATTACGATATAGTTCTGCTGGATATAATGATACCTGTATACACAGGAATAGAGGTTTGCCAGATGGTCAGAGAGTTTTCCAATGTTCCTATTATCATGCTCACTGCAAAGGGTGAGGACATGGATAAGATCATGGGACTCGAGTATGGTGCAGATGACTATATAACAAAGCCATTTAATATTCTTGAGGTGAAGGCCAGGATCAAGGCTATACTTAGAAGAAGCAACCGCAAGCAGGCACCTGCAAAACCGTCAAATGTAATGGAGATCAACGGAATGAAGGTTGAGCTTGACAGCAGACGTGTATTTGTCGGTGGTAAGGAGCTTAATTTGACAGCCAAAGAGTTTGACCTTCTTGAGCTGCTCATGGCGCATCCAAACAAGGTATATTCAAGAAATGAACTCCTGAATACGATCTGGGGAGATTCCTACCCGGGAGATGCGAGAACAGTTGATGTGCATGTTAGAAGACTTCGTGAGAAGATAGAAGCTAATCCGGGTGAGCCGGTATACATTCATACAAAATGGGGAGTAGGATATTTCTTCAAGGGCTGATATGAAAAAAAAGAAACGTGCAACAGTTGAAACAGAAAAAATTGAAGAGAAGAATACCGCCCAGGAGAGATCCAGAGTCAGTATCAGAGTGGGGCAGAGAACGATCATATCGCTTATAGTGGCAGTCAGTGTGGCAGTGATCGCCTATGCAGCACTGTGGATACTGGCGGGCACTGTGAATTCGAAGAGTGAGAGAAATCTTGACAGACACGCACAGGAGTGTGCAGAATACATTGCCCATATAGTGAATGAACACAAGGCGGAGGATGATATAGGGAGAGCCGTGGACGAGATAAAGACCATGGCTTATTCTCTCTCTGCCCGTATAGTTATAGTGGATACTGATTACAAGGTCGTGGTGGACTCCTATGGAAAAGACACCGGAAGATATCTGGTGGATGAGAACGTGTTCAGCGTAATGAAGGGGCAGCAGAAGTATATATCAGAGACAGAGGAAAATGTGTACAGACGCATAGTTCCAGTGATCAACAGTGAGGGCTATACAGATGCGGTGGCACTGATATCTCTTGAGACCGATGCTCTCGAGAACCTGTCAATATATATGAAGAGAAATGCAACTTATCTGTTTGCGATATCGTTGATACTTGGATTGATAGCTGCTTATTTTGCGGCTAAGTTATCAGTCAGGGATGTGAACCATGTCAGAAACGAGATAGAGGGAATGAAAGGCGGCAGCCTTGAACCGATGAGCGTGGACGGTATGTTCAGGGAGACACAGGAGCTGACAAAGGATATAAACGATATATTCAACAAGGCACAGCTTCTTGAGGAGTCCCGTCAGGAATTCGTGTCAAATGTCTCACATGAGTTAAAGACACCGATAACATCCATGAAGGTTCTGTCAGAGTCGCTGCTCACCCAGAGTGATGTGCCGGCGGAGATGTACAGAGAATTCATGGAGGATATAGTTCAGGAGATAGACAGGGAGGCAGAGATCATAAGTGATCTGCTTACACTCGTTAAGACTGACAAAGGCCCTGACAGCCTGAATAAAGAGCCTGTGGATATGAATGAATTTATGGATCTCATACTCAAGAGACTTAAGCCTCTGGCGGAGAAGAGAAGTATACAGCTTTCATTTGAGAGCTTTGGAGACATAAAGGCAGAGATAGACAAGGTGAAGTTTACTCTTGCGATCTCGAATCTGATAGAGAATGGAATAAAGTATAACGTTGATGGCGGTTGGATAAAGGTTTCGCTCAATTCAGACCACAGGAACTTCTATATCAAGGTAGCAGACTCCGGTGTAGGAATACCGGAGGATTGCATAAATCATATTTTTGAGAGATTCTACAGAGTAGACAAGGCGAGAAGTCGAGACACTGGTGGAACCGGTCTGGGACTAGCCATCACGAAGAATATAATTATCATGCACAAAGGAACTATAAATGTGTATAGTGAACCGGGAAAAGGAACTACATTTACGGTAAAGGTTCCATTACAGGCTCACGAGTAAGGGATTAATATGACGACGAAAAAAAGAATTATGCTCACTGCCGTGGTCATGGCTGCAGTGGTGATTCTTGTGGCGTGTGGAAGCGACAGCAAGAATGGCAGAAAGAAAAATTCAGCAGACAATTCAGATGAAAATCTGACTCTGTACTACGCAAACTCAACGTGGACTGATCTGTTCCCGGAGGTTTTCACCCGAGACCAGCTCGTCACGACGGAGAATCTTATCGACACTGTGATGAACGCATTGATGGACAGTGGGGAAATGACGGATAAACAGGTTCCGGTTCCCCAGGGCGTTACGTACCAGAGATATACATATGACGGTCAGGCGACGATCAATCTTATGTTCAACGTTGACTGGGAGGCCACTGACACATATGAGATGGTGCTAAGCAAGGCGGCATTTGTGAGAACTCTGACACAGATCGAATCGGTGAAGAAGGTTGTGTATGAATACACTGACATTGCAAATGAGAACAGTATCGTGCGTGAGGAGCTCACAAATGATTCATTTTCAGATATGGACAACTTCATGAATCCACATGAAGAGTACAACATATATATGCCGGACAGCACAGGACAGAAGCTGGTTCAGAAGACCATAGATCTGGACAGATCAGCGCCTGAATCACTGGAGGAACAGATGGTTGCAGGACTGAGAATGAGTTACGATGGAACAGTTGTACCGCTCAATGAGAAAACTGTGGTTAAGAGTGTCACTGTGGATGATGCTGACGATGTGTGTACGATAACATTTAATGAGAGCTTTGCGGATGGAACAGCAGGTGTGGACGATGAGATACTTGTGTATTCTGTTGTGGATTCCCTCATGGAGCTTGAAGATGTCAAGAGTGTACAGATAAATGTGGATAATACAAATAACAGATTGAACAACATCGATCTCAGCAGGAAATTTACTGCTGATTATTCAAAGCTTGAGATATAAACAGAAGTTTGAACAAAACAGGAGGATACGAATATAAAGAGACCATTATTCTGGATAGCAGTATGCTTTGCGCTTGGAGAGGCGTATAAAGAGGCGGCTGACAGTTCAGTGCTTATAATTGGTCTGATCATATTGGCTGCACCGGTATTGTCGGTTTACATGGACAAAGCCGGTACAGCCATGTTTTTTTATAGTGGCAAAGCTCATGGTGATAAAGACAGAAAGAACAGGATCGTCAGATGCGTTCTGAGTATGATGATATTTGGAATGATCTCTTTGACCGGTTATATGAATGGTTGTGCTATGTCGAAGCAGGAGAGACTCGCAGAAGAGCTCGATGGGCAGCAGCCGGGCGGTATAGAAGGAAAGGTGTACGAGATCAGGCAGTCCGGCGATGAATGGCGGGTATATGTGTATGCGGAATGGATAACATTTGGCGGAGGCGACTCAGAAGAAACTGTGGAATACCGGGGAAGATCAAAGGTATTGCTGTACATGGAAGACGTGGGAAGCCTGAAGACCGGAATGAAGCTGACCTTAAGCTGCAGTCTGTCAAGGCCGGACTCTGCAGATAATCCGGGCGAATTCGATGCGCGGGAATATTATTCGCACAAGGGAATATATATAGTAGGAAAGGATATCTCCATTCTGGAGTGTGGAGAGGACTACAGCCGTATAGGAGACATTCTGTTCAGGCTGCGTATAAAGTCCGGGGAGATCACAGACAGTGTGTTTGGAGAGACTGATGGCTCGGTGATAAAGGCAATGCTACTGGGGGATAAGAGCGGCATTGACAGGGATACGAAGAAGCTGTTTCAGATGAATGGAATAGCTCATATTCTGGCGATATCCGGTGTTAAGACTCTAAAGTTGGATATCCCCCTAGTGCCTGAAACCCGCATAAAATGGGCGTTTGTGCCTCTACATATCGCTATAATTTACATTCTAAAACTGTGCTTAGACGAGGAAATTATTCCCCGTTGTCGTTTCCCTTGTTCAAGGGGGTATCACAAAAAACATATAAATTGGCAAAAGAAGCAATAATTTAGCGGAAGTTAATCTTACCGCAAAAGCCTAATAAATCAGCAAAAGGAGAAGAAGCCTATGGCATATAAAAAATATAGAGAAATGAAAGTTTACGAAGCAAGCGGATACCAGTACAAAAGGACACCAAGCATTGTACTTAAGGGACAGTGGCTGTCGGAGTTGGGATTTGACATCGGAGAGCAGATTGAAGTGAAGTGCGAGGATGGCCGTTTGATTATAACTAAAGCAAATGAAATATGGGGCATAAATTAGCTTGCAACTATTCGCAATCTCGAATATAATAATCTTAATATCATTTGTTGGAATTGATGGAGGAAAACGAATGGATTATTTATCATCAGCGGAAATAGCAAAAAAATGGAATGTTTCGCAAAGAAGAGTTGCAGTATTTTGCAAGGAAGGCAGAGTTAAAGGCGCTGTCCTTATCGGGCGAATGTGGATGATACCAAAGGATGCAGAAAAACCGATAGATCCAAGACGTATAATGAATAAAGAGGAAGATCTGTCTGATATTATAAATGACGGAGGAAAAGAGAATGGTTGATACCAAAAAGGAACAAGAACGAGAGGAACTTCATCGTGCAATATGGGCGATTGCAGATGAACTGCGTGGAGCAGTT
>ERZ506432.333-NODE-333-length-20555-cov-6.514878_pt1 | contig 20555 bp, 20 predicted proteins | sample MGYA00513663_ERZ506432 | MGnify/ENA metagenome assembly ERZ506432
GGGCGCGAAGCGATAACCCGAAGGTCATGTGGTTCAAATCCCTCTCGCCTGCGGGCTCGGTCACCGTACGGCTCTGAAGTGCCAAAGGGCACTTTATTCACTACCGTACGGTCGTTCCGCTCCGCTTCACTACTCCGCAACCAAAAAATCAAGCAACCAAAAGGTTGCTTGATTTTTTTATCCATTGCGAAAGCAATGGTATATCATCGCCGTTAGGCGTATATCATCACGCGTAGCATGTATATCATCAGCCGTAGGCTGTATACCTCTTTCGCAATGATGATATACAACACTCCGTGTTGATGATATGCAATTCCTACGGAATTGATGATATACAAGGCTTCGCCTTGATTTATTCGCCGAAGTGTAGTATTATACTTTTAGAAGGGAGTGATATTATGGCAAAAAACTACTTGTTGATATATTCGGAGCAGCTCGCAACAGAAATAGAATTGCTTTGTCAAAATTTAAAAGCGCCTTCCAATACCCTTTTCCAAATTCGTAAAAGTTCAAGCGGCGTTTACGCAAATATTAGAGAAGCTAATTACGGGCAAAGTAAATCGGATATGATTTCTAAATTTGAGATTTCTTTAAAAGAATGCACCGAAACAGAGGGCTGGTTGAAGTTGTTGTTCGAAACGAATATCATAGACGAAGAGCTGTTCAGAAGAAATAGAAATCTTTGCGGCCGCATTAGACGAATGTTAATATCAAGTTGCAAAACGCTAAAGGACAACAAATGAAAACTCTTTATACTGCTTTCAAAGGTAAAAATAACACCTCTTATCAGCTTGTTTCACGCATTGATAATAATTCACTTTTTTTAACCAATTCTTTTACCGGTCTTGAAAAAGATATTACGAGATTTGATTGTGATTTTGATGCCGTATATATGTTTGGCATTGATAAAAACTTGGTTGATAAAATTCGAATAGATCTTTGTGCTTGTTATAATAGTGAGCATATATTTACTGATTATGATTTGTTATCTTTAGAAAGTAAATTAAATGAATCAAATATATCATATTATATTTCAAAAGTTCCAACAAAATATTTATGTAATGCCGCATATTATCACATGTTGAAAAAGAACCCCAATACTGTTTTCATTCATATTCCGTCATTAAAGGGCATGAATGAAACTTTAATGAACAAATTAGCAGATATTTTTTGAGTACATCTTTTTCGGCACCTCTACTCAAAAAATCCTCACTCATAGGAGTGAGGATTTTTTTATTATTCTTTGTTTTTCGCTTCTTTTAGCGCCCATTTTTCTGAGGGCGGAAAGTGCGATGATTTTACGCACCTTTTCATCGTTCTCCTTTAATAAAATCGGCGAAGTCGGAAATCAGCTCACTCGGAAAATCAACATGAGTATATATTGACGCGGGGTCTGTTGTGTCGATCTTATATCCGAAATGACTTATATCGTCATATACACATATGGATACGTTTGCTGAATCAGAGAAAAGCGCTTGCCACAGTTCAATATCTTCATTGAATGATTGCTTGTCAGATTTACTGTTGATGATAAGTGTTTTTATATTAGCGTCAGCAATGTTTTGGGCGGTGTCCATTTGATTATAGGACACCCAATAATAATCGCTTGCGCTGTAATAGTAGTATCCTTTTGCAGAAGTAGCCATTGCATTTTTAGCGGCTGTTGCATAAGTGATATAGACCTCTTTATTGGCAGGATCAAGCTCAGAATATTGATCGCAGGCAATATCTGCAAGATGCCGTGCAGAGCTGTTGAATAAAATGATTCCGTCAATGCCTTTGGTGCCTGCAGCAAGCTCGGCAGCAATCTGTCCTCCGAGGCTGTGGCCGAGTAAATACAATCCCGAAACATTTTGTGATTTCAAATATTCAACGGCGATATTACAATCATCGAGATACTCTTCTTTGATGCCGCACTTTATATCGAATTCGGCAGCATAGCTGAAGGTTCTTTTGTCAACTCGCAGAGAATTGATGCCTTCTTTAGCCAGCCCATCGGCAATATCCTTAAACGGCTTCAATATGCCGAGAGTTTCATCATAATCACTTGGACCGGAGCCTGCAATCAAAAGCACAGCCGGATGCGCGTTTCCGTCGTTAATATAGGTATAAGCAGCGTTTAACTTATAGCCGTCACTTTTTAAAACAAATTTCTTTTCTTTAATGTTGCTTTGAGGAGTACCTTGATTGGGAATATTTGTTGATTTATCTGCGCTCGACTCGGTATTAGCGCTTGTTTCTTTCGTATCGGGCACTTCGGTATTGCATCCGGACAGGACAAAGTTACACAAAAGTAAGGTAATAGCTATGAATTTTTTCATTCGTCTCACCTCGCATTCAAGTCATAATATCCAAGCCAAAGCCCGTCAATTTTCCCGCCGTGGAATACATATGTGATTTTAAGGCCAAGTTTTGAATATCTGACAAAGCAATATAATTTATTTGAAAAGCTGTTATCCGCAACTGTTCTGTCAACCGAAAGATATTCACCAAGCGGGGCTAATGTATCCTTACGCACTGCAACATATACATCTCTCGGCATATATTCTGCCAAGCGAGGACTTAAATACTCGTAGAGAGTTTCGGTAGCTCCGCTTAAAATAGCATCTGTGCAAATTCGCGCGATTTCTTTTTCTTCAGTATTCATTACGGAAGAAAGTTGCCAATCCTCAGCAAAGATGTCTTTACCGGATTCAAGCGCGGATAAAGCTTCATTCAAGAGGTTGATTTCGCGTATGCGAGATTCAATAGAGGCGTATATTTCCGCGCGTTTGGAAAGGACTGCATCTTTCAAATCTATGCCTTTGGTTTGCAACTCTGCAATTGCCTTTACGGATAGTCCCAATGTACGAAGAACAAGAACGTTTTTAATACGAGAAATTTGTTTTTCGGTATATTGTCGGCGAGATGAGATTCCGACAGTAGTGCTTTGAATGATACCTTTTTCTTCATAAAAGCGAAGCGTTCTTGATGTAGTGTCAAGCATCTTGCAAACTTCTGTAATATCATATAGAGATTTTTGATACATACCATCACCCCCTCTATATTATATTACTTGACGCAGCGTCAATGTCAAGTGAAAATATTACTTTAATAGAACTTTCAAGTCGCCTGCGGGCTCGGTCACCGTATGGCTCTAAAGTGCCAAAGGGCACTTTATTCACCACAGTATGGCTCCGCAACCATATCGTGAAGCCAAAAAAGATATCATGGCTTCGATCCCCCGAAATCTCACGATTTTTTGTTTTTTCGCGTTTCCTCGCCGGCATTAACCATTTCGCAGCTTATCTCATGGGAAGGTTGATTTCAAACACCGCGCCGCCGTCGTTTGCAACATGTATCGTTCCTTTGTGAAGCGAAACTATTTCCTTTGCAAGCGAAAGTCCGATTCCGGTTCCGCCCTTGCGGGTACTGAAAAAGCGGTCGAAAATGTGCGGCAAAAGCTTCGGCGCAATGCCTTCTCCGTCGTCGCGTATACGGACAACGGCTTTTCCCTTGTCTGCCTTGCATTCGATTTGTATTTCCTCTTTCGCATATCGCTGTGCGTTGGTGATGATATTCGTGAACGCACGGCGAAGCTGAACCTCGTCGCAGTTCACCAAAACAGGGGTTTCGTCAAAGCGGAGTGAGATGCGCAGGTTTTTCTTCTCTGCAGGCTGTTCGGTGCTACGCAGGCAGTCATATAAAAGCTCACGGACATCTGTCAGATGAAACTCAGCATTGGCTTGTCCCGATTCGAGCCGGGAGAGCGCAAGCAATTCCTCTACCAGTTCCGACATCTGTTCTGTCTCTTCCAAAATAATCCCTGATGCCCCGACAGGGTCAAGAACCCCGGTATGGATGCCTTCCGCACAGCCCTGGACAGCCATCATCGGCGTTTTCAGCTCGTGTGACACATTCTGGAAAAACCATTTCTGAGACTCGTGAGCCCTTTCAACATAGCCGCCGAGTTTCCATCCGAAGAGGCAGACCAGCACACTGAGTATCGCCAGCACCGCAAAAAAGACGGCGTTCAGATAGACAGAATATTGCATGACTGCCCCGATATCTACATAAAGAACATACGAATATGCTTTCTCATATTCATTGGCTTCAACACGTGTCAGACGAAAAACAAAGCGACTCCCGCCGGTTTTCAGGGTATGAAATTCATCGGCAGCCGGATTTTCCTTCCTGCAGTATTCCCTCAGCTGATATTCGGCTTTTGAAAGATGCTCCGACTCGGTGAGTCCGCCGTCCACCTCAAGGTATCGGACGCTCGGCGTAAGAAAATGCTCCTCCGTGCCGTTTTCATTGTTCCGTGCACCGTCAAACGGAATTGTGTCATTCCGCTCCGCCTCCGCGAGGATGGCTTTTCGCGCCTCCGATGTCAGGTATTCCGGAATAAATATGTTAACGGTGGCAAGCAGCACCGCAAAGACAAACAGCATCGTGCCCAGCACGGAAAAGGTTATATTTCTTCTTATATGCTTCATTTTGAGCCTCCGTCCGACCGTAGCCGATAGCCGTAGCCCCAGACTGTTTCGATCTGCACCTTGCTGTCTGCCAAAGAAAGTTTGCTGCGTATGCGGCGCAGGGTTTCATCGGTCACTCTGGTTTCCACCTCGTCGTTGTAGCCCCAGATGTGGGTGAGCAGCTCATCGCGCGAAAAGGCTTTGCCCTCACCCCGCATAAGAAAAATGAGCATCTTCAGTTCGTTCGGGGAAAGCGCAAGAGGTTTTTCTCTGCAGAAAAGCCGCTTCTCATCACCGGAGAAACGCAGATCTCCGACGGTAATGTCCCTGTCCAGCGGGTCACCTCCGCGCTCCATATCCACTCGCCGGAGAAGCGCTTTGACACGCATAAGAAGCACAGTCGGGCGAAACGGCTTGGTCAGATAATCATCTCCGCCCTGAAGAATCCCGTTGACATAGTCGTATTCGGTATCCTTTGCCGTCAGCAAAATGATCGGAACATTATCCTTTTCCCGAATGCGGCGACAGCAGGTAAGTCCGTCGGTGCCCGGCATCATAATATCCAAAATAACAAGATCGGCGCGTTTTTTAAAAAACACGCCCAAAAGTGCGTCGCCTGTTTCAAACGCGCACACCTCATATCCGTCATTTTCAAGAAATCGCTGAAGCGTTTCCCTTATGTTTTTTTCATCCTCTGCGATGTAGATCAGTTGTTTCATAACACCTCCCGATACAGATACAGAGCCGTGCCGCTCAGACACGGCTCTGTGCGTGTGGTTTATCTGCTTTTTTCGCAGATTGCAAGGTTGTCTTCTTCAAATTCAAATGGCATATCCGGTTCGTTTGCCGCGATTTTTTCATCATACTCGGCGTCAACGCGGTCCCAAAGCTCCGCATTACGGTCAAGAACCGAGTCGAGCTTTTCATAGAGAGCGTCAATCGAGCCATAAAGTCGATCTGCGTTCTCATCAGTCATGCGATAGTAAAGCTCGTCAATCTGCGCTTCCAGCGATTCGATTTCGGCAAGGTCTGCAAGCAGAGCCTCTTTTTCCTTTTCGGTAAGTGAGCTCATACCCTTGATGGTTTCCTCGTAGGATATCTCAGCCGGGCAGGTGTCATCAAAATCTGCTTCATTCAGTTCAAGAGTCATATCCGGCTCGTTTGCCGCTATCTTCTCATCATACTCGTCGTTGACGCGTTCCCAAAGCGCCGCGTTTCTTTCGAGAACCGCCGTAAGCTTTTCGTCAACGGTGTCGATTTCTGCGTAGAGCCGCTCTGCTTTTTCATCGGTTATACGGGAGTAGATTTCGTTGATCTGATTTTCATATCTTTCAATCTCGGCGAGGTCTGCAAGCAGAGCCGCTTTTTCCTCCGGGGTCAATGAACGCAGACTTTCAACAAAACTCTTAAGTGGCTGTACGCCGCAGTCGTCGGAAGCCGCACAGGCGGCGTTTGGTTTGGTTGCAGGATTGCCCGGCTTCGTCTCGTTCGCCGAAATCGCCGCCGCAGATACTGTAGCTATGCTGAGTGCAAGCACAAGTGCAAAGATAATCGTAAAAATTGTTTTTCTGTTTTTCATAACAAATGCTCCTTTGTTTTAATTTGCGGTCTCGCTTTCCGCAACACAAGTATAGCAGAAAGGAGCATACTATTCACCGAAAAAACGCTTGAATTTTGTCACAAAGCTGTAAGAATCGAAGGGCGGTACAAATATCATTTCTCATCTCATCGGCTTCATAAAGATTGATAAGGCGGCGGAAGTGACCTCTGCCATCACAGCAGGTGAGACTGCGCCGAATGTTTTTGCAGCCGTGTGTTTCTGCACTTCCGCTTTAGCGTGATTATGCTGTTTTTCTCTTGCGGACAACGAATACGGCAACCGTTACTCCAATTCCGAGAGCAGTAAAGCCAATGATAATCCAAACCCAAGCGTTCGTCGGTGCGTTCGCTGTGTTTACATTTTTACTTAGTGCGTCTGTGCCAAGCCGGATCGCCTTTCCTGTATCTGCCGCAAACGCCACGGTGGGGAGCATACACGCCGCCATGCAAAGGCAGAGCAGAATGCTGATTATTCGTTTTTTCATTTCTTGCTACGTCCGTTATATAAATTTAATCAAGAGCAGTTATTGTAATAGTACCTCTGAAGCCACCGAGATAAGTATTGTATGCCGAATTTTCAAACCACAACTGTAATGTAATATCTTTATTTGACGCATCATACATTCTGTTGAAATTAAAGGAATGTTGATCATTGGTATACGGTATTTTTGTCCCGTCTCTTTTTATTCGTGTAAGCTCCCTGCACAGATCGTCATCATAACCGTCTGTCATCTGAATAGAGTAATTGCCGCTGTTGTTAAATTCGTTTGAACCAACTTCGAGAGAACCGCTTAAGCAGACATTGTAAATATGTCCTTTTTTGAGTGTAATATTATTTCTGTAGGATGAAATCAAGCCGCCCTTGTTTATTTTTTCGTAGACAGAAATATTGACACGACTGTTATTCAGTACTGTCCTCGGAGAGTTTGCCTCTCCGTAAAAATATCCCGAACAGCTGCCGTTCTGACCGGCATCTCCCTTGTCACCTTTATCTCCCTTGTCGCCTTTATCGCCTTTGTCACCTTTGTCGCCCTTTTCGCCGATATCGCCCTTGTCTCCCTTTTCTCCGATATCGCCTTTATCTCCTTTATCGCCTTTATCGCCTTTGTCACCCTTTTCTCCGATGTCTCCCTTGTCGCCTTTATCGCCCTTTTCTCCGATGTCGCCTTTATCGCCCTTTTCTCCGATGTCTCCCTTGTCGCCTTTATCGCCTTTTTCGCCGATGTCGCCTTTATCTCCCTTTTCTCCGATGTCGCCTTTATCGCCTTTATCGCCTTTATCTCCTTTTTCGCCGTCAACACCTGCGGCTTTAACTCCCGTATCGGTAGTTCCGATCCACCAGTTGCCGTTCTCGCCGATGAAGGGTGTGTTACCGTCAGCGCCGTCTTTTCCGTCAGCGCCGTCTTTTCCGTCAGCGCCGTCTTTTCCGTTGGCACCGTCTTTGCCGTTTATGCCGTCCTTGCCGTTGATTCCGTCCTTGCCGTTGATTCCGTCCTTGCCGTTGGCACCGTCTTTACCGTCGGCACCGTCAATTCCGTCCTTGCCGTTTCTTCCATCGGCTCCGTCTTTTCCGTCAACTCCGTTAATACCGTCTTTGCCGTCGATTCCGTCTTTACCGTCGGCACCGTCTTTGCCGTCTTTGCCGTCAATTCCGTCTTTGCCGTTTTCTCCGGCAGCACCCCGCAGCGCGTCAAGAGCCACAAGGTCGTGCCAATCGGTTTCATCGCTGTATTTCCACTGGATAGCAGTGCCGTTGTTCCGCACCTCCAGCCAATCCGATGCCGGACTTGTCGGCTGTCTGCCGCATCCGGCAGAAAAGATAAGCCCCAGCATCATAAGCATACATGTGATTCCGAGTAACCATTTTTTCATTTTCCATTACCTCCATTTTCGTATATGTCGGCTCAGTCAAGAGCGGTTATTGTAACAGAGCCGCTGAATAAAAGCAGATAGGTCTTGTAATCACCTTGCTCCAGCGAAAATTTGAGTTCAACATCGTTTTTCGCGCCGGTAAGGTCATATATTCTGTTGAAGCAGAGAGAATTTGATCCCCTGCCTTCTTGTTCTATCAGTGTAATATATCTGCAATAGTTATCATCGTAACCGTCAGTCATCCGAACGGAATACTTTCCGCTATTATCATTTGTCATCGCATTAACCATGCCGCTTACACACACATTGTAGGTATGTCCTTTTTTTAGCTTGATGGTTGTTCCGTTGTATGAAACAAGACCGCCGCGGTTATGCTTTTCCCGATAGTGCAGGGGGACTGCACCGTCTGAAAGATGGGTTGACGGTACATACCCCTCTGCGTAAAAATACCCGGAGCTTCCGCCGTTCTGACCGGGGTCGCCCTTGTCGCCTTTATCACCTTTATCGCCTTTATCGCCCTTTTCTCCGATATCGCCTTTGTCGCCTTTGTCGCCTTTGTCGCCTTTATCTCCCTTTTCGCCGATATCGCCTTTATCTCCCTTTTCGCCGATATCGCCTTTATCTCCTTTTTCTCCCTTTTCGCCGATGTCGCCTTTGTCTCCTTTATCGCCTTTTTCGCCGTCAAGACCTGCGGCTTTCACTCCCGTATCGGTAGTTCCGATCCACCAGTTGCCGTTTTCGCCGATGAAGGGTGTGTTACCATCCGCACCGTCTTTTCCGTTTACACCGTCTTTTCCGTTGGCGCCGTCTTTTCCGTTGGCACCGTCTTTACCGTCGGCACCGTCAATTCCATCCTTGCCGTTTCTTCCATCGGCTCCGTCTTTTCCGTCAACTCCGTTAATACCGTCTTTGCCGTCGATTCCGTCTTTACCGTCGGCACCGTCTTTGCCGTCTTTGCCGTCAATTCCGTCTTTGCCGTTTTCTCCGGCAGCACCCCGCAGCGCGTCAAGAGCCACAAGGTCGTGCCAATCGGTTTCATCGCTGTATTTCCACTGGATAGCAGTGCCGTTGTTCCGCACCTCCAGCCAATCCGATGCCGGACTTGTCGGCTGTCTGCCGCATCCGGCAGAAAAGATAAGCCCCAGCATCATAAGCATACATGTGATTCCGAGTAACCATTTTTTCATTTTCCATTACCTCCATTCAAGTATTGTGAGCGGTATTTATCTGCAAACAGGGCGACTCCCTGTTTTAAGACCTCCATCTGGGTTTTCAGGTAGTATTCGTCCTCAAACATAGCATAGTGAACGCACGCACGGACAAAGATAAAAATCAGCGGTGTGATCACCGTGTACGGAATCCCGATCTTCGGCTCAAGCAGCTTTGCATATTCGGTATATCTTTCGTTCACGCCCTCAAAGAATTTCTTGCCGTGCTCGATATACTTCGGGTGCGTATACACCTGATACATCAGCCTGTACTTCTTTCCGTGCTCGCGCGCCGTCCAATACGGCACCTCCGCCACAAACCTGACCACATCCTTCGGGTCGGTGGGGGCTTTCTCCATAAATTCATCTTCGACCTTTTCCATACAATAGGCGGTGGATTCAATAATCAATTCATCTAAATTTTTGAAATAGCAATACAGATTCCCCGTCGTACAGCCGCAAGCAGCCGCCAGTGCCTTGATGCCCGTTCCGGTAAGTCCGTTTTCGGCGTAGCAATCAAAGCATTTTTTCATGAGTTCTTCTTTCTTTTCGTTGTGCTGTTGTTCTGTTATTTTCATAGTGCCTCCGCTTAATCATAAATGATTGATTATTATTATTGTATCATAGGCTCAAAGAAAAAGCAATAGGAAAAATCGCTGTTCAAAAAACTTTTTGCAGTCTCACATCTACTGTAACACCGTAAAAAACAGCGCGCAGAAAAAAACCACTTGAACACACCGCATTTATCTGCTATAATAAAAATGTAAACATTTTCGCCCGCATATCGTTCTGCCTTCTCCAATATATCGCTTGTCGAAGAATGCAAGACAATAATGAGCACTTTATTCATAATAACATGCAAAGCAAGAATGAGCCGGTTTAACACTATGAAAAGCAGGAGCCGTCTCCGATGCATCGCCTTCATCGCAAGCGCAGAGAAATTTTTCCCTGTGCTTTTTGTTTACCCGTAAAAGTCAAACAAAATGAAATATTTTATTTTGCGCCATTGTCCCCTATCCGGAAAGATGAAAAAATTTACCGTATTTCTGTAACGCAACGGAATTTTTGTTGTCTATACAGGTGAAGGGCGTTGCGCAAAGAAAGGAAGAAAAACATGAATGACCATGAAATCATCGCTTTGTTTTTTGCGAGACAAGAAAATGCGATATCCGCAACTGCGGATAAATACGGCAATTATTGTCACGCGATCGCTTACAACATTCTGTTTAACCGGTCAGACGCGGAAGAATGCGTGAATGATACATATCTGGGCGCGTGGAACAGTATTCCTCCGCAAAGACCGAATAATCTGGCGGCATATCTCGGAAAAATTACCCGCAATCTCGCACTAAACCGTTACAAACGCAATACCGTCGCAAAACGAGGCTACGGTCAGGTTGAAATTGCCTTGTCCGAGCTGGAAAATTGCATATCCGATGATACGGATGTGGAGCAGGCAGTGGAAGATGCTCTGATAGTGTCCGTAATCAATCGCTTTTTGTACGCTCATTCCCTAAAGAACCGTAATATTTTTATCCGCCGCTATTGGTATCTGTGCTCAATACAGGATATTGCGGATTCTTATAAAATGAGTGAAAGCAATGTTAAGGTTTTATTGTTTCGTATGCGCAACGAACTGAAAAAACAACTTGAAAAGGAGGGTGTTCACTTATGAAAAAAGAAAGACTGTTGAATGCAATCGGTCAGATCGACGATCGGTTGATTTCGGGAGCTGACCCGCAGGTGCATATGCACCGTAAAAAAATTCGCCGTCAATGGATTGCGGCGCTGGCGGCATGTCTCGTTTTGATGATAGGTATCGGCGCCGTTGCCCCGATTGCACTCGGAAATCAGGAAGCGGGGAAGGTAACGATGGAGATTAACCCCGGAGTAGAGTACACGATTACAAAAAACGGAAATGTCAAGTCGGTGCGTTTTCTGAACGACGACGCAAAGGAAGTACTCGGCGAAGCGTCTCTGAAGGGAGAAACTCTGAAAAATGCCATATCCATTACGCTTGCCACATATAAAATCGGCGGATATATGGAAAGAAACGACACGGTTTTGATTTCTTTCGACAGGCAGTTAAGCGAAAACGACAAGCTCAGAGAAGCTGTGGCGGAAGATGTTCGCAGGGTACTTGAAAAAGAAACCTCCGTGCATACTCTGGTTTATGTTTCCGAATCGGATAATTCCGACGATGTAGCCCTTGCGAAAAAGTACAGCATTTCGCAGGGAAAGGCAAAGCTTGTCAGTGACGCGGCGAAAAACAGTAACCTGTCAACGGAAGCTCTCGTGAAACTGCCGCTGGATGAACTTGTCGGCTTGCAGAAGGAGGTTGACTCCGTTGTTATCGACACAAAATACATCGGCATGTTGAAGGCAAAAGCGATCGCTCTGGACGACGCCGGCTGTGCAACAAGGGTTACATTTACCGAGGCAATACTTATTGACAAAGGAATCAAATATCCCTACTACCATCTTGTATTCAGAGATAATTATACGCAATGGACATACAGTATCAATGCGATAAACGGCAACATCATTGCAAAAAATGAAGTGGCACTGTTTATATCCCTTGAGGAAGCAAGAGCCATTGCACTGGCAGATGCCGAAATCTCCGGATCGGAAAAGGTTGTCTTTACCAAGGAGGAATTGAGCCGCAATCAGGGTCGTCCATGCTGGGTACTGGAATTTTACACGGCAAAGTATCAGTACAGCTACAAGGTCGACGCAAAGACGGGCGAAATCATCTACAACCGCAGATATATTTATATGGAAATCGCAAGGGAAACGGCATTGAAGGATTCGGGCTGTTCCGACGTCGGCAAAGTAGTGTTTACCGCAGAAGAACTTGTAGACGGCGGAATCAAAACTCCGTACTATCAATTCGTGTTCAACGACGGCAGAACGCAGTGGACCTATCGCATAGATGCAGTGCTCGGAGGCATTCTCAGTAAGAATGAGGAGCCGCTGTTCATACCGCTGCAAAAAGCGAAGGAGATTGCACTGGCAGATGCCGAAATCTCCGGATGGGAAAAGGCTGTCTTTACCAAGGAGGAATTGAGCCGCAATCAGGGTCGTCCCTGCTGGGTACTGGAATTTTACACGGCAAAGTATCAGTACAGCTACAAGGTCGACGCAAAGACGGGCGAAATCATCTACAACCGCAGATATATTTATATGGAAATCGCAAGGGAAACGGCATTGAAGGATTCGGGCTGTTCCGACGTCGGCAAAGTAGTGTTTACCGCAGAAGAACTTGTAGACGGCGGAATCAAGACTCCGTATTATCAATTCATTTTCAACGACGGCAGAACGCAGTGGACCTATCGCATAAACGCGATATCCGGAACAATTCTCGATAAGGCACAGAAACTGATGGTTTGTCGGACGTAGTATGTTTTCCCGTCATATATCGCTTATCTATACAGAAAAGCAGTCCTTGCGGACTGCTTTTCTCAATTTATCCGGCAGAATATCAGAAAAATTTCTTTTTCCATACGCCCGGGGTGAGAGCTATCAGCAGAGGGAAGATTTCCAGTCTGCCGAAGAGCATATCAAGTGAGAGGATTATTTTTGAAAACCATGAGAAGCATGCAAAATTACTCGATGCCGCGCCGTAGCCCGGACCTGTATTTCCCGTGCAGGAGAGAACCGCCGAGAGATTTGTTTCGAGACTGAGATTGTCTGTCGATATGGCAAAAGCCGAGACGCCGATTATGGCGAAAAGCGCGAAGAAATATATCGCGGCACTTTTTACCGCCTTCTCGTCGACTATGGCACCGTCCATTTTCACATGGGAAACCGCCTTGGGATGAAGCATCTGGTGAAGCTCCTTTTTCAGTCCCCTGAAAAGAATTATCGCGCGGGAAACCTTAAGACCGCCGCCCGTGGAGCCTGCGCATGCACCGATAACCATCAGCATCAGCAGTATCGAACGGCATACAGCCGGCCATGCGACGAAGCTTGTGCTGACATATCCCGTGCTCGTGATAAACGAGACAACCTGGAAAAACGCATATCGCAGTGAAGTGCCGAAGGCGCCGTAGATGCCGAGCGTCGCCACGGCGATGATTCCCGTTGCCACGGCGATTATCGAGAGATAGACCTTCCATTCGTCATTGTGCAGCACACCCTTTATTTTACGGATAAGTATAAAGAAATAAATATTGAAATTTATTCCGAAAAGGAGCATGAATACGGCGATCACCATTTCTATATAGATGCTGTTGAAATGCGCTATGCTCGCATTATATGAGGAGAAACCGCCCGTGCCTGCCGTTCCGAAAGCGTGAATGAATGCGTCAAAGACACTCATCCCGCCGAAAAGCAGAAATACTATCTCGGCAAGCGTCATACATATGTAGATGAGATAAAGAATTTTTGCCGTCGATTTACCCTTGGGCACGAGCTTGCCGACTGTGGGACCCGGCATTTCGGCACGCATGAGCAGCATGGAATGGTCATCGGAGAGCGGAACGATGGTCATGACAAATACAAGCACGCCCATGCCGCCTATCCAGTGAGTAAAGCTGCGCCAGAAAAGCATTCCTTTCGGCAGAGCCTCGATGTTTTTGAGTATGCTCGCGCCTGTCGTGGTAAAGCCCGAAACAGTCTCAAAAAGCGCATCGATATAGTTCGGGATGCAGCCCTCAAGCACGAAGGGAAGCGCGCCCAAAGCCGACCAGAGTATCCATGCAAGCGAAACTGTCACGAGGCCTTCCTTGGCATAGAGCGCATGCCTGTCGCCTTTTCGGAAAATTATTATTGCAGGTATGCTGAGCACCGCTGTTATTCCTGCGGTTATCAGAAAGCAGAAGAAGCTCCGCATTTCTCCGTAGGCGAGAGAAACACCCGCGGGAATGAGCAGAAGCACCGCCTCTACGGCGAGCATTCTGCATACTATATTATAGACTGATTTATAATTCATATATCAAAAGCGTCCTTCAGATCATTGAATCTGCTGTCGGTGGTAACGAGGATGACGCTGTCACCGAACTGAATTTCCGTATCGCCGTTCGGGATGATGGATTTTCTGTTCCGAACGATACAGCCGATAAGCGAATTTTCCTTCAGGCGGAGGTCCTTGAGCGGCTTGCCGATATATGGAGCCTCACTGTCGCGTATGATAAATTCCAGCGCCTCGACGCTTCCGCCGAGAATTTTATACATGTTTTCCACATTGCTGCTGCCGACGGTATTTTCCATGGCGCGCGCATAGCTTACCATGCGGCTGGAGGTGACGTCCTTTGGCGAAACTATGGAATCTATGCCCATCTTGCCTGCCATATCTATATAGGAATCGCGGTTTATCTTTGTCACTACCTTGTCTACGCCGCTGCTCTGGGCAAAGAGGGAAATGACCATATTTTCCTCATCGATACCCGTCAGCGCCGCGAAAGAATCGGCATGCTCGATACCTTCCTCAAAAAGAAGCTTCTGATCCGTGCCGTCGCCGTTTATCACGGCAGCTTCGGGGAGCGCCGCGGCAAGCACATTGCAAAAAGCCTCGTCGCGCTCGATTATCTTGACATGAATACCTGCCGAGAGCAGAAGCGCCGCGAGATAATAGCCTATTCTGCCGCCGCCGACTATCATAGAGGTTTTTACCTTTTCGCGGAAGCCGCCGATGGCACGCAGAAAGCCCTCGATATCCTTATGTGAGGCGGAAACATGAATTCTGTCGCCTGCGAGCAGGCGAAAATCGCCCTTCGGTATATAGACCTCTTCACCGCGCTGAACGGCGCAGACGAGCGCTTTTACCTTGACCTCATGCGAGAGCGCGGAGAGCGTTACTTTGTCGAGCGGACTGCCCTCGTCTATTTTAAATTCCACGAGCTCGGCTCTGCCGCGCGCAAAAACCTCTATTTTCAGCGCCGCAGGGAAGATAAATACGCGGCATATTTCCTCTGCCGTGATAAGCTCGGGATTTATGGCGACGTCTATGCCGAGATCGTTTTTGATGAAGTCTATCTGCTTGTAATATTCGGGATTACGCACTCTGGCGGCGGTGCGCCGGGCACCGAGCTTTTTTGCCATCAGGCATGAGAGCATATTTGTTTCATCGCTGCCTGTGCAGGCTATCACGAGGTCGGCACCGCCCGCATTAGCTTCGATAAGCGTGGAGCGCATGGCTCCGTCGCCCTCAACACACATTATATCGAGCTGATTTGCCGTTGTGCCGAGGATATCCGCGGTTTTGTCTATGAGTGTGACATCATGCCCCTCGCGGGCGAGCTGTTCGCAAATGGAATCGCCTATTTTGCCCGAGCCTATGATAACAATATTCATTTATACGCCTCCGTTCAGTCGCGTGTGAGATTTTCCGCTGTCTTTGCTATAATGTCGGAGATTTTGTCCATGGCGGAAACAGATACAAATTCAAATCTGGAGTGAAAATTTTCGCCGCCCGTGCAGAGATTGGGGCAGGGCAGACCCATGAAGGAAAGCCGCGCACCGTCTGTGCCTCCGCGGATAGGGACAATCTTTGCCGAAACGCCGCAGTCTGCCATCGCTTTCTTTGCGCGGTCAACGATATACATGCGCGGCTCTATCATTTCGCGCATATTGCGATAGGAATCCGTGATTTTCACTTCTGCCGTGCCCTCGCCGTAAATGCGGTTTATTGCCTCACCGGCAGCTTTCATCAGCTCTTTGCGGCGGGCAAAGCTCTCGGCATTATGGTCGCGGATGATATATTTCATTGTGGTGTTTTCCGTCTCGCCCTCGATATGATAGAGATGGAAGAAGCCCTCATAGCCCTCGGTTTTTGCGGGAATTTCATTTTCGGGGAGCATGGAATTGTATTCTCCCGCGATGAGGATTGCATTTTTCATTCTGTCCTTGGCACTTCCGGGATGAATGGAAACGCCGTGTATCGTGACAAGCGCACCAGCCGCATTGAAGTTTTCATATTCAAGCTCGCCGAGCGCGCCGCCGTCTACCGTGTAGGCATAATCCGCGCCGAAGCGGGCAACATCGAAGTGATCTGCACCTCTGCCTATCTCCTCATCCGGCGTGAAGGCTATTTTTATCTCGCCGTGCGGGATGTTTTCGGAGATGAGCTTTTCGAGCGCTGTCATTATTTCGGCTATACCCGCCTTGTCATCGGCTCCGAGAAGCGTTGTGCCGTCTGTTACGATGAGCTCATCGCCCGCATAATCCGCAAGATAAGGATAGTCGGAGGTGCGCATATATATGCCTTTTTCTTCATTTAAAAGTATGTCGCCGCCCGTATATTTTACTATGCGGGAGCGGATAGGCTCGTCTGCGGCTTCGCTTGATGTGTCCATATGCGAGATAAAACCGATTGTCGGCAGTTCCTTATCACAGTTTGCGGGAAGCGAAGCGTAAACATAGCCGTATTCGCTTATTTCAACGCCGACAAGCCCCATTTCACGCAGTTCGGCTGCCAGAGCTTCCGCCAGCGCGAGCTGCTTTTTGGTGGAAGGTACGCTCTCGCTTTCTGGGTCGGACATCGTCGGGAAAGCGACATATTTCAGAAATCTTTCGTATGCTCTCATTTTTTGTTCCTCTTTATTTATTGTATTCTTTGCTTTTTTGCTTTCAATAATTTTTTTGCTGTAATAAAGTTTTCGCCCGCATTTTTCCATTAAAGTTTAGGTCAAGCCTTTGGGGAGGCTTGCGCAGTTGGGGGATTGACACATATGCGAAGCATGTGTGTCGGCGTCGCCGAGACGGGGGCACGCGTAGCTCTTGTCGCGCTCCGCAGAGCGCGAAAGCTTATTTCGGCGTTTTCTTTTTGATAGCTTTTTCTTTTGCGCCTGATTTTGCAAAAGAAAAAGCGAATGGAGATTTGATTTTTCCTTTGGCTGTTGACGGCACTTGGGGCTTTATCTTGTAGGGGTCGGCGCCTCGACGACCCGAAAATCCCCCTTTTCATTCTCCGGCCGATATTTTTTCACCACGCGGCGGATTATTTCAGTGGATTTTTTCGCCGCGGAGTGCGCATATTCCTCATAATTCTCGGGCGCGCCGCCGTCCGCCTCATCCGAAATTACGCGGATAACGAAAAACGGCACTTCGTTTATATAGCAGGCATGCCCCACGGCACCGCCCTCCATTTCACACGATATCGAGGGGAAAACAGAATTTATCTTCTCTTTTTCCGCGGCGTTTGCGATAAAACGGTCGCCTGTCGCTATCGTACCGATGCGATATCCGAGCTTCATCTCGCTCACTGCCTTCACCGCGGCGGCTATCGCCTTTTCATCGCAGGGGAAATAAACCATATTCACTACCGATACCATGCCTACAGGGTCGCCGCAACCCGATGTATCCATATCATACTGGCAGACCTTATCCGCTATCGCGACATCGCCTATATGAAGCTCCGGCGAAAGCGAACCGGCAATGCCGCTGTTGATTATCAGGCTCGGCTTGTAGCGCAGAATCATCGCCTCAGTACATACTCCCGCAAAAACCTTTCCGGGTCCGCAGGTGACGACCACAACATCAATTCCGTCCAGCTTTCCCGAGATGAATTTCATGCCCGCGAGCATCTCTTCTTTTGTTTCGGTCATCGCCGAAAAAAGCTCGGCTGTCTCTATTTTCATAGCACCTATTATGCCTATCATTTCGTTCCTCCGCAATGTGCGACTTCCAGTTTATATATTATCACAATCTTATAAATAAATCAATAGATAAGCGAAATCTCATCTGTATATCTTCGCCGTGTCGTTATAAAGCTCCGTTATCGAACGGATGATGTCATCATGACCGAAATCCTTGTGATAAAGCAGATTTATACCGCGTATCATACTGAGATTTTCTATAGGCAGGGCTGTGATTTTGCCCTTTTTCAGCTCGTCCATGCAGGCGCTGTGCGCAAGGATGGAAACACCGAGATCCTTCCGCACAAGGTCTTTTATCGTTGCTATGTTGTCAACCTCAAGCACGATATTGAAGTCATCTATACTCATGCCGATGCTCTCGAGATGCGAAACAAAAAGATTTCGCGTGCCCGAGTTCGGAAGGCGCAATATCATCTTTTCCTTTTTAATGTCGGCGAGCGTGACGGTGTTCTTTTTTGCGAGCGGATTGTTGTTGGACATGACGCAGACGAGATAGTCTGTATCGAGCAGACGCGCATTTATGCGCGAATCGTTGATATTCCCCTCGACTATGGCGATGTCAAGCTCATAATTTATCAGCATATCATAAAGATTATTTATCGAATCAGTAATAATCGTTATGCTAATGCCGCTTGTCTGATTTCCGTATTTAGCCAGAACTTCTGCTATGATATTACTCTCGGAGGTGTGCGTTATGCCGACGCGTATCTTTGTCATCTGCTTCTCTTCATCGGCTATTTCCTGCTGCATTTTGGCATAAAGTGCCTTGATGCGCTTCGCGTATTTTACGGCAATTTCGCCTTCCGGCGTGAGTTTTATCTCTCCTCTGCTCCTGTGAAAAATTTTTATTTTCAGATCCTCCTCGAGCATGGCAATATGATGGCTCACGGCGGGCTGGGTCAGCGAAAGCTCCTCCGCCGCTTTTGTAAAGCTCTTTTTTTCATTCACGGTGAGAAGGGTTTCGAGTTTTATATCAAGCATGGTTTTCTCCTTTATAAATGATTTTTATGATTATCCAAAAATAAATAATTTGCATTTATGTAAAAAGTATTGTATCATATTATCAAAAGAAAGTCAAGACCATATTATTTAAAACAGATTATCGTCTCATACCGTTTTCGGGCGGTATGTTTTTGATTTATATATTTGATTTATATATAAGAAAGGCATATTCCAAAAAATGTTTGATTGCATACTCGAAAAATTGCCGGACGGAACGGCAATTCTTTTATCTTTAGCCATACTTTTGCTCGCGGGCTTTCTGATGACACGAATAACAAAGCTGCTCAGGCTGCCGAATGTCAGCGGATACATAATAGCCGGCATCATCATCGGTCCGCATCTGCTCAATCTCATACCAATGCGCATAATAAACGGCATGAGTTTCTTCAGCGATATCGCGCTTGCTTTCATCGCGTTTGGTGTCGGCAGATTTTTTAAGAAGGATACTTTGCGTGAGACAGGCTGGGGCGTTATTGTTATAACGGTGCTGGAGGCTCTGCTCGCGGGTGCGATAGTTTTTGCCGCGATGTATTTTGCCTTCGGGCTTGACCTCGGTCTTTCGCTCCTGCTCGGGGCTATCGCGACGGCAACGGCTCCCGCAAGCACGATGATGACGATAAATCAGTACCATGCAAGAGGAAAATTCGTAAGCATACTGCTTCAGGTCGTGGCGCTGGACGATGTTGTCTGCCTGCTTGTTTTCAGTGCCGCCGCATCCGTTATCGGAGCTATGGGAGAGGGAAGTGTTTCCGCTGCGGGCATATTACTGCCTTTGGCATATAATCTTGCCGCGATAATACTCGGTGCGATTTTCGGGCTGATTCTTGCAAAACTTCTGTCACACAGAAGCGATGATAACCGTCTTATTCTCGCTGTGGCATTGCTTCTCGGTCTCTCCGGTCTCTGCTCGATTTTCGATATCTCGCCGCTTCTTTCCTGCATGGTATTCGGCGCGGTATATATGAACATGACGCTCGATAAGGAGCTTTATAAGCAGATAAACAGATTTACTCCGCCGATAATGTCGATATTCTTTGTAATGTCGGGTACAAACCTCGACGTCAGCGCACTCGGAGCTTTCGGTGTGGTCGGCATAGTATATTTTCTCGTGCGGATTATCGGAAAATATGCGGGAGCATATCTCGGCTGTCTTATCACGCATGAAGATAAGCCGATACGCAATTATCTCGGTCTTGCGCTGATTCCGCAGGCGGGCGTTGCCATAGGTCTTGCTTATCTCGGAAAGAGAATACTTCCGGATGATATCGGCAGTCTGCTCATGACGATAGTGCTTTCATCCTCCGTGCTCTATGAGCTTATCGGTCCCGGATGTGCAAAGCTTGCAATATTCAAAACCTGCACGCTCCGCGGCGAGGAAAAGCGGACGATAGTCCCGCCGAAAAAAGCCGCAGAGGCAGTTGCATCGGGCGAAAATACACAGTCTGCTTCCGATGAAACGGAAGAACTGCCGATAGTGAAAACGGGCGAAAAAAAGGAATAATGAAAAGCGGCGGTCATCCGTCGCTTTTTTGCGCCCGTTTTTTCTTTTGCAATAATATTTTTGTCTGCTCTCTATAAAGTTTTCGCCCGCCTTTTTCAAAAGGCGGTGGCGTCCACCGGCAGCGGTGGTCGTGCTCCGCAGAGCGCGAAATCTTATTTCGGCGTTTTCTTTTTTATAGCTTTTTCTTTTGCGCCTGTATATGCAAAAGAAAAAGCGGATGAAAGATTTGATTTCTTGTTTTGGCTGTTGAGGGGGCTTTGAGATTGTGTGGTAGGGGCGAACATCGTTCGCCCGCGAAGAGACTTAAAGAAACTTTTCTCTT
>ERZ506432.402-NODE-402-length-18478-cov-4.848776_pt1 | contig 18478 bp, 14 predicted proteins | sample MGYA00513663_ERZ506432 | MGnify/ENA metagenome assembly ERZ506432
GTTGTTCCCTGCTTATTTGCCTGATTTAAAATCTTCATGATTTCGGCCGAATTGGCAGGGTCCAGATTACCGGTCGGTTCATCGCACAGTAAAATTGCCGGACGATTCACTAACGCTCTGGCAATCGCAACTCTCTGCTGCTGACCTCCCGAAAGCTCGCTCGGCTTTCTGTCCATAAGATTGTCTATCTGAACAAGCTTAGCCGCATCGTATGCGCGTTCCAGCATTGTTTCTTTGTCGAGCTTGTCGGCTCCCTTGAGATTTTGGAGCGGGAAAAGAATGTTCTGCTTTACAGTCATATGAGGATAAAGCGCATAGTTTTGGAAAACGAGACCTACGCCTCTGTTTTCCGGAGAAAGGTCGGTGACATCATCCTCACCGAACAAGATTTTGCCGCTTGTCGGCTTCTGGAGCCCGCATATCATATAGAGAGTCGTGCTCTTTCCGCAACCGGATGGTCCGAGAAGACCGACGAGCTTGCCGTCCGGTATGGTGAAATTGAAATCACTTACCGCAACGACCTTGTCGCCCGACTTCTTGTTTCGGCTCGGGAAGATTTTTGTCAGATTCTGAAGTTCTACTTTCATATAAAATCCTTTCCTTGGTTTATTGTTTGCTTAATTTTTCACATTTCGTTAACAGCTGGAACAAAATACGGCTTTTTGCATGACGAAAGGACGCACATCGTGCGCCTTTATAAATTTTATAACCGATTATCCGCCTGCTCCATTTTGCCTTGCTCCTATGCCATAAATTTATTTATTGCCTGTATCGGTAAAACGGTGCGCCGCTCAGTATGGCGATTTAGCCACAGACTCGGCATGAATTTTCTTTTCGTATTCTATGAGCTCGCTTTCTGAGTCAAAGATTCTCTGACTGCTCATATCTATAACAACCGTATCGGAAATCAAATCGTGAATAGGCGAATTATTGCTTGTGGCAGCCATCAGAATTAACTGCAGCAGCACAATAAGTCCGAGAATTATCACTCCGAGAATTCCTATGCCGCCAAAATATATCATTATTATAATAAGCACGGGAATCATCGTCTCTATCGTATATTTCCCGAGGACAGCGCGGATAAAAAGTGCAACGGTTTTTATTTTTGTTCCGCCGGTCATCATCACACCGATGCCGAAGACCTTTTTGCCTACGGTCTGTCCGTTTTTAAGAATCAGCGGGATGATAAATTCCCCTGTCATCACTGCGGATAAAATGCCGAGCGACGTGATGACTAAGGTCAGATTCATAACTAGGCTGTAAGCACTTATCGCTTCTTCATCCTGCGATATGGCTCTGTCCGCCTCTTCGTATCGCTTTATTTCCTCTTCCGTGAGCGAATCGACGCTTTTTGTCCTGTCTATATCGTATTTTTCTTCGTATTCGGCATATATCTCATTAAGCCTGTCGTTTGCCCTGTCATAGCCGGTGATAAGCGAAATGAGAGCAGCCATTCCTACGGCTATTGTGGCTATAAGAATAAAATCAAGGAGAGCGGCGGCAAATCTTTTCCATATACTTGCTTTCTGTATATCGTTTATCATGCCGGCGCTTCTCCTTTTTAACAAACTGTCTACTTATATAAATAATAACACTTATTCTAATTTTAGTCAACATATTTGAGCTATCTTTGTCAATTTTGGCAAAATAGCCAAATTTTCGAGCTGTAAATACTGCACCTGATACAACAAAATACCATCGTATCCATGCGGCAGGCGGAGGGCTTGCAGTGTCTTTGCACCGTTTTATATCAACAGAAAAATTTCCTTCCGAAATTTCCGTTTTGATGTTGACAAAAGCGTTCCGGCGTGGTATTATACAGAAAATTTATTAAAAACGGGAACGGAAAATGAGAGGAAAAGGATTATGGATTTTGCTTTACCGTTGGAAAATAAAAAAATATCTGACAGCTCATTGGAAACAAAAATACGCGAAATACTCAATGAAAACGAACGCGAGCTTTTCAGGATAGTGACAGACCTGCTTCCCTGCGGAAATTACGGTCAGTCGCTTGCAGAGTTTACCGACCGCAGGATAATAACCGCCCATCGCGAAGAGGACGGCAATATCGTCTGTGACACTGTTTTGTACAGCGAGGTGAAAAGCCTCACGATAAAACGTATGTACGGAAACGCTTTTCTGCTCGCCGTCAAGAAAAGCGGCGAAAAAACACAGATAGCGCGCGCCACATATGCGGTGACGGCTCTTTTCAATTCCGCTGTGCTTTTCATGGACAAGATAAACTCGGAAATGCCGACTGATGAAGCCATGGAAAGCGTAATTTCCGCATACAGGAGCTTCTGCACCGTTTGCCCGAAATGCGGCAGAAATCTCGTCCGCCCCGGGGCCGACTGTCTCAACTGCGCTTCAAAGGGCAAGCTTGTATCAAAGCTTGTAAAATATGTCAAGCCGGAGTTTAAAATTATCTGCATATCCGTTATCATGTCTGTAGTGATAACCGCTCTAAGCCTTGTTCCTCCGTATATAACAAAAATGCTCGTTGACGATGTCATACCGAGCAAAAACAAGCAGGCGCTCTATATAATTGTCGCGTTTCTGCTCGGAACATACATAATTCAGTATCTGCTCGGCGCCATCCGCGGAACACTTCTCCGTCGTGCGGGCGACAGTATCGTTGCCGACCTGCGAAACGATGTTTTTGAAAAGGCACAACACCTTCCGATGAAGTTTTACGACAAAACCTCCACAGGCTCCGTCATAAACAGAATCAGTAACGATACAAGCAATCTTCAGGCGTTCATCCTGCGTATCACCCAGGATGTCATAACACAGCTTTTCCTGCTCGTCGGCATAGTCATAATAATGATAACAATGAACTGGAAGCTTTCACTTCTCTCGCTTATTCCGGTTCCGTTTGTTGTATATGCCTCCCGCAAATTCGGACGGAAAATCCGCCCGTTCTACAGACGAATCTGGAGAAAATGGACGGCGGTTTCCTCTGTGCTCACCGATTCCATTCCGTGCATACGCGTAGTAAAGGCATTTTCTGGTGAAAAACGCGCCTCAAAGCGCCTCGAAAAGCAGAATAACGAATGGTTCAGGGTGAGTGTGCGCGCAGGTAAAATGTCCAGCATATTCTCGTCGCTCATTTCATTTGTCGTTGTCTGCGGCTCGCTCATAATATGGGATGTAGGCGGCTTGCAGGTTATAAACGGAAGTCCCGATATCTCCCTCGGTCTGCTCGTGTCGTTCATTTCATATACTTCTATGTTCTACGGACCCGTAAACTTTTTTGCGGGACTGAACGACTCGTATCAGAGCGCACTTACCTCTGCAGAGCGCGTAATGGACATTCTTGATGCCGAGCCTGAGCATGATGACGGAAAAGGCAATATACCCGACCATATAAGCGGCAAGGTGGAATTCCGCCATGTAAGCTTCTCTTTCGATAAGACAAAAAATGTTCTCTCCGATATAAATCTCACTATAGAGCCCGGCGAAGCCGTCGGCATAGTAGGAACGACAGGCTCCGGCAAAACAACGTTGATAAATCTTTTCATGCGCTTCTATGACAACTATGACGGTCAGATTCTTCTCGACGGCAAGGACATCAAAACAATTGATATGAGCTATTTCAGAACAAAGATAGGCTATGTTCAGCAGGAAGCCATGATGTTTTCCGATACTATTTTCAATAATATAGCATATGCTAAGCCAAATGCCACGATAGAAGAAGTGCTGATGGCAGCCGATATAGCAAATGCGCATGAATTTATCCTGCGCCATCCCGATGCATACGATACCATCCTCGGTGAGCGCGGTGTCGGTCTCTCGGGCGGCGAACGCCAACGAATATCCATTGCCCGCGCGATACTCAACAATCCGAGCGTGCTTATCTTCGATGAGGCGACAAGTGCCGTCGACTCCGAAACGGAAAAGCTCATTCAGGATGCGATAAACAACCTCGTAAAGGGCAGAACTACACTCATGATAGCGCACCGGCTCTCCACACTGAAGCAGGCGGACAAGATAGTCGTCATCGACAAGGGCAGAATCGCGGAATTCGGCACACCGGATGAGCTGATGGCAAAGCAGGGCAAGTATTACAGGCTTGTGAAAATCCAGTCTATGGCGGATCAGGTAAAGCTCGATAAAGAAAAAGAGCATCTCGAATAAGGAGGTCGGCGGAAATGATAGGATTTTTTATAAACGGCGATGAAGCCCGCATTACAAAAACGGGAAATGTCTCCGTACGTCTTGAAACATATGACGGCAGATGCTTTGAAAACCTCGAGCCTCTGCGGCTTTTCCCTGTTTCGGGGATATCGAAATACATCTCTCTTATCGATGAAAACGGCAAAGAGGTAGCTATAATACGCGATATAAACCACCTTATGCCGGAATCAAAAAAGGCAATACAGGAATGTCTTGAATCATATTACATCGTACCGAAAATAAAGAAGATTATTTCCCGTGTGGAAAAATACGGAAACATCACGTGGACCGTGGCAACGGATCGCGGCGAACACAGCTTCGCGATACTGAATACGAGCATAGATATAAAAACGCTCTATGACGGGCGTATACTTATTCGCGATTCAAACGACAATCGCTATGAAATAGAGGATGTAAATGCACTCGATAAGGACAGTCTCAATCTTTTGAAATTTGATATGTAGGAGGAAAAATATGAAACTTGTAATCGCGGTAATTAACAACGACGACAGCAGAACAGCAATAACTGCACTGACGGGACGCGACTTCTTCGTAACTCAGCTTTCCACCACGGGAGGTTTTCTCATGGTGGGAAACACCACTCTGCTCATAGGCACGGACGAACAGCGTTTGCCCGAGCTTAAGGAGATACTGAAAAAATACTGCACAACGCGCGAAAAGATTTCTCCGTCGGTAGAAGCTTTCGGCAGAGGTATGCTCAATCATTCCGTAGAAGAAAAGGTAACTATCGGCGGTGCCGTAATGTTTACTCTTTCCGTAGACGATTTTGAGAAGATATAAGAGTGCGGAAAATGGAAAATTTCAATATTGACAAGTTCCCGAGAAGCATAGATGCCGGACTGTGGAAAACAGGACACCTTCAGGGCATCGCCGTTGATACGGCACACGAATATATTTACTATGCCTTTACAACAGTACTTGTAAAGGCAAGACTCAATGGGGAAACAGTCGGCTGGGTAGGCGGACTTGCGGGTCATCTCGGGTGTATCGATTTCAATGATGAGGACGGGCGGGTTTATGCTTCGCTTGAGCTCAAGCATGATGCAATAGGTCAGGGCATCATGCAGAATACCGGAAGTAAAATAGCCGACGAAGATGCATTCTATATTGCCATATTTGATGTAGATAAGATTACACGCCCGAATATGGATGCCGAAACCGACGGTATAATGAAGACCGTCTATCTTTCCGAGGTCGCGAGAATGTACAGTGCTGTCATGCCGGACGGAACCAAGCATGAATTTGCCTGCAGCGGCATTGACGGTACCGGCATCGGTCCGGTATTCGGAGCTCCGAAAAACAGTCCCTCCATGCTCATGGTAGCCTGCGGTATTTACGGCGATATATGCCGAGACGATAATGACTGCAATATAATCATGCAGTATGACTGGCGCAAATTCGGCGAAAAGGCAAAACCGCTCTGTCAGCTTGCACCGCATCACAGCGAGGCGAAACCGGACAAAGTCTATTTCATTTTCACCGGCAATACGGAGTGGGGTATACAAAATCTCGAATATGACGCTTTCACCGGAGACTGGATAGCTGCTGTATATCGCGGCAAAAAGGAAAAATATCCAAACTATCCGATGTTCATAATAGACGGTGCGGCAGCTCCGTATGAAGATTATATCGCCTACGGAAGAAAGGGACTTCACCTCTCACTGAAAAAAGAGGGCGTCTTCGATGAAGCAACAGGCATATACGGCTGTCTCTTCCGAAAAGGTCAGACGGGTATTTATGCCTTCGGAAACGGGCTCTACTATATATCAAACGAATATCGTACCGAATCAAAGGAAGACGGCAGTATCATTAAGCTATACCGTCACGCCGATGACCCCTCCGATGGTTTTACCGAAATAGTATAAGGCTCACCGCCATGTATGCAAAAAAGCTCTGCTTTCAAGCAGAGCTTTTTTTATGGAAAAATGTTTATTTTGTCAGGATTCTCGGCGAAGTGAGTATGCCTGTTCTCTTTGTTATGTACTCGGGACACCAGAATCTGCCGCCGCGCGTAACCCAGCTTGCAGGTCCGCAATAGCTTATATTTTCATCGACATTATGGAGCGTGCCGAAGGTATTCGCCCTGTTTCCGAAGAGCGTTATTTCAAGTGTGTGCTCACCTGCGGTGACGGCACCGAGTCCCAGTCTTGCCGGCGGATAAATCATCGCGCCCATCTCTTTTCCGTCCATACGCACTTTCATGAGCGCACCGGCATATCTTGTTATCTCGAGCGTCTTTTCGCCGCCGTCGGAAACAAAAGAAGTCTTATAGGTGAGATTTCCGCCGTAGAACGGCATGCCCTGCGATACGATGTCCATATATCCTATCTTTTTCGGCATTTCCGTTATCTTTGCGGATGTGCCCGTCAGCTTCACACCGAATTTACCGAGTATAAAGCAGCTCTCAAGCTGGGTTATATCTCCGAAGCGATAGTTTATCACGAGGCGGTTTGCGCCTTTATTTATTTTCGGCAAAGCAAGCTTCAGCAGTGCGTCCTCGTCTATATAGTAGCCGACGACATTGTGGCTGACATTTTCGCCGTTGAATATGATATCATCCGTATATTCGAGGCATTCGAGTGCCAGCTCCGCACCCTCATATTCGATATCGCTCTCGAAATCATAGTAAAGCGTGAGCTTATCCTGCGGATTTTTATCAAGCGGCTCTGCCCATGGCTGTTTCATATGGCTTCCGCGCCGACGGATACCGAGCGCATCGCGCAAAGCCATATCGGTATAGAGAATATCGCGTTCGCGCTTTATTTCACCGCCGTTCAGGCTGTATGACGGCTTGTCAAGCAGGAGTACATTCGGCTCGGAAAGAGAAATCTCGGCTTCTCCCGCGAGAACTGTCTCTCCCGAGAAGATCTCTTCGCTTACCTCGCCGAACTCTCCTCTTCCCTCCTCCAGCTCAAGCAGGAGCGATGAGCAGGCGCCGCTTATCCATTTGACAAGTGTATTGCCGCCCTCATATTTTGCAGGCATAGGACTGATTTCACCGGTTTCGGTATCGAGCAAGGTTACCTTCCATTCGCCGCGCAGCTTCACCGTCAATAAATCAAGAAAAGAGATATCGAGATCACCCGCACGGTAGAGATGCGCGATGAAAAGATGCTTTTTCTCACCGTCGGTGCGCATTTGATAAACTATGTTGGAATAAGTGTCTCCGGAACCCGTGCAAACCTGCACATCCCTGTATTTTTCGAGACTTGCGAGCACTTCATCCTTCAGCGGATTCACATGGATACATGACTTTGCAAATTCCGCCGCGTCGCCGCTCTCCACTGCGTCGACATGAGTCGGTATATTGCCCATGAACACCACTTCTCCGCCTGCCATGCGGAAGTTTTTCAGCGCGTCGAGCGTAGTTTTGCGCAGCGTCGCAAGGTTTGGGACGACCACTGCGTCGTATTTCATCTCGCCGACGGCAAAGCCGCTCTCCGTCTTTTTATACTGCGAAGGAAGCATCGCCTCGCATATGAAATCAAAATCCATACCGTTTGTTATCAGCCAACGCGTAAGATCGCAGAAGAGATTGTCCTTCTCGCGAATTGCCGTCGACGAGCGGTCGTTCGGTCCGTAAGCAAGCCAGAAACTCTCTATCGGATGAATAACAGCGATACGAACATCTGCTTTGCCGCGCGTCATCGCGGTGTTCACTCTCGCAAAGTGATCCTCTATGAGTCTGTATTCCTTATACCAAGGTGATTGATGACCTATGGAAGCGGGATAATCGCGCTTTGCCTCGCCGCGCATGGAAGCCCAGTAGAGATGCGGCACGCGCACGGTTACGCCCATTGCCGCCTGCCAGTCACCCTGAAGCTTGTGCCCGCGAAAGTCAAATTCCCATCTCGTCACGCCGTAAAGCTCGGAGAGAACGCCCGGGGCGCCCATCTGACGGCTCATACTTTGCGCCTGCTTTGCAGTCGTCAGCTCGCGCTTATCGGCAAGCATATCTATGCCCGGGATGCCGAAGCCGCGATACTGGCGCATGCAGTCGCCGACAGCCCATGTCTGCGTTTTCAGCAGAAATTCATCCATCACATGACCTGCCATGAGTATATTGTTTTCGCGGCACCAAGCGCCTATATTGTCGGAGTAAGCCTCGGCAAAACGTTCTGCCGCATGGTCAAAGAAGAGATATCTGATCTTCGAAAGTCTGCCGCCCGCGAGATTCCATACTACCTCGGGAAAGCTGTCCAACAGGCTCACACCGTATGCTGTGCGGAATGTATCCTCAAAATCGTTTGTAAAGGGATATGACGCACCGCCCTTATCCTGCTTTGCGAAGTTCAGCACGGACACATGGGAAAACTGCGGCTCATCCGTGAATATCGCGGGAACAGCCTTTCCGAATTCATCGCCTATTACAGCCTTGTATCTCTCGTGCGTTACCTTTATAAACTTATCTATCGCTTCTTTTTTCAGCGTGTCGACATACGCCTGTCCGTTGAATCGGTCGTCATCCGAGTCATATTCAAGATAGGCAAAATACTTTTTACCCTCGGCACGCTCTGATATATCTATGCGCCTGTATGAGAGGAGGTCTCCGCTTTCGTCGAGGGAAACATCATATGCGGCAAGGAAAATATATTTCCCTTTCGGCAGACTTGTGATGGCATTTGCCTTATCGCTGTCGAGAGTCAGCGTGCCGTCGTCATACGGCGTGGGAGTAAACCACAGCCTTTTTCTGCGCATTTCGATATCTTCCGTAACAAAACCGCCGGCATAGCCCGAGGGCCACTTATCCTCGTCATAGAGCCAAGCATACATGCCCTCGCTCTTCCCCTTTTCCACGCAGAAGCGGACAATATCCATAAATTCATCCGAAAGATACGGCGTGGCAAGCCCTATGCGCGGATGCATATCATAGCCGCCGAAGCCCATCTCTTTCATATAGCCGATCTGCTTTGCAAGCAAATCCTTTTTCAGCTCGCAGTTCCATGACCAGAATGGCACAGCGCGGTATTCGCTTGTAGGATTTTCAAAAAGCCCGCGTGAAAGCGCGGCTTCGCTGTTTTTCGGATAAAACATAAAAAACCTCCCAAAAAAATAATGCAGGCGCTCTTTTAAGCACCTACATTATAAACTAAACAAAGGTATAAGTCAACATCAAAACCGAAAATAAGACTCCGATTTTTATTTGTCGAAAGCATTAAGAAATGAAGAAAGCCTTTCGTTCCCGTTTCCCGAGAAAAGCTCCTCCGGAGTTCCGTACGCAGCGGCAATTCCCTCACTCATAAACATAATCTTATCAGAAACCTTGCGGGCAAAATCCATTTCGTGAGTGACGATAATCATGGTTCTCTCGCTGTCCCGAAGCTCGCGGATAACCTTTAGCACCTCGCCCGTAAGCTCCGGATCGAGTGCGCTTGTCGGCTCATCAAAGCAAAGAATATCGGGACTCTGCATCAGAGCTCTCGCAATAGATACCCTCTGCTGCTGTCCCCCCGAAAGCTCGCATGGGTATGAATTTCTCTTCTGCGAAAGCCCTACCTTGGAAAGAAGTGCCTCGGCATCCGCATCTGCCTTGTCGTAAAGGCTCTTTTTCGCTTCGCCGCTGAGTTTTTCGCGCTTTGCCGTCTCTGCGGCACGCATTTTCGGCGCGAGAGTCAGATTTTCGAAAACCGTATACTGCGGAAAAAGATTGAACGACTGGAAAACAAGCCCGAAATGAAGCCTCTTCTCTCGAAGCTCGGAGCTTTTCATGCGCGATGTGTCATCCGCGGAGAAAACCTTCTGCCCGTTTATAATAATTTCACCTTTATCGGGCGTCTCGAGAAAATTCAGACAGCGAAGGAGCGTTGTTTTTCCGCTTCCGGAGGAGCCTATGATGCTCAGCACCTGCCCCTTTTCCAGCGTGAAATCCACACCGCGCAGAACCTGCGTATCGTTGAAATATTTTTCCAAGCCCTTTACTTCAAGAAATGCCATTTTCTTCTCCATCATATTTTATAGTAAGCAAGCTTCTTTTCCAGATAACCGAAAAGGAGCGTGAGCAGTCCGACGAAAATGAGATAGAATACGCCCGCATAGAAGAGCGGCCATATGAGTCCTCGCATGCTCATCAGATCCTCGGCGCATTTCAAAACCTCGGCGACGAGAATGACGCGGGCGAGCGCCGTGTCCTTGACAAGGGTTATCACCTCGTTTGACATGGGGGCGAGTATACGCTTGACTACCTGCATGAGAACAACGCGGAAAAATATCTGCGCCTTTGTCATGCCGAGAACCTGCCCTGCCTCATACTGCCCTGCGGGTATGCTCTCTATTCCCCCGCGATAGATTTCGGAGAAATAGCAGGCATAATTTATGGCAAAGGCTATTATTACAGCGGTAAAGCGCGATGATACGGGTGCTCCGAACACAAAACCCGGGACATAGAATACTACAAATATCTGCAGCATCAGCGGCACACCGCGTATTATCCAGACAAAAACCTTTACAAGGTATGAGAGCGGCTTGAAACGCGACATGGAGCCCCATGCTATTATCAAGCCGAGCGGCAACGCTATCACCAGCGTCAACGCGAATATAAGGCAGGTTGTTTTCAGCCCCGAAAGCAGGCTCAGCGTAACTTCCGCAAAACTCATCTTACTTATCCTTTGTCAATCAATAGTTAATCGTTTCCTGAACGGAAAGGCTGTTTTCGAGTCCGTATTTCTTTGCGATTTCGAGAAGCTTTCCGTTGTCGCGCAGAGTTTTGATAGCCTCGTTTACCTTGACTGTGAGGTCACTGCCGCGGCGGAAGCCGATTGCATATATCTCGGATTCGAGCTCTATTGCGTTCACTATGCAGAGGTCATCGTAGTTGCCCTTGCCGCAGACATTCTGTGCGAGGATAATATCGACTACCGCAAAATCAGCCGCACCGGATTTTACCTCTGTGAATGTGTTTATCTGTGCTGCCGCCTTGGTAACCTTACCGCTGTCACCGACAGCACCGTCGGCATAGCTCTGACCTGCGCTGCCCGATTCCACCACAGCCGTCTTGCCGACAAGATCAGCCTCGCTCTTGTAGCTGTCGAGATTTGATTTCTTTACCACTACGCATTGCTGATTGAGCATATAGCCGTATGAAAAATCGACAAGCTCTTTTCTCGGCGTGCCGTTATCGGAGCTGTTTGCCGTGAAGCCGTTCCAGATGCAGTCGATTGCGCCGGAGGAAAGCTCATTGTACTTCTGCTCCCACTGTATCTCCTGAAATTCCACCTTCATGCCGATGATTTTGCCGACTTCCTTGGCAAAATCGCTGTCAAAGCCTACCCATTCTCCGTTTTCGTCCTTGTAATTTATGCGGTCGACAAGCGTGACGCCGCAAACGAGTGTGTCATCATCCTTTTTGCCGCATGAAGCAAAAGCAAAAAGCATCATCGTCGCCATAGCCGCGGCAAGAATAAGGGAAACAATTTTTTTCATTTCATTATACCTCTGTTACGTATAGTTTTGTTTTAGCGTTTTACTATGTTAAAACGCTGATACGATAATATCACAGCTTTTCCGATTTGTCAAGAGGTTTTTTGAAAAAAATTCATATTTTTTGTTCAATCCGGAAAATCGAATGTCATTTCGACCGAAAGAGGCAGGCGATTATAGGCTTTATACCAGTTCCAGTGGTACGGAACATTGTCATAAGGCATGATGTATTTGTACTCACCGTTTTTGAGATATTTGAGATGCAGGGGTGCCGTTTCGTCGCCTGCCGCCTTCCACTGCTCTATGCGAGCCGCGTTCTCTCTGTGTACCGCATAGTTTTCGCCGTAGCCGCAGGCAAACGACAGCATGCTGTCAAAACAAAGTGCGCAAAGCACTCCAAGCAGAAACGCGAGGGACGCCTCTTTCTTCTTTGCAAGCGCGAGTATTACAGCGGCAATCGCAAAGATGGATATTGCGGCAAGCACAAAGTGTCCATATGAGAAAAGAAATGCCGCCGCGACTGCCGTCAATATCAGCGAAACCTTTCTTTTGCAGATGCCGTCAAGTATAGCAGGAAAAAGAAGCACGACGGAAACGAGAATTGTCCTGCCGCCGTATTCCGGCGAAACGAGCATACAAGCCTGAAGCGCTACGGAAAGCAGTATAAAGAAAGCACTGTCGTCACCATCGCGGAAAAATGCGACTGTCTTTTCCGCGACGATTTCCGCGAGTGCAGCGAGAACAAAAGCCGCTCTTATTGCAACCGAAGCAGTACCTTCTCCGTCTATGGCGATGAGCGCGGCAGAGGCGGCACAAAGCGCTATCGGAATTATGCGCCGGATTTCTCGTTTTTCCTTTATTTTATAAAACGACATTCCGATATGGCATGCAAAAAGAAAGACGAGCGCAGTTCCCATGCCGCTCTTCCCCGTCATGCCGTTTGCCACAGCGGGAATATTGCCGGCTATGCGCTCGGCAAGCGACTTTGCATAGAAATCGGGATAGTATGTCATGCGCACGGAATTGCCGGGAGCAAGGAAAAGAAAAGCTGCACCGAGCGCGACCGAGAAAGCCGCAAAATACATGGCGGCATCGGGCTTCTTCTTTGCTTTAAGACGCAGGATGAAGGCATAAGTCACTACGGCTATAGCCCCTGCGGAGCATTGCTCCGTCGAGAATGCACAGAAAAAGGCAAGCACAGGCACGGCGGCACCGCATTTTCCTTTCTCCTCCGAGCATTTTATGAGATAGAAAAGCAAAAGCAGGAGCAGAATCGGATAGAGATAATTGAGCGCGCCTGTCGCCCAATAGATGCTCTGCCGCGCGATATCAAGCGAAATAGAGGCAAAAAGCAGGCATGAAGCGACAAGCGCTATGCGAAATTCCTCGGTGTCGGTTCCGTTTTTGTAAGCCTTTGCACCTATGAGCGCCGAAAGCAAAGTGACGGCGGCTATGCAGAGCGTACCGAAAATACGCCACGCAACCATCTGCCCGCCCGCGAGGAGCAGCTCATCGAGCAGATGAACAAGCGCGCGCCCGTTTGTTTTCATATAATGAATGATGTTTTCGTCTGCGAAATGCGAAAATCCCTCGTAGAAAAACGAGCCGTAATAATAATCGTCGCCGTATGCCACGGTAAAGCTCATCGTCACCGCGACAAAAGCGACAAACAACGTAAAAACCGCTATATGATAATTCCGCCTTGCAAATCCGAAAAACTTCAAGTCATTCACCCCTTTTTACGTATTTTATCAAAAAATCGCTCTCTTGTCAAACGAATGCTTGTATTTATCTTAAATAAAATTGTATTTTCATGTTTATTTTCGTTTTTATAATTGATTTTATCCCCGATTTCTGTTAAACTATAGCCACAGAAAATAAGTCCGAAAGGAATTTTTTATGAAAATCAAGGAAAATTCGTTAAGAGTAAATAATCTGCTCTCTCCTGTCATTGACAGCAATCCGTTTTTCTCATGGGAGCTTGATGGAAGCCCCGCCGGGCATCAGAAAATCTACTGCGTAACGGTGACGCGCGAAAACGGCAGTGTAGTCTGGACATCCGGCGCGGTAGAAAGCGAAAAGCGCTGTTATATCCATATGGAGGAGAAAACCGAGCCGCTTTCCCGCTATCTCTGCCATGTCGAGATAACGGATGAAAACGGAAACAGATCTTCTGCCTGCTCGTCCTTTCGCACAGGAAAAATGGGCGGCGAATGGCAGGCAAAGTGGATAACGGGATATTTTCTTCGCAAGCGCGACGATGCGCTCGCAGCCCCCTATCTGAGAAAGGATTTTACACTCTCGGGAACGGTAAAGGACGCCATGCTCTATATCTGCGGACTCGGATATTTTGTCTGCACGATAAACGGCAAGCGCGTAAACGAGGAATATCTGTCCACTCCCTATACCGATTACAGCAAGCATATTTTCTATCGCGCCTTTGATGTAAAAGATAAGCTCGCGAAGAAAAACGCAATAGGCGTGGTGCTCGGAAACGGATTTTACAATTGCTTTACGGATGATCCGTGGCAATCCCGCTTCGCGCCGTGGCGCGATGTTCCGAAAATGATATGCGAACTGCATATTGAATACGAAAACGGCGAAAAAGAAGTAATCTCGAGCGACCCCTCATGGCAGAGCTCACGCGGCCCCATCACCTTCAATGGTATACGCCACGGCGAAGAATACGATGCCAACCTCGAGATGCCGGGCTGGGATACATACGGATATACATGCGGCGAAGGCTGGAAAAATGCGCGTATGGTTCGTCCCGCAGGCGGTGAGCTTTTGCTGATGGAAATGGAACCGATAACACTCCGCATGCGCCGCCCTGCCGTCCGCATGAAAAATTATGACGGCAAAACGCTCTTTGATATCGGTCAGAATCAGGCGGGTATCTGCCTGCTTACACTGCGCGGCAAGAAGGGCGACAGGATAACGATAAAATACTGCGACCTTCTCGATAAGGACGGCAAGCTTACCCAGTGGCCGCTCAGCTGCTTCATAAAAAACTATACTTTCCAGACCGAGGTTTATACAAAGAAAAGCGATGAACCCGAGGTATGGCATTCGGAATTTACATATCACGGCTTCCAGTATGCAGAGATAGACGGCGGAGACGAAAACAGACAGCTCTCCGATGTCGTGGCTCTTTCGCTTTCAAATAATCTGCGCGACAGAGGCGAATTTACCACCTCGGACGAAACGATAAATAAGGTTCAGAAAATGTGCATAGAGTCTACGCGCTCATGTACCATGAATACGATAGCTTCCGATGCCGTCCGTGAAAAAACATCGTGGATAGGCGATGCGGGCTTCTCGAGCGAACAGCTGCTCATAAACTTCGCCTCCGAGCAGTTTATGAACAGATGGCTGCTTGACCTCCGTGATGCACAGACGCCGGCAGGTGCCGTTCCCTGCGTTGTTCCCTCCACGGGCTGGGGCTTCAACTCACTCAACGGCCCCGACTGGGCAAGCACCATAGTAGATTCCGCCGCATTCCTCTATCGGGCGACAGGTGACCTTTCATACCTGAGAGAAAACTACGATATGCTCCGCCGTCACTGCTCACATGTTACGCAGATGGCTATAGACGGCATAGCAAATTACGGGCTTGGCGACTGGTGCGCCCCATTTGAGGGTGAGGCAATAAGCGTGAATATGGGCTCTTTCAAGTGTCCCGTCGCCGTAACCGATACAGGCTACTATCATACCGCCGTCCGCACGCTCGCACGCTGGGCAAAGCTTCTCGGCAAAGCAGATGATGAAAAGAAATATACCACCCTTGCCGACAGCATAAAGAAAGCATTCCGAAGCAAGCTGTATGATGAAAGCGCGCATACGGTAAAGGGCAATTGCCAGACGGCAACAGGCGTTATGATATATCATGGACTTTGTGAAAAGGAAGAATACGCACCGCTCATAGCACGCCTCAAGGAGCAGATATCCGAACAGAACGGACATCTTGATTTCGGCGTGCTCGGAAACAAAGCCGTTTTCAATGCGCTCGGTATGTGCGGCGAGGTACGCACCGCGCTCGAACTCATAAAAAATCCTACCTTCCCGAGCTATAAGCACTGGATCGATATGGGCGCAAATACGCTCTGGGAATGCTGGAACGGTCTCGGCTCGCGAAACCACCACATGTTTTCCGATGTTTCCGCTTTCTTCTATAAGTATATCGGCGGTATCTCGGCAGATGACGACATGCCCGCATATGAGCATATCATTCTCCGCCCCGCTGTCGGATGCGGTATAGAAAAGGTGCATTGCTCTGTCAAAACTCCTTACGGAAAGGCGATAAGCGATTTTGAAAATGACGGCAAAACGCTCCGCCTCTCGCTGACTGTTCCCTCCGGCTCTCATGCGACACTCTTTCTGCCGATGTACCTTGATGACGCTTTCGCGGGTGCTGCGCATACACCCTTTGCGGAAAAACTCACGGCAAGCGGCAATGCCGTTAGATTTACACCATGCGATATGCCGGAGATAAAAGCCGACCTCCCCTCCGGCAAATATACATTTACGGCAAAAATATAACATAAAGACTTAAACATGGTATAAAGGGAAATTCGGCTTGAATGTAATCATTTCGGAGGAAATACCGCAGCCTCATGACCGCAAAACGGTTCCGCAACGCATAGGGAAAATTTGCGATGACTTTATGATTTTGCCGTATGAGGCGGCAAACTGATAATTAATAATAATTAATAATAAAGAGAGGAAGCAGAAAAAGCAATTATGAAAGAAAACAGAAAACTATTGAAAGAGGTGCTGAAGGATATCCGTCACGATATGACGGATGAAGAAGTTCTGAACCTTCTGGCTGACAGTAAAATTTCAGTAAGTCCCGAAAAGGAGAAGGAAAAATACACACTCGGTCAGCGGGCTGCCGATACCATTGCAAAATTTGCGGGCAGTTGGGCGTTTATTTTCTCATTTGTCGGCGTACTTGTCATATGGATGGTTATCAATATAATACTTGCGTCAAATGCATTTGACCCATATCCGTTTATTCTTCTGAATCTTGTTCTGTCCTGCGTAGCGGCAATTCAGGCACCGCTGATTATGATGAGTCAGAACAGGCAAGAAGAAAAAGATAGGCACCGCGCTGAAAACGATTATAAGGTCAATCTGAAAACCGAGATTATGATAGAGGATCTCTATGACAAAGTAAATGCAATCCTTGCCCGTCAGACGCAGATTGAGAAGCTGTTTTCGGAACATAACAAGGAAAACGATAATCAAAAAAGTTAAAATGCACCGACCACCTGAAGTGAACCCAAAAGTTCAGACAAAAAAATAAATATCAAATTATTTGTGAATGAGTTCGGAATTGAACCGGACTCATTCCTTTTAATTTGAGAGAGACTCTCTCGCTATTGTAGTAGTATAAGTATCTTACTTTTGTGGTACATATCAATACCCACCGCCCCCTTGCGGATACCAACGGCGCAAACGAGAATGAGCAGACCAAGACCCTCCAAAATTATTTGAATAATCGTCCTATTTCTTCCAATCTTACGGTCTTTCATAGCAAGCACCTGTTTTTGAGCATAGAAAAAGCCGAGCGATTAAACGCCCGGCTGATTCTTCTTTTTACCTTCCGAATCGACTTTTATGCCGAAATATTCGTTAGAAAAGAACAACACGAACTCTAACTTATCGTCAGGGTTCGTATTATTCACTAATGGCGGAGAGGAAGGGATTCGAACCCTTGTGCGCTTTCGCGCAAACTGATTCCGATTGTCATCGCTTACCGATACCTTGCGGTATTTTATGAGAAGATAAGAGAACCTGAAATCCCCCGCCATAGACGAATTGACCGGGCATTTTGATTGCTTTTGCGAAAAATTCCGAAAAAAGCTGATGTCGCGGTGTTTTTCGTCATCGACCGACTTCTAACGAAAATCTAACGGCTTTTTTAGAAATTTCATTAAAAGTCCGCGAAAAAAGCCTTTTTGAATTGCGATTTTGCAGTCCGCCGACTGTACCTGCACAGAGTGATACGCAAGCCGTGAAGAACTGAGCGAAGCCATCTGCAACAAATATCATGTGGCAGATGACAAAAGCAACGGGAAAAACATCCCGGATGCAGTTTTCGTGTAGAATAAACCATGGCGGAACGGCACTATTCAAGCAAAAAGGCAGCGGCAAGGCACAAAGGATTACGGACCAATCTCGGTCAGGACGGTGGTACGATGTGATAGATACGCTTCTGCGGCATGAGAAAAAACACAAATAACAAAACTGCCCGAGAGTGAAAAACTCTCGGGCAGTTTTATAATTATGTCACACTTCACAAACGCGAGTAACGGGTTTATGACTTTCCGAGCGTCCAGCTCCGGCTCTCGGTCTGAAGCCGTACCATATGAGCGAAAATGCCGCCGGCTTGGAGCAGCTCTGCGGGAGAGCCCTGCTCGGCTACCGCGCCGTCGCTCAGCACCACAATCCTGTCCGCGCCCGAAACGGTACGCATCCGGTGGGCGATGATGAGGACGGTTTTGTTTTTTATGAGCCGGGATAGTGCCTCCTGAATGGCAGTTTCGTTTTCCACATCCAAGCTGGCGGTGGCTTCGTCCAGCAGAATGATGGGCGCATCCTTCAGGAATGCGCGGGCGATGGAAATGCGCTGACGCTCGCCGCCGGAAAGGGCGCAGCCGTTTTCCCCGATGTTCGTGTTCCACTTGTCCGGCAGCTTTTCGGCAAATTCCTCGCAGTTGGCAAGGTGCGCCGCCGCAAGTACCTCCTCGTCGGTGGCACCTTTGCGCCCCAGACGGATATTTTCCAGTATCGTGTTGTCAAACAGAATCACATCCTGAAACACGATGGAATACAGGCTCATGAGCTTTTCCGGGTCGATTCG
>ERZ506432.408-NODE-408-length-18191-cov-4.884374_pt1 | contig 18191 bp, 14 predicted proteins | sample MGYA00513663_ERZ506432 | MGnify/ENA metagenome assembly ERZ506432
CTCGGGAAACAGATGGAGTTGTAATGGATATAGGTGTGCCCTCCATGAAAGACAGCAAAAACTGTCAATCATGGAGGGCATATATTACTTGATCGCCTTCCATTCCGCCCTGAATAGGATAATAAAGCAGTTTCCTAATAATGTCTTTCATTCTCAATGCTGTATTGTGGCTAATCCTCATGTATATCATCACCCCATACGATAAAAAAACCGACTTAAATACACTTCTATCCTTGCTGTTATATTCAAACACCGATGTCTGCTAAAAAGGTATAACGCCGAGGCGAAGCTGCCGACAACCGCTTGATTTTGTGGACAATCCGTTCATTCCTTCTCCCTGCAAACCGCAATAATACGGCGGTAATTCTCCGTTTTTCGCGTCCCTGTTGTTGTGCTGTGTATATATGGATATCCCTGTTTATTTTTATGCATTCATCCATAATATTCTACATTAAATGCATAAAATATTCACCTTTTAATTGTTAAAATAGTGAAAATTGTCGAAGCACTATTGACGGGATAAAAAGAGTAATGTTATATTTGAACCGTCAAGAGGTATATTGCATTTTAGATATAAGGCTTCCCTCACAATTCCTTAATTTCACCCTGTTATAGTGGCAATATTGCATATTACATTGATTTTATATGCCATATATCTGTGTTCTATCTACATATTCTATCCAGCGTATATAACGATATATATATATATATCGCTATAAACATAAGTTGCTCCGAAACAGCATGCAGCTGTTAACATCCCGCAGACGGAGTACAAAGAACCGAGAGCAGCGAGTTTTTGAAGTCGGTTCAGATGCGCCGGGCAACTCCCATTCCGGAGGTGCCCATCCCGCTTTTGGATAAAAGCAAAAAGAAAAGAAAGGAGGAAAGAGGGCGCACCGGCGCCATGAAAAGCGCATCTGCCGGATATCACATACGAAGTACAAAGTGAAAGAGAAGTGAGCATCTTGCCCACGCATCCTGCTTTTTGGGATAGTGATAGTACAGAAGCCCCTTACAAGGCGGAAGTACCGGTTGTTCACAACCACGAGAGGAGGGATATCTTGACATCTTCCAAGTCAACGCAAAAGAAAATCATATTTGAGACGCTGGCTGTTGTGGTCGGTCTCGCCATCGCGTTTATTCCCGCCCCCGAAGGGCTGCAGCAAAACGCAATGTGGACTATGGGATTGCTCCTTTGGGCGATTATCAACTGGGTCACCAATGTCATTCCCGATTTTGTCTGCGTATTCATCATGTGCTGCTCCTGGGTACTCCTGGGTATCGTCCCTTTTTCCACTGCCTTCGGCAGCTTTTCCGGCACCACAGTATGGCTGCTCATCGCTGCCATGGGCATCGGCGCCGCCGTCACCAAAAGCGGCCTGCTGGCGCGTGTAGCGCTGTGCATCATGCGCATCTGCCCGCCTACCTTTAAGGGTCAGGTGCTGGCGCTGCTGGGCTCCGGTGTCCTCATCGGTCCGTTCATCCCGTCCACCATTGCCAAGGTTTCCATCGTAGGCGCTATGGCGACCGATATCGGCAGTAAGCTCGGTTTCGAGAATCGCTCCAAGGGGATGTCCGGTCTGTGGTCTGCCATGTATGCAGGCTACACTCTGCTCAGCCAGGCGGTGCTCAGCGCATCGTTCTTCTCCTACATCATCATGGGGCTTCTGCCGGAAAACGTTCAAGCGCAGTTCAGCTGGATGTTCTGGCTGAAGTCCATGCTTCCCTGGCTCATCATCTGTACCATTGCCAGTTACATCGGCATTGTGCTGCTGTATAAGCCCAAGGATGCACCCAAATTGAGCAAGCAGGATGTTACCGCCATGCTGAATAATCTGGGCCCGATGAGCCGTGATGAAAAGATCACGCTGGTCGTACTGGTGGTCTGTATCATCTTCTGGGTTCTGGAGCGTGCCCTGAATGTTCCCGCAGCGGTGACTGCCGTACTGGGTATGTCCGCCCTGCTGATGACCGGCGTCATCAACCCCAAGGACTACAACCAGCGCATCAACTGGAGCATCATCGCCTTCATGGGCGGCGCTATTAACCTTGCCACCGCCATTACCACCGTCGGCATTGATACATGGCTGGGTAACACATTCGGCGGCGCCATGGCTGGTCTCATCGGCAATCCTTACCTGTTTGTTCCGGTCATCGCTATCGTAGCGCTGATCTCCCGTTTCGTCATCGTAGATATGACTACGGATTACACGCTGTTCACCGTCATTCTTACCCCGTTCTGTATTGCCGCCGGCATGAGTCCGTGGGTCGCTGCAATGGCTGCCTACTGCGTAGTATATCCCTACTTCACCAAGTACCAGAACATCAACTTCCTGGCAGCATTCAATTCTGCCGGTGGTGATGAACGGCTGGAGCACAAAATGCTGGTTCCGTTCTGCCTGGTGTTCCACATCGTCAGCATACTGGCGCTGACCGCCAGTGTTCCATACTGGAAGTTCCTGGGCCTGATTCCCTGATTCTTCCCCCTTTGGTAACCTATCCCGAACATAACCAGACTACTTAACAAAAAGGAGCGTAAAAATGAGTACTGAAATGAAAATGTGCGAAGTTCCCTTTGTTGGTGATACCATGCCCAAGCTGCGCGCTGCCGCTGTTCAAACCTCCCCTGTATTCCTGAACCGTGAAGCTACCATCGAAAAGATGGCGGTAAAGGTAAAGGAGGCTAAAGAAAACGGCGCCGATATCGTTGTTTTCCCCGAGTCCTTTGTTCCCACCTTCCCCCTCTGGTGCCTGTTTATCCCGCCCGTGGATCAGCACCCCTTCTATAAGCGCCTGTTTGAGAACGCCGTAGCCGTTCCCAGTCCTGCTTTCTATCGCATTGCCCGCATCGCCCGTGAGAATAAGATCTTCCTCTCCGTCGGTATCTGCGAAAAGAGCAACGACACCTTCGGCACCATGTGGAACTCCAACCTGCTGTTCGACCGTGAGGGGAACCTGATCGGTCATCACCGCAAGCTGCTGCCCACCTGGGGCGAGAAGCTCGTCTGGTCCTTCGGCGACGGTTCCACTCTGAATGTTCACGACACCGAGATCGGCCGCATCGGTGCTCTCATCTGCGGCGAGAACTCCAATACTCTGGCGCGCTATTCTTTGGTCGCCCAGGGGGAACAGCTCCACATCGGTATCTATCCTCCCACCTGGCCCACTCAGCGCCCCAACAATAACTACTATGACTGCCTGCGCGTACGTACCTGCGCCCACGCCTTCGAGGCAAAGGTATTCAGCATCTGCTGCTCCGCCGCCATCGATGACGACGCCATGGAGCAGATGTCTTGCGGTGATGCCGATACCAAGGCTTGGCTGGAGAATCAGGGCATGGGCTTCGGCGCCACTATGATCGTCGGCCCCAACGGTCAGCCCATCAGTGATATCCTTAAGGATAACGAGGACGGTATCGTTTATGCCGACTGTGATCTCTCCAAGGAAATCACCATGAAGGGCATCCACGATATCGCCGGCGCTTACCAGCGCTTCGATGTATTCCAGCTTCACGTCAATAAGGCCGAGCGTAAGGCCGCCTATTTCTACAACGATCTTCACGGCGTAAGTGAATACATCCCCTACACCGAGGAAATCGATATTGATGTCGAGGAGTGAGCCATCGCTCACGCTCCACTGATAATTTGATCAGTGGGTAATCGGCTCGATTACTCGCCCAGCCGTGCCTACCGACCGGCACACGGCGAGTCAACCACATAAGCCCATGGACTCGCAGCAGTTGAGGATACTAAAGCTCCTCGCAGCTGCGAGTCTTTCATTTGTAATTGCGACAGCTGCAAGGTCATTCTGCAAACCCATGGACCAGATACGATTGTCCCGGTCAGATAGTGTATCATTAGGCTATCATCTCCTCCGGCGATGTATGCGGCAGCGTGATGTTCCTGCAAAACAAGGAAGACGACCGTCCCGGGGATGCCGAGCAGAAGCTCATTCAGGCGGCGGCGAGCTATCTCGGGAAACAGATGGAGTTGTAATGGATATAGGTGTGCCCTCCATGAAAGACAGTAAAAACTGTCAATCATGGAGGGCGCATATTGCTTGATATGGTAAAGAACATTCAAGGAGAGAACCGCTCTACTGCATTAGCTATACGATGTAAAGCGCGTTCTAATGTACTTCTACAGCAGCCAATATTGATTCGTTCAAAGCCTTCCCCTAATGAGCCATATCCCTCGCCAAAAGTTAAGCCAACTTTAGCCTTGTTAAGGAACAAGTCGCGCAGACCTGCCGAGTTCAATCCCAATTCACGGCAGTCCAGCCAAACTACGAAGCTGCTGTCCGGGCGGATTACTTTGATAGCAGGTACATTCTCTTCGAAAAAACGGGTCATAAAATCCAGGTTGCCTTGAAGATATGTATTTAATTCTGCAAGCCATTCATCTGCTTCCTTGCTGAATGCTGCTTTGGTTGCCTCCACGCTAAAGGTATTTACAGCGAAATCCAAGGAATATCCAACCATGGCTTTTTCATACATAGTGCGCAGCTCTCCATTGGGAATAAGAAGGATACAATGGGTGAGCCCCATAACATTGTAGCCCTTGCTGGCACCGGTAATGAGCACCAAATTATCCAGTATTTCATCATTTAGCAATACTGCGGGAATGTGCTTTTTTCCATCGTATATGATGTTCGAGTGGACTTCATCGGAAATCATTAAAACGCCATGCCGTGCACAAATTGTTCCAAGCGCAGTCAATTCTTCCATGGTAAAAGCGCGACCAGTCGGGTTCTGTGGATTAACCATGAAATAAATGCTTGGTTTTTCATGAATTATGACTTTTTCAAACTCCTGCAAGTCAAGGCTGTAATGACCATTTTTTAGTGTCATGGGGTTTGTTATCGGTACGCAACCTGCGCCCAAAATACATTCGATGATGGGGTGAAAATGGGGCGCTTGCACCAGAATCTTATCGCCTGGTTTTGCATATGTACCAAAGCAAATACGGGTAGCAGGCCATATCCCTGGTGTATGCAAAATCCAATCCTTCGGGATTTTTACGCCAAATTTTCGTTCATACCAGTCAATGATCGATTGATAATACGAATCAGTTTTAAGCGTATAGCCGTACCAGCCTCGTTCAGCACATTTTACCAGCGCCTCTTTTATGCAGGGCGCAGAGTCAAAATCCATATCGGCATTGCTAAGGGCTATGATATCAGGATCATTATATTGCTCCCATTTGATAGAGTCCATGCCATAGCGACTGGTCGGTTCGTCAAAATTGTATTTCATGTGTATCTCCTTTACAGCGAATAAAGGTTATTTTTTCACCGCCGCATTTGCCAGTCTGATTTCACGTTTTTTCTCAGAATGGGCAACCAATACAGTACAAACAGAGTCGCCCAAAACATTTCCTGCGGTTTGGATCATATCTTCCAGGCTCTCTACACTTGCCAGCATACCGATAAGCGCCCCATTGGGGAAGCCAAGGGTCGAGAAAAGCAGCACATTAAAAACGAGAGCTGCATTAGGAATTCCCGGCATACCAATACCAGACAAAGTGCAAATAAGAACCGCTATCACACATTGACCTGGGGTAAGGGGAGCACCAAAGATGTATCCAGCCAGTATTGCTTTCATTGCAAAGCCCATTGCCGCACCATTCATATTGATGGTACAGCCGATCGGCAGAGTGAATTTGGCAATATCTTCAGGAACTCCGAATTCATCGGTGGCAACCTCAATGTTGATTGGTAGCGTTGCCGCAGAGCTGCGGGTAGTAAAGGCAGTTGCGAAAACCCTAAATCCACCGGAAAGAAACTTCTTGATTGGCAGATCACTGAACAGCTTAAGCATTACAATATAAATGATGCACAGCAACGGAACACCAATGTAGCAGAGGACAATATACTTTCCAAGTGCTGCAAAGATCTCAATGCCATACTGTCCCAAGCCGGCAGCGACCAATGCGAAAATACCAAGCGGGGCGATTTTCATAATAATCCCTATCATAGCATTAAGCGCCTCGGAACAGCACTCCAAAACACTGACTACTGGACCTGCTTTCTCCTTTACCATAACAAGGGCAATGCCAAACAGAATAGAGAAAACAATACAGGGCAATGTCTCGAAATTAGCCATAGCTGCAAAAATATTGGAAGGAACAATATTCTTAAGTACGCCAAGGACAGAGAGCTCTGCCACAGCAATTTCTTCACCTGTTTGTATAGTAATGCCTTCGCCAAGATGAGTAATCCCAGCTAAAGCTAGACCGATACAGGCAGCCAGTGCTGTGGTGCCGATATATAGAACTAATGTTTTTCCGCCGATTCGTCCCAGCTTTTTGATATCACCCATATTTGCAACAGATGTGATAATGCTGCACATAACAATCGGGACAACGATCATTTTGATCAGATTTAGAAAAATATCTCCGATTGGCGCAATAAAGGTCATTTTTTCGCCAAAAATGAGACCGCAGATAATACCAAGGAACAATGCAATTAACAGTACAACTGTGGAATTCAATTTCTTTTTCATCTTTTCACCTCATAATGTGGTTTTGATAATTAGTGATCAAATTTCCGCAACAACTTCTACCTCACATAGTACACCCTTCGGCAGGGTACGTACTGCCACGCAGGATCGAGCAGGCTTACTCATAAAGGTCTGTGCATAGATTTCATTAAAAGCCGCAAAATCTGCCATATCCGCCAAAAAGCAGGTCGTTTTCACTGCTCTTTCCGGTGTGGTTCCTGCAGCAGCCAAAACGACCTGCAGGTTTGCCATAACCTGTTTGGCTTGTTCAACGATCGTTTCTCCGGCAACGGCACCGGTAGCAGGGTCTACCGGGATCTGACCGGAAGTAAACACAAGCCCACCGCTGATGATTGCCTGGGAATAAGGTCCGATCGCCGCCGGAGCCTTATCCGTATTCACTGTTTTCATATTGAACCTCCTATTATTCGCAACCGGTTTGCTTAATTTCATTATATGATAAAATATTGTTTAGTCAATGAATTTCCAGTCATTATTCTTCCAAATTATCGTTACGTCTGTTTAGCATAACATACAAATACTGAAAAGTTTTTTATTTTTTGCTATGGATTTTTCATTCAGGCCATTGTATAATGAAAAAAAGAAAAATACCGACAGGAGAAAGAACATGGTAGAACACATCAAATTAACGCAATGTGATCGGGACATATTGACTTCCTACCGATTGATGCTGGACGGGCTGGCGGACTATATTGGTCCGGGCTATGAGATCATTCTGCACAGTCTGGAAAACTTCGATAATTCTGCGATAAAGGTTATCAATGGACACTACTCCGGACGCAGCGAAGGCGCGCCGCTGACCGACTTTGCGCTGCAAATGCTGGATGCCATCGAAGCAAACCCTGCGAATGCAAAGGGAATTATCTATAAAAACAGAACGCCCGGCGGTGCGCCCCTGCGCTCCACCACCATTCCCATTCACGGCGAAAATGAACGGATCATTGGGCTGCTGTGCATCAATTTCCATATGAATACCCCTTTGGCTACGCTGCTGGATCACCTGACCAAAGTGCCAGCTCCTGCCTCCGATCGGATAGAAACATATGCGAATAATATCGAGGAATTGGTGCTTTCTGCTTTGCTGGAAGCCAAGGAGCAGGTATCGACCAACCCCAATATTTCCGCAGCGAACCGTAATAAGGAGATCATTGCAATTCTCAAGCAAAAATCCATCTTTAACCTGAAGGACGGCGTCATACTGGTCGCAAAACACATGGGAATATCCAAGAATACCGTTTATCTGCATCTCAGAAATATGGATTGACTTAGATGAATAGTACAAAAGGTCGGTTTGAAAGCCTGATATATATCCCCAATACTGGGTTTGATCGGAGAGCGATGTATTGTGGCGTCCGAGGCATAAGCGCCCGCTTGTTTAGGCTAAAATACAAGTGTATCGTATTTTAGCCTAAATTCTATTGATTTTTCCTCTCACTTAGGCTATAATAAAGGTGCATCGTATTTTGGCCTAAAGGAGGCAGGGCAATGTATATTGAGAGACAGCTTGAAAAGAAGTTTATAGCGGTAAGCGAGGAGTATGCTTGTGTGCTGCTGACCGGCCCGCGTCAGGTCGGAAAATCCACCATGCTGCGGCATCTGATGGAGGGGACGGCACGAGCCGAGGTTTCGCTGGACGATCTGGAGGAGCGCAGACTTGCCAAAACCGATCCTGCCATGTTCTTGAAGCTGCACTCCGCGCCGGTTCTCATCGATGAGGTTCAGTATGCACCGGAGCTGTTTTCATATATCAAGATCGCTGTGGATAACGGCGCTGCACCCGGCTCCTACTGGCTGACCGGTTCTCAGGCGTATCGCCTGATGGAGTTGGCACAGGAGTCGCTGGCCGGAAGAACCGCCATTCTCCATATGTCTGCACTGTCGCAATCGGAGCTTTGCGGCGCAATGGAGGTTTCACCCTTTTCGCTGGAGCTTGACGAATTGCAGAAGCGCAAGGCGTTGCTTTCCCCAGCCACACCGAATGAGATCTATCAAAGGATTTGGGACGGCGCACTCCCCGGCCACAGAAGCGGCAAGTATAAAGACCGGGATGTGTTTTACAGCAGCTATATTCAGACCTATATCGACCGGGATGTGACCACCGATATTCCCGGTGTGGATAAGGTGATGTTTGCCGACTTCATTCGCGCTGCCGCCTGCAGAAGCGGCCAGATGCTGAACCTGCATGACATCGCCGGAGATGTGGGGGTCAGTGACGATACCGCAAAGCGCTGGATGAAGGAGCTTGAAAAATCCGGGATCGTGTTCTTCCTGCACCCCTACTCCAACAATCTTCTGAAGCGGACGATCAAAACGCCGAAGATGTATTTCTTCGATACAGGGCTGGTCTCCTATCTGACCCGGTACTCAAGCCCCGAAATTTTGATGAATGGCGCAATCAACGGAGCCATCTTAGAAAACTATGTTGTGTCGGAAATCATCAAGACCTACAGCAACAGTGCGCAGGACTGCCTGCTGCATTATTACCGGGACAAGAACAGCAACGAGATCGACTTGATTATGGAGAGCGACGGTCAGCTGCACCCCATCGAAATCAAAAAAAGCATCAATCCGCCCACACAAATTACGGGCGCTTTCAAGCTGCTCGACAAGGCCTCTGTGCCGAGAGGGACAGGCGCGATCATCTGCCTTCGGGAGGCATTGAGCGCAATCGACAGCAGCACATACATTGTCCCCGTGTGGATGATCTGATTTCGTTCCAAAAACAAATATTCTAATACAGCTGCTTGGTTTCCACGAGAAATTGGGCGGCTTTTCTATTGCAGAAATGATAGTATGATAACATTGTTTTGTACTCGTTCTGCTGCAATTCACAACTCCGTTCATTACTCATTTATCGTGTCCCCTGCTCTGCCGCTATGTTCCTGCAGGTATCAAAAGCAAAGGAGAGATGTGTGAAGTCTCTCCTTTACTTTCCGTGCTTTCACGGGTTATACGCCATTGGACTTTTGCATATATGCATGTGTTATGGTTGTGATTGACTCACTCAAATTATGGTCGAAAAATCCTTTCTTTTTTTTAAAAATATACCTGGATGGCTGGCTTTGGTCGGCACTCATTTTTAAGCGTTTTTTTGCCCTATTTCACCTTCCTTATTCTGGGATTTCTCAAAAAAATCGGTCATACAGGAATTGCGAACACGAAAAGATGGCTTGATCAAGCGGTTTTCCCGTGTTGGTCCAATTATCACACACTCGGGGGAGAGTAGTAATTCCCAAAGAGATCCGCAGGACTATGCGAATCCGTGAGGGCGACCCGCTGGAGATCTTTGTGAGCAACGAAGGCGAGGTCATTTTTAAGAAGTATTCCCCTATCAGCGAGCTGGGCAGCATTGCGGCGCAGTACTGCGAGGTACTGTTCCGGACGGCCGGATACCCGGTGCTCATCACCGACCGAGACCATGTGGTGGCGGTCAGCGGCATCAGCCGGCGGGAGGTGCTGGAGCGCAGGGTATCACCGGGCCTGGAGGATCACATTGAGAACCGCAAAAGCTATATGGCAGGCGATGGGCAGCCCCTGCAGCCCATTGAAGGCATAGCCTATTACGCACTGGTGCAGTCTCCTATCATCTCCTCCGGGGATGTATGCGGCAGTGTGATGTTCCTGCAAAACAAGGAGAATGACCGTCCCGGCGAGGCCGAACAGAAGCTTATAGCGGCGGCGGCAAGCTATCTGGGCAAGCAGATGGAGCTATGAGCAGAATAGAAGAAAGGCCCACCTCGAAGGGAATTCGGGGTGGGCCATATTTTAGTGCTTAGGGATTACTCTTCATCTTTTTTAGTGAACTTTTTAGCGCCGAAGCAGAGAGCGTCTGCGGCTGCCAGGCCAACAAAGACCTAGCCAATGTTACCAGGAGTCGCGCCGGTACCGGGGTTCTCCTTGGTGCCGTTATTGTTTCTATCGGGGCAGGAGATGATGGTGATAGAACCGGTGGACTTGGTGTAGCCGCACTGATTACTGCAGTACTTGCTGTCACCTCCAAAGGTGTGACCCGCACGGGATTCGGCTTTCTCATAAGCTCAACAACAGGTAGCTCCTCAGTTGGGAGCTACTGCGCAGCAGAATCCACGACCTTAATTGACATGGTGACCGCAAATGAGGCAGACTGAATTGTATTAACACCAGTGCTAGTGTATTGCATAGGTTCCCACTTTCACTTTGATAATTGGAGTAGAATCCCCTAGGGGATTGTTGGAACTATACTTCCTAATTTTCATCCTAATTCTACCATCACATTCAATACAATGCAACCATTTATGTGAAATAGAGCATGATAAAATAACTTAGTGAGACGAGATTTGTCAAGGTTTGTTTTTGTAACGGAGTGTGCAATTCGCATTGACAAGAAGCAAAAAGAACGCTATAATAATGTCGTTATCGATAATGACGTTATTATTTAGGTGCAGAGGAGTGAAGACATGGCCAATAGGGATCATTCCCTGGATGATGGGATCATTCAGGCTGCTTATTCGGAATTTCTTGCTTACGGCTTTCAGAAAGCCTCTCTGCACAAGATCGCCGAAAAAGCCGGTGTCACCACAGGAGCGATCTACACAAGGTACAAAAACAAAGACGCGTTGTTTGCCAGTCTGCTTCAGGATTTTTTTGAGACGATGCAGGTTCTCTTTACCCCCATCGCGGAAGAATACGAAAAAGCAAAGTGCAGCGCGCAGCCGGAGGATATCCTCCGCGCCATAAACGCCGAAGAACAGGTATATTTTCAACTGCTGACCGAGCACCATGACGACTGCACTTTATTTTTCTGCCGCAGCGATGGCAGCTCCATTGAAACCGTGCTGCATGAACTGATGAACCGTAAAGCGGAACAAACGGTAGAGTTCTTTTCACATATCTATGGAAAAGCGCCAAATGCCGATGCGATCCGTCTTTTGATGGGCTCACAGTTCTGGTACTTCCGCCAGCTGCTGGATCAGCATATGGAGGAAGGCAGAATGCTTACCTGCTTACAGGCAGTCCTTGATTTCACCAACGCTGGCTGGCGGCAGCTATGCGATACCTTGCAATAAATCCGAAAAGTTGATTCGGACGGTCCATCCGTCCGTTTCTTACGGCCGCTGGTTAGAGATGGCTAACCAGCAAGAAAAGAGTTTGCGATGATAGATTTTGAATTTGAATTCCAATATGCGGAGGCAAAGCTGCCCATCCTCCGACAGGTCGGCGGCGGCATCCCGGCGGGACGCTGCGTGGTGCTCTGCGGAGGCAGCGGATGCGGAAAATCCACGCTGCTGCGGTTCATCAACGGACTGATCCCGCAGTTTTATGAGGGAGAGCTGAGGGGCTTTTGCCGCCTGAACGGGCAGGACACCGCCGGGATGAGCATCGGCGAGATCGGCGAGCTGGCCGCCTCGGTTTTTCAGGATCCGCGAAGTCAGTTTTTTACCGTGAACAGTTCCAATGAGGTGGCCTTTGGACTTGAAAATCACGATCTGCCGCACGATAAAATCCGTCAGCGGGTGGAGGAGGCCTTCCGGATCTTACATCTGGAGCGGCTGAAAGATCGCAATGTCTACGAGTTGTCCAGCGGTGAACGGCAGTTCATCTCCATCTTGTCCGCGTGGGCCATGGACACAGATATTTTTCTCCTTGACGAGCCAACGGCCAACCTGGACTTTGCAGCCACGCAGCAGTTAAAGGAGATTCTGCTGGCACTGAAAAGGCAGGGCAAAACGCTGCTGCTCAGTGAGCATCGACTCTATTATCTTGCGGATATTGCCGATGAATATTGGGTCATGACAGACGGCGAGATCAAAGGAAAATACACTGCCGCAGAGGCAAAGACGTTCTCAGTGGAGCGGAGACAAACATTTTCTCTGCGCACGCTCGACCTTGCGGAGATCACCGTGCCGGAGAAAGAGCCGCTGCCGAAAACCGCGCCGACGGCGCTTGCCGTCTCAGATGTCCGCTATACATACGGCAGGAAGGCCGGAGATACCCTCTCTGGTGTCAGCTTTTCCGTCCGTGAGCATGAGATCGTCGGTCTTGTGGGCGCAAACGGCTGCGGCAAAACGACCATCGGCAAGCTGATTGCAGGGCTTTACCGCCCCTCCGGCGGCAGGATAATGCTTTTCGGAAAGTCGCAAAATCCAAAGCAGCTGCAAAAGCAAGTGCTGTTCATCCTTCAGGAGGCGGAGTTCCAGTTCTTCACAGGCTCCGTCCTGCACGAACTGCAATACGGCCATGCGGTGACACCGGAGTTTGAAGCAAAAACGGAAGCGCTGCTGAAAAGTATGGATCTATGGGGCTGCCGCGACCGGCATCCCTTCTCCCTCTCCGGCGGGCAGATGCAGCGTCTAACGCTGATGATGGCGTATCTATCCGATAAGCCAATCGTCATACTGGATGAGCCGACAGCAGGACAGGACGCGGAAAGTCTGGAGCGGTGCGCGGCACTAATCCGGGAGATGCGGAAGGAAAAGACTCTTCTCATCATCACCCACGACCTTGAACTGATTGCAGGTGTGTGTGACCGCTGCATTGGGCTCTCCGGCGGGCAGGTCGAAGCGGAGTTCCCAGTCAGTACTGCTCATGAGCTGCAGGCCATCCAGCAGTATATGGAGCGTTTTCATCCTGCCGAACTTTCGTCGGAAAAACAGCATAAAGAGCTGTTTCATCCGGCGACAAAGCTGCTTTACTGGCTGACTCTGCTGGTCGTGATCTCCACGTCCAACAACCACTTAGTTTATGCCGCATATGCGGCACTGATCCTGCTGACCGCGGCTGACGGCTGGTTCGGAACGGCGCTGGCCGGTGGGATGAGCTTTGGGCTACTGTGGGCGGCAAACGCCCTGCTGCCGGGCACGGTGTTTTCCTTTATGCTGGTGCTGTTCCCGCGGATCATCGCTATCGGCATTTCCATGCGGACGCTGATTGGGCGGAATGAAGCCAGCCGTACCCTGGCGGCGCTGCGTAATCTGCACCTGCCGGAACGGCTCATTATGATCGTAGCCGTGATCTTCCGCTTCTTCCCCGTTCTGTCGGGAGACATGAAGCTACTGCGGCAGTCCATCCGGACGCGGGGCGCATTTGCAACACCGCTTCAGAAGCTGCGAGCGCTGCCATCCTATATCGAAATACTGACCGTGCCGATGGCTTTGCGCGTTATCCGCATCGCCGAGACGCTGTCCGCCTCCGCCGAAACACGGGGCATCGACTTAAAACGCCGCAAGAGCAACTATCTGTCGCTCCGTTTCTCTGCGTGGGATGTTGTGTTCTGCGCCCTGCTGGCAGCATCGATTGCCGCCGGCCTTATTCTGTGATCGCCGTCTCTGCGACGTTCAACCATATTCTATTCAAAAAGGAGTCTTTACCATGAGTACTGCAACCGCCAACAAGCTGAAAACCAAGGACATCATCACCGTTGTCCTGCTGGCTCTGATCAATGTGGTCATTTTCTTCGCCAGCTCCGTCCTGTACGCAACGCCCATTACCATCATTCTGATGCCGGTATTTTTCGCCCTGCTGGAGGGCATCGTCTACTTCATCATCGGCACGAAGGTGAAAAAGCCCGGTGCGATTCTCATTTACAGCATTGTCCGCGCCATTATGGGCGGATATCTGCCGTACATCACCCTCTTTATTCTCTCCGGTGTCATTGCTGAACTGCTGCTGTGGAAGATGGGCTACGGCAATGCGAAGGCGCTGACCGTCAGTTATGTCATCAATCAGGTGATGGCCGCCTTCGGCAGCACCATCATTCCCTATGCGATTGCTGCGAAAGCGATGGCGGATCAGATGGTCACCGATGGCCGTCAGGACACCATCCTTGCCGCATCTGAGATGCTACAGTCTTGGGTATCCGTGGCGCTGGTGGCCGGTGTGATCGTGGCCGCATTCATCGGAGCAGCTATCGGCAAGGGCATCGTGAAGAAGCATCTGGCTGCCTGATCTGCCTTGGAGGAATTACCCATGAATCAGAACACAAAGCAAAAACGCTCTGCCGCCTCGTGGCTGGCAGAGCTGGCAAAAGGGCGGTACGGCGAGTACGCTTTGAGCGTCCTTACGGCGCTGCTGGGTGTCGCATGCTCCCTTGTGCCGTATTTTATCATCATTCAGATCATTACCGCACTGGTAAACGGTACGGCGGAGCTTCCCCGCTGCCTGACCCTCTGCGGCTGGATGGCGGGCTGCTGGGTGCTGCGCTATGTGCTGCACAGCGTTTCCACCTCCCTTTCCCACCATGCGACGTTCCATGTGCTTGCCAACACCCGCACACGGCTGCTGGATAAGCTGGCCACGCTGCCCCTTGGCACGGTGCTGGACCGTTCCTCCGGCTCGTACAAGAACATTATCGTGGAGCGGGTGGACTCCATCGAAACCACCCTTGCGCATTTGCTGCCGGAGATGACAGCCAACATTGTTGGCGCGCTGGCGGTGCTGGTGCTACTGTTTATCGAGGACTGGCGCATGGGGCTTTCCATGCTGATCGTCGTGCCGCTGGGCATTGGCTGCTTTGCGTCCATGTTCAGCGGCTACGAAGAAAAATTCCAGCGCACCGTCACCGCGACAAAGGCACTGAACGACACGGCTGTGGAATACATCAGCGGCATTGAGGTCATCAAGGCCTTCGGCCAGTCCAAAACCAGCTACGCAAAATTTGTTTCCGCTGCAAAGGAGGGCGCAGACTGCTTCATCGACTGGATGCGGGGAAGTTTGTTCGGTCAGGCGGCGGGGATGGCAATTTTTCCATCGACACTCCTCGGCATCCTGCCGGTGGGCTGCCTTCTTTATATGCACGGCACACTGTCGGCAGAAACATTTCTGGCTGTCATCGTGCTTTCCTTCGGCGTTATGCAGCCGCTGATCACCGCATTCTCCTACACAGACGACATTGCGCAGGTGACGACCATCGTGGGCGAGGTGGCAGAGGTGCTGTCCGGCGAGGATATGCAGCGCCCGGCGACGGCGGAAAAGCTGCCTGCGGACAACGCCATCGAGCTGAAAGATGTCCGCTTTGCCTATCACGACAAGGAGGTACTGCACGGAGTCAATTTGCACATTGCCCCGGGGACGGTCAATGCGCTTGTGGGCCCCTCCGGTAGCGGAAAGTCCACCATTGCCCGGCTTATCGCCTCCCTGTGGGATATAAAGGACGGTGCCATTGAGCTGGGCGGCGTGGACATTCGCACGCTGCCGCTGGCGGAGTGCACAAAGCGTATCGCCTATGTGTCGCAGGACAACTACCTCTTTGACCTTTCTGTCATGGACAATATCCGCATGGGCAGAAAGGGCGCGAGCAATGCGGAGGTCATTGACGCAGCGAAAAAATGCGGCTGCCACGAGTTCATTCTGGGGCTGGAAAACGGCTATCAGACGGTGTGCGGTGCTTCCGGCGGACACCTCTCCGGCGGTGAGCGGCAGCGCATCTCCATTGCCCGTGCCATGCTGAAGGACGCGCCCATCGTCATTTTGGACGAGGCAACGTCCTATACAGACCCGGAAAACGAGGCGGTCATCCAGTCTGCACTGGCAAAGCTGGTGCGGGGCAAGACGCTGCTGGTCATCGCCCACCGGCTGTCCACCATTGCGGACGCCGATCAGATCATTGTTGTCAATCAAGGCAAGATCGAAGCGACCGGCACGCAGGCGGAGCTGCTTGCTTCCTGCCCGCTTTATCAAGCCATGTGGGAAGCCCACATCAACGTCAAAGACGATGGGGAGGTGGCGTAATGCTCCAGACACTGAAAAAGTTTTTTGCCTTCTGCGGTGAAGACAACCGCAAGCTGTTTATAACATCTATCTGGCTGGGTGTGGTCAGCGCCATTTGCTCTGCCATGCGTATTCCAGCAGCCGCCATCGTCATTCAGGCACTGCTGCAAAAGAATGTCACCGTGGCGACGCTCTGGACGAGCCTCGGCATTATCGTTGCATCACTGATTGTGACCATCGCCATCAACATGAAGGCTACCATGCTCCAGACCCGTGCGGGCTACCGAGCCTGCGCCAACAAACGCATCGAAATCGCCGAGCAACTGCGCTACCTGCCTATGGGCTGGTTCAATGACAACAGCCTCGGCGAGGTCACGTCCGTCACCACCAACACCATAGAAAACATGGCGAATGTGGCTACCCGCGTGGTAATGGTCACGACCCGCGGCTTTCTGACCTCCGGCATCATCGCGGTCATGATGTTCCTCTTTGACTGGCGTATGGGGCTTATTACGCTGGCGGGACTGCTGCTGTTCTTCGCCGTCAACGCCGCCATGCAGCGGGCGGAGCAGGTCCTTTCCCAGCGGAAGTTCAATGCCGACGAGCGGCTTGTGTCCAAGGTGCTGGAATATGTGCAGGGTATCGCCGAGGTCAAGAACTTCGACCTGACCCACGATTCCGCCACGCAGGTACACGGCGCGGTGGAGGAGGCCCGCAAGGCTTCCTTTGCCATGGAGATCCCGTCGGTACTTTATATGCTGGCGCAGTTTGTTGTCAACAAGCTCACCGGTGTCGCCGTCTGCGCGGCCGCCATCGTCTTTTACTTCGGCGGAACGATGGAGCTGACAAACTGCCTTTTGATGCTGATCTGCTCCTTCATCCTCTTTGAGCAGCTGGATTCTGCCGGGAGCTTTTCAGCTCTGTTCCGCTCCATTGATATCGGCGTAGACAAGGCCAACGCCATTTTGAACGTAGAACCTATGGACATCGATGGCGAAGACCTGACGCCGGAACGGGAAGACATCGCCTTGTCTCATGTGGATTTCTCCTATGACAGCAAGCCCATTCTGCACGATGTGTCGCTGACGATACCGGAGAAAACCACCGTGGCCATCGTCGGCCCTTCAGGAAGTGGAAAAACAACCCTCTGCAATCTTATGGCGCGGTTCTGGGACGTGCAGGGCGGCAGCGTGTGCCTCGGCGGACGGGATGTGCGGGAGTACAGCTATGACAGTCTCATCCGCAATTTCTCCTTCGTGTTCCAGCGGACCTATCTGTTCTCGGACTCCATCGCCAGCAACATCCGCTTCGGAAAGCCCGATGCCTCCATGGAGGAGATAAAGGCTGCGGCGAAAAAAGCACGGTGCTACGACTTTATCATGGCGCTGCCGGACGGCTTTGACACTGTTATCGGTGAGGGCGGTGCAACGCTCTCCGGCGGCGAGCGGCAGCGCATTTCCATCGCCCGGGCCATTATGAAGGACGCGCCTGTCATCATTCTGGACGAAGCCACGGCCAATGTTGATCCGGAAAATGAAAAGGAGCTGATGGAGGCCGTCTCCGAGCTGACCCACGATAAGACGGTCATCATGATTGCTCACCGGCTGAAAACTGTGCGCCATGCCGACCAAATTTTTGTGGTCGATCACGGCGAGATCGTTCAGCAGGGCACCCATGACGAGCTGGTTGCTGTTGACGGGCTCTACCGCCGCTTCGTGGTGGAGCGGCAGCAGGCCGCCGGGTGGAAGGTCTGATTTCACTTTGCATATTATTCAACAAAGCCCGTACCAGTTAAACTGATACGGGCTTTGTTATGCTCCGCGTTTATCCGCCCCCCTAACGCTAATAACACAGCGTCTGCAAGGAGCAGAGAAGCACCTTGCCGCCTCTCTGCTCCCTCACTTTCTTACTTATTTTCGGGGATTTTCTTCATCGTCCAGCAGGTCGGTCATATTCCGCAGGCTGATGCCCAGGGTGGACCCGTTGT
>ERZ506432.425-NODE-425-length-17753-cov-5.012035_pt1 | contig 17753 bp, 15 predicted proteins | sample MGYA00513663_ERZ506432 | MGnify/ENA metagenome assembly ERZ506432
TCTCAAGTGCGGCGACTGTGGACGAGCCATGGTCAAGACCACCCGGAGCGGCAAAGCCTTCTACACCTGCGGCTCGTATAAGCGCTACGGCGCATCCGTGTGCAGCAAGCACTATATCGCCCACGATGTGGTGGCGAAGGTGGTGCTGGATGATTTGAACCGGCTCTTGGCCGCCGTGGAAAACCTCCGTCAGTTGGCACAGCAGGGCGCGGCGCAGCGCCCCGCCTCAAACGGCGACCCGCCGCAGAAGCTGGAGGCAGCCTTACAGCACATTCAGCGCCGCCGCCAGAGCGCCTACGAGGACTATCAGGACGCGCTGATCTCCAAGGAAGAGTTCCTCCGCTACCGCGCCGATTATGACGCACAGGAGCAGGCGCTGCAAGCCCAGCTGGACAAGCTGCGCGGCTCGGTACAGGATGACCCGCTGTCCTTGCCTTGGGTAAAGGAGCTGCTGGCGTCGGGGCAGCTGGCAGAGCTGGATCGCCCCACAGTCGCCGCCGCCATCCGGGAAATTCGCGTCTATGAGGGGAACCGCATGGAGATCGACTATCTGTTTCCGGAGGGCTGCCGCGCGCTGCTGGAGGGGTGAGTGTATGGTGCTCCGCTTTGGGTAAAGCGAAAAAAGCGCGCCAGAAAGTTTTTAAGGTTAAACTTGAAAAACTTACGAATCTTGGGAGTATTTCAAGTCGTGAACTGCCGCACTTTATTGCCATATATGATACAAAAATAATTCAATGATGACCGTTCTCTGACATTTGAGAGACTGCTTCATTATAGAACACGTTCAGTTCGCCCAAATACCCCGGTTTCCAGGGCTTGTTCCGCCCACAGTAGTGGATGACCGCGGACTGCTGCCGCACGTCCTCCAGCGTCATGCCGTCCCCGTTGCGCCGGTGGAGGGAAAACAGCTTTTCCGTCATATTGTAGCGGATGGGATTCAAAGGCAGGATACGTTGTCCGTACAGGGCGCTGATGATGTCCTGATCCGGCAGCATGAGCCGTCCCTTGTGGGCGTCCATGTAGTCGAATACCGCCTGCGTATCCTGTTCCGCCCGCAGAGCCTGCAGATTCATCAGCATCACGCCGGAATTGATATAGGGACTGTCCTCGTCCATGTCCAGACGCAGCTCATTGAAACGGTGCAGAAAGCCGCGGATGTGGGTGGCTGCGGCGAAGAACGCCGTGCCCATCGGCATCTCATACAGCTCCCGCAGACTCTGGCGCACCACGATGTCCGGGTCAAGATACAGCACCCGATCAAGCGTGTCCGGCAGATATTTGGCCGCAAAAATACGGTAGTAAATGGCTTTTGGGTAGCGGTCGGAGGTGGGCGCGTCCGCCAGACCGTCCTCGTCCACTCGTATCAGGTGCAGCGTCCCCCGCTGTCCCAGCAGTACTCGCGTTCCCGCCACATCCTCCTCTGACAGTCCCTCGTCGTGCAGCAGGTACACGTCAAAATGCGCGGCGCTGTCGCTGTGCAGCGCGGAGAACAGCATCACATTCAGCTGCGGAACGTAGTTCCGATCCAGTGTCATCAACAAGTTCATATACATACCTCGTCTTTTTGTTTTCAGCATATTCTATGTCCTGTTAAAAAGCAAGAGTCAATGTACCCAGCACAACCTATCATTTCCGACCCGGCATAGCATAGTACCAGTTGGGGGAAGGCCGTGGAAAATTTCTGCTGACTGCGGTGACCCGGCTGATCCACCATGGGGAGTGACAATGGCGCAATATCTTCGCGACATGGCGATGCACGGCGTGAGTCGTGATACCCTGCGTCGCATGACACAAACTTTGCCCGCACAGTTGCCGGGCCTTGAGGGCGCGGCGGAGCAGCATGCAAGGGAGAGTGGCGCTTATACACAAAAAGGTGCGTGACGGATGATCTCCTCACGCACCTTTATTCTGCATTACGCTTCGCTTCGCGAGTTCAACTCATAGGTACACAGATAGAACAGGAACGAGGTCATCTGGTACCGGCTGATGTGGGTGTCATAGGCTGCCAGCAGCTCACCCATCTCGCTGTCGCGGGTGGTGATGTCCCGATCATCACACCACAGCATGGCCTTGACGGCCTCGCCGCTGAGCCGGGGATTTTCCCGCATGGTCTGCCGCAGCAGCTCCTGATCCACACGGATGTCAATGCCGGACATGGCGGCGTAGCGATAGATCAGCAGACAGGCCGTCTGATAATCCATATCATCATCGTAGCCGGTGTGCAGGTCCTCCTGGCGAAGCAGCCCCGTTTGATACGCCCAGCACACGGCGTCGTAGTAGGGGCAGGCGGAGCCGTTGAATGTCTCGTTTTCATAGTCGGGCGGCAAGGCGGTGTTGTCCGTCTCCGGCCTTTGGGAGATGCGGTACAGCACATCCACGAATTCGCCCACCTTTGCCGTGGCCTTTCCGCCGAAGGTGTCCGGCGTTTCCGGGTCTATATATCCGTTGCGGTACATATAGAGGACGCTGGCCTGGTTGAAAATGCCCGTGATGTCCATAAACACCACCGTATCCTCCAGCTTGCCGCCGCTGGACGCCTTGCCGAAAACGTGGGCGTAGTAGTCACTGTTGACGATGTTGCTGGACATCTGGAACTTATTGTCCACATACAGCCGGTAGGCCTCCAGCTGCTCGTCAGAGATGGTGATGCTCTCGTCAGCGGGGATCACCGTCTCCGTGCCGGCGTCATAGCGGAAGGTCTTCGTCAGGAAGGACTTGTCCGACAGCACCGCTATGTGTACGCCGTTGGACAGCGCGTCGGTGCCAGCCAGCAGCCGGGAGTCGTACTCCACGCCGAACAGGTTCAGCAGCGTGGGCAGGATGTCCGCCGTGGAGCAGTACTCATCCACCACAATGTTCTCGGAGAGACCGGGAACGTAGCAGATAAAGCTGTTGCGATACTTCTCGAAGGTAAGATCCATCTCCTGCCCCGCCAGCTCGTTGTACTCATCCTCCGTCAGACCGTAGGGATAATGGTCATTGGTCAGTACGATGCAGGTCTTATCGGCCACGCCCGCCTGCTCCAGCCGATCCATCAGGTAGGTCAGCGCGTTCTCCAGCTCCAGATTGCAGGCAATATACGCCTTCACCGGCTCGGAGTAGGGCAGATCCTTCACCGCGTCCCGGTTTTTAGCGCTCATAGCGTTGTCCCAGTTGTACTGATAGTGGCCGCTGAAGGTCATGTAATAGGCGTGGAAGGGCTCCTTGCTGCTGAGATAGTCGTCCACCGAGGCCTCCATCATCTCCAGATCGGAGGAGGGCCAGTCGATCTTTATATCCAGCCCGGAGTCCGCCGCCTTGAAGGTATAGCCCATGTTGGCGTGGGTGATGTTCCGGTTGTAGAAATCGCCGATATAGTCGTGATAGCCCCAGGCTTGATATCCCTTTTCTCTCAGCGCATTGCCCAGGCAGAAGGGCAGGTAGTTGGTGCCCGCCACGTTGAAGCTGGAGTCCGTCTTAGTGCGGGACATATCCGGGTAAAGTCCCATGCACATGGTGTACTCGCCGTTGGTGGTGACGGACTGGAACGTGCCGTAGTAGTTTTCAAAGATGATGCCCGTGTGGGACAGCTTGTACAGGGTGGGCGTCAGCTCCTCGCTGATGAACCAGGGGCAGAAGCTCTCGGCACAGATGGTGATCAGGTTGTAGTCCTGCAAAAGTCCGGTGTAGTTGTTCTTCCGGGTGGGTGTCACCTGCGCCAAGTATTCGTCCGTGGTTTTGCGCATGGCATCATCCGTGGACTCCGCCAGCTTCGTGAAGTCGATGCGCTCAATCACATTATAGGAATTGCTGCTGTAGAGCCGCCTGGTGTCTGTACCCAGCGGGGACGGCGTGATGATGACGCTGCCGCTGCTGCCGAAGGCCATATAGCGAAGCTCCTGCACCGTGGTCGCCAGCATACCCACGCTCTTATAGCTGCTGTCGGTGGAGGTGTTCACATTGGTGAAGGTTTTGTAGACGGAGAATGATTTGCCCCGCCCGGCGTACATAATGCCCATCGTAGCCAGCAGCAGCGTCAGCAGGATACCCAGCGTGGCCAGCGCCTGCTTCCAGCCAAGCCGTACCTTCAGTACTTTTATCCTCCGCAGCGTGAGGCAGAGGATCATCGCGATCAGCGGCACCAGCAGCAGAAGGACGGGAACGATGTTCTTGCCGATGCTGTACAGGATCTGCGAGTCGAAATTGGTGATGACGTTCCCGCCCATGCTCACCTGACTGATGGGCATGAAGCTGCCGAAGATGGCATGGTACACCAGCTGCACCTCGGCAAACAGCACCTGCACGGCGACCAGAAGCGCGCCCACGATCTGCCGGGCGATCTTGGGAAGGTGCGTGGTCAGCAGTGTACAGACCGTTCCGCCCAGCAGTCCGAACAATACCAGATAGACCGTCCGCCTGTCCAGTGATCGATAGACGCACAGGTGCAGACACAGCTCCACATAGACGCTGGCGCAGCAGAACAGCAGCAGGCTGCGGAGCCACGCCTGCCACAGGCCGCGGCGGAGGCCCTTCGTCGTTTCAGGCGCCTCGCAAGGCTCCTGAGGGTGATTCAATATCTCGATCTCATTGGGTTTTGTCTTCAGCATATATGTCTCCTGCCGCAGGCCTCCCCTTGGAGAAGAGTCTGCGAAATTCCTCAAAATATTAGCGCGGGGCATATCATACTGTAATTGCAAAGAAAATGCAACAATTTTTGTAAAAATTAAAGAAAGATTCACAGTCGCTCTCCGTCGTTTTGAGCCGAAAATTTAACAAAATCTACATAGCCGAAACGCGAAAGCCGTGCTATACTGTACGCGCAATTGGGAACGCAGTCGATTTTAGGAGGTGAATCCTGTGACAGAAACCGGTTTCCATCTGAAACACCATCTGACGTCCTTTCAGATCATGATCCTCGGCTTTGCCGGCGTGATCCTGCTGGGCGCGCTGGTGCTGATGCTGCCCATCGCCACCGCAAGCCGCACATGGACGCCGTTTCACGAGGCGTTGTTTACCTCCACCTCCGCCGTCTGCGTAACGGGACTGGTGGTGCAGGACACCGGCAGCTACTGGTCAGCGTTCGGACAGACCGTCATCCTGCTGCTGATCCAGATCGGCGGCTTAGGTGTCATCACGGCGGCGGTAACGTTCTTGATGCTCTCCGGCAGGAATATCTCGCTGAAGGAGCGCAGTGCCATGCAGGACGCCATCTCTGCTCCGGCAGTGGGCGGCATCGTGCGCCTGACACGTTTTGTCCTGAAGGGAACATTCCTTGTGGAGCTGGTCGGGGCTCTTGCGCTGCTGCCGGCATTCTGCCGGGACTACGGACTGCGGGGCGTGTGGTTGGCAGTATTCCACTCCGTTTCCGCCTTCTGTAACGCGGGCTTTGACATTCTGGGGCGGGCGGATACCCTCTACCCTTCCCTGACGGCATACATGGCCGACCCGCTGATCAATATCGTCATCATGCTGCTGATCGTCGTGGGCGGTATCGGTTTTCTGACATGGGACGATGTCTGCACCCACCGGCTGCACCTGCGGCGGTACCGGATGCAGAGCAAGGTCATTCTGAGCGCAACCGTCATCCTGATCGCGCTTCCGGCATTGCTCTTCTTCCTGACAGACTTTGCAGAGCTTCCCGCGGGACAGCGCGTCCTGGCGTCGCTCTTTCAGGCGGTCACACCGCGAACAGCGGGCTACAACACCGCAGACCTGACGAAAATGAGCGATACCTCACAGGCGGTCACGATTTTGCTGATGCTGACCGGCGGCGCGCCCGGCTCCACGGCGGGCGGCATGAAGGTAACGACACTGGCTGTGCTGGCCTCCAACGCGGTCGCCGCTTTCCGCAGGCGAGAGGATCCGCAGCTTTTCAAGCGTCGGCTGGAGCCCTCCGCTGTACGGAACGCCGCCGCCATCCTGCTGTTGTATCTGGGACTGACCTTCGCGGGCGCGGCGGTCATCAGCGCGGCGGAGGGACTGCCGCTGGGTGCCTGTCTCTATGAAACGGCATCCGCTGCCGGAACGGTAGGGCTGACACTGGGGCTGACGCCGCAGCTGGGTACGCTGTCGCAGGGCATTCTCATTCTGCTGATGTTCTTCGGGCGTGTCGGGGGACTGACCCTGATCTACGCCGCATTCTCCGGGCATGATCTGACCTATGCCCGGTACCCGAAGGAAATGATCACCGTAGGCTGAAAGGAGCGCACGATGAAAAACGTATTATTGATCGGACTTGGCCGCTTCGGGCGGCACCTTGCCATGCAGCTGAGCGAGCTGGGGCATCAGGTCATGGCGGTGGACAGAGACGAGGAGCGCGTCAACGAGTGTATGCCCTTTGTCACCAACGCACAGATCGGTGACAGCACCCGCGTGGATTTTCTGCGCTCGCTGGGCGTTGGAAACTACGACGTCTGCTACGTTACCATCAGCGGAGACTTCCAGAACTCGCTGGAAACGACGTCCCTGCTCAAGGAGCTGGGGGCGAAATACGTGGTGTCCCGCGCGGAGCGTGACGTACAGGCAAAATTTCTGCTGCGCAACGGCGCGGACGCGGTGACATACCCGGAAAAGCAGCTGGCGAAGTGGGCGGCCATCCGGTACACCGCCAACCACATCTTCAGCTACATAGAGCTGGGCGAAAAGCACGCCATTATCGAGGTCGCCGTCCCGGACAGCTGGCAGGGGCACAGCATCGGTGAGCTGGACATCCGCCGAAAGTACGGCGTCAACATCCTCGGCGTGAAGCGGAACGACAAAACTGATGTGAATATCTCGCCGGAAACCGTGCTGGACAGCAGCCTGACGCTGCTGGTGCTGGGCGAGTATACGGTGCTGAAAAAGTGCTTCCGGCTGTAAGGCTGCATCTGTCGGCGCTCGTGCGGTTGCAGCCGGCTCGCTGGGGTATGTTACGCTGCCAGGCTCTCCACGAAAAGCTTCGGGTTTGAGGCTGCAGGTATAGGAAAAGCGCTCCTGCGAGGAACCACCTCGCAGGAGCGTTTTTTGTTTCAGGTGTCGGGAGGACTGTGCTTATTCGCCGACGTCATCCAGCGACAGCACCTGCTCGTATGAGTCCGCGCCGGTGATGGAGCCGATAGGCAGTACCACATGGAGCTTTCCCGCACCACCCCCGGGGTACTATACCCAGTCTCCCTCCTTTTACAATAGCCTGTGAATCCGTTTGATTTGTCATCATGATTTTGACACCGTGTAGGATATTTTACATCCTGCACGGTGTTTTGTTTTCCTATCAATTTTGAATAGGAGACAGTCCTTATGTCCAACCGACAAACATATGGTTTCCGTAACGCGCATACGATGGACTATTCTCAAAGAGGAGGTCTGTTTATGCCAACCGTTCAGCAAGCACCCACTCCGGCAATCACCGTCACTCGCAATTTTCTTGGGCAGCAGACGGCAGAGGCGCTGCTGTTGGAATTGATCCGCGCCCACACACAGGCGGCATAAAGTCTGCGGGCAGTCCACGGAAAGGAGGGAGCTTATGGAGAAGCCGCCACTGCCTACTGCGCTGTACTGCCGCCTGTCCCGAGAGGACGGAGACCGCATGGAGAGTGACTCCATCGGCAACCAGCGGAAGCTGCTGGAATCATATATCGAAAATCATTCTGAGTTGGTAATGGCGGCGTGCTATGCCGATGATGGCTATACCGGCACGAATTTCCAGCGCCCCGCCTTTCAGCGGATGCTGCGGGACATAGAGAGCGGGCGCATCCGCTGTGTGCTGGTAAAGGATCTATCCCGCTTTGGGCGTGACTACATCGAAACAGGTCGCTATCTGGAGCGCTGGCTGCCGGAGCACGGTGTGCGGTTTATCGCCGTCACGGACAACATCGACAGTGTCCGCGGCGCCTACGACATGATGCTGCCGCTGAAGAATCTTTTTAACACCCAGTATGCACGCGACATCTCCCAAAAGGTCAAAAGCTCCCTCCACGCCAAGCAGCAGCGGGGCGAGTTTATCGGGGCCTTTGCCAGCTACGGGTACTGTAAGGACCCGCAGAATCATAACCGTCTTGTTATCGATCCGCCTGCGGCGGAGGTGGTACGGCGCATCTTTACCCTTTTTGAAAATGGAATGGGTAAGATTCGTATTGCCAAGCAGCTGAATGGGGAGGGTATCCCCTGCCCCAGCGAGTACAAGCGGCTCACCGGTGAAAAATACCGCAACAACCACCGGCTGGAGTCTACCACCTACTGGACGTATGCCACTATCCACCGCATTTTGCAAAACGAGACGTACATCGGGAATATGGAACAGGGACGGGACGACCGTTTGCAGATGCACGGGAAAGCCAAGCGGAAGGATCGTTCTCAATGGACAGTGGTATCCGACACACACCAGCCGATCATCGAGAAAGACCAGTGGCAGCGGGTACAAGCTCTGTTGCATACCAACGCCCGCACACCGGATTTTCAGCAGAATGTCAGCCCCTTTGCGGGCTTTCTCAAGTGCGGCGACTGTGGACGAGCCATGGTCAAGACCACCCGGAGCGGCAAAACCTTCTACACCTGCGGCTCGTATAAGCGCTACGGCGCATCTGTGTGCAGCAAGCACTATATCGCCCACGATGCAGTGGCGAAGGTGGTGCTGGATGATTTGAACCGGCTCTTGCCCGCCGTGGAAAACCTCCGTCAGTATATTTAAGCCTCACCCAAGTAGAAACCCGGGCCAGACCTCGGTGGTGTGTATAACGCATGGCGTACTTTCCTTTTGCATCGGCCAAAACACGCTCTATGGTCTCTTTTCTTATGTCATAGAGCTCCTTGCCACGTTCGATTTTTCTCAATTTTTCGACCAAATTGAGATATTCCTGCCAGATATGAGTTGTGCGTATCCGCTGCCCGCTTTCATTTGCGCCACAAGCAGTTTTGTAGGGACAGTCTTTGCAGATTTTGGGAGAACTGCGGTAAGTCCGTTTCCCTTTTCCACTTGTGGTCGTATGCCACGTCCCATGCCACACTGTCGCTGACATTTCCGGCGGTTACTTCCACGCCCAATACGATCCCATGCTTGTCGCAGGCTGTATGTTCTTCATATGCAAACTGCCGCTCATATGTATCTTTTATGAACATACCGTAGTCAGGATCAGTTTTAGATACTGTTTTTCAGCAGTACCACTTCCGGTGTTGCTGCCGGAGTTGTCATCATCCTTGTTCCTCCTACCCAGCTTTCGGCGTTCCTCGGTGACCTCTTTACAAAGCCGCTCATCATACACCTTTACCGTCTTGACTACCTGTTCTTTCTCCAATTTTCCATCCTTAGCCCCTTTTTTCCCTATATATATCAAAAAGCCTCGCCACTGGCGAAGTTTTTTGACAAGCTGGTGCGGCAGTTCAGTTACTGAACTGCCGCACCCTTGTATCATGAAAAAGTAAATGGCATAGTTGTTACTTGGCGGCCTTGGCAGCCTTGATGGACTCGATCAGCTCGGGAACGACCTTGAACAGATCGCCGACGATACCGTAGTCAGCCACCTCGAAGATGGGAGCGGTGTCGTTCTTGTTCACGGCGATGATGCACTCGGAATCCTGCATACCAGCCTTGTGCTGGATAGCGCCGGAGATACCCAGAGCGATGTAGACCTTGGGATGGACGGTCTTGCCGGTCTGGCCGACCTGATGGTCAGCGGAGATCCAGCCGGAGTCCACGCAGGCGCGGGAGGAACCCACAACGCCGCCCAGAACCTCAGCCAGCTCCTCGGCCAGCTTGATGCCCTTCTCCACGTCCTTGGAGATACCACGGCCAACGGACACGATGAAGTCGGCGCCGATCAGGTCGACCAGCTTCTTGGCGGCCTTGACGGTATCCACCACCTCGGTGTGGATGTCAGCAGCGGTCAGCTCGAACTTGGGCTCGATGATCTCCACGTTCTTGGGGCACTCGCGCTTCTTCATCACGCCGGGGCGAACCGTCGCCATAGCGGGACGGAAGCGGGGGCAGATGATGGAGGCCATCAGGTGACCGCCGAAAGCGGGACGGGTCATCTTCAGGTCGCGATCCACGGGATGGGGCTCGCGGTTGATCATCACGGTGCCCAGCTTCTCGATGCGCTCCTCGGGCAGGGTGGAGGCTTCCTTCAGGAAGCCCTTGTAGTTGGGCATGTCGATGTCCAGGTGGGTGCAGTCCGCGCACAGACCGGTGTGCAGGCGGGCGGCGCAGCGGGGAGCCAGGTCACGGCCGATGTTGGAGGCGCCGAACAGCAGCACCTCGGGCTTCAGCTCCTCAACGGCCTCCACGATCACCTTGGTGTAGGCATCGGTGGTGAAGTCCTTCAGCAGGGGGGAATCATAGACATAGACCTTGTCTGCGCCATACTGGCCCAGCTCAGCGGCGATGCCCTTGACGTTGTCGCCCAGCAGGATGCCGCACAGCTCCACGCCCAGCTCATTGGCCAGCTTCCGGCCCTCGGAGATCAGTTCGAAGGTAGTGGGCATCATCACGCCCTGACGCTGCTCGCAGAAAACCCATACGTTTTTGAAGGCAGCGGTATCAGCACTATTAAAAGCCATTTTCGTTTCTCCTTCCTTAGATGATGTGCTTGGCGGCCAGAATGCCTGCCAGCTTGTCGGTGGTAGCCTTGTCAGCGCCCTCGAGCATCATGCCCGCGCCCTTCTGAGGGGGCGTGAAGGAGGTCAGAATGTTGGTGGGAGAACCAGCCAGGCCGATCGTGCTCTTGTCGATCAGGGGGTGATCCTTCAGGGTCTCGTAGGTCATGGTGACCAGAGGCTTGCTGTAGCACTCAAACGCGCCGCCCACGGACAGGTAACGCGGGGTGTTCAGCTCCTTGATGCAGGTGATCATGCAGGGGGTCTTGACCTTGATGGTCATGTAGCCGTCCTCCAGCATGCGCTTGACGGTCAGGGTGTCGCCGTCCTTGGTGATCTCGCCGGCATAGGTGACCTGGGGCAGATGCAGCTTCTCAGCGATCTGGGGGCCGACCTGTGCGGTATCGCCGTCGATGGCCTGACGGCCAGCCAGGATGAGGTCATCCTTCTCGATGCCGTAGGTGTCGATGGCAGCGGCGATGATCTGGGAGGTAGCGTAGGTATCGGAACCGCCGAACTCACGAGCGGTGACCAGAACGCCCTCGTCCACGCCCATGGCCATCAGCTCACGCAGCATACCTTCTGCGGGAGGGGGGCCCATGGTGAATGCCACGACCTTGCAGCCCAGCTCGTCCTTCAGAGCCAGAGCCGCCTCAACGGCGTTCATGTCATCGGGGTTGATGATGGTCTGCATGGACGCACGGTCCAGGGTGCCATCGGGATTGACAGCGACCTTGCCACTGGTGTCGGGAACTTGCTTTACGGTAACCAGAATCTTCATTATCTCTTTCCCCCTCTTACAGGCCCATGTTGGCGGAGATCACGATGCGCTGGACCTCACTGGTGCCCTCGTAAATTTCCGTGATCTTGGCGTCGCGCATCATGCGCTCCACGGGATAATCCTTAGTGTAGCCGTAGCCGCCGAATAGCTGCACCACCTTGGTGGTGGTCTTCATGGCGTGCTCGGAGGTGAACAGCTTGGCCATGGCGGCCAGCTTGGTGTAGCGCTTGCCCTCGCCCTTGGCCACGGCGGCCTGATAGGTCAGCAGACGTCCTGCCTCGCAGCCCAGCTCCATGTCTGCCAGTGTGAACTGGGTGTTTTGGAACTTGCTGATGGGCTTGCCGAACTGGACACGGCCCTTGGTGTAGTTGATGGCCTCGGCCAGCGCGCCCTCGGCGATGCCCAGGGACTGGGCAGCAATGCCGATACGGCCGCCGTCCAGCGTGGCCATGGCGATGGAGAAGCCCTTGCCCTCTACGCCCAGCAGGTTCTCCTTGGGGACGATGCAGTCCTGGAACACGATCTCGGCGGTGGGGCTGCCGTGGAGTCCCAGCTTTTCCTCGTGCTTGCCCACGGAGAAGCCGGGGAAGCTGCTCTCCACGATGAAGGCGGAGATGCCCTTGGTGCCGCGGGTCTTGTCGGTCATAGCGAACACCACGAACACGTCGGCCACATAGCCGTTGGTGATGAAGATCTTGCTGCCGTTCATCACATAGTGGTCGCCCTCCAGCTTCGCCTCGGTCTGCCCCTTGGAGGCGTCGCTGCCGGCGTTGGGCTCCGTCAGGGCGAAGGCGCCCACATGGTGCCCGGTGGTCAGCATGGGCAGGTACTTGGCCTTCTGCTCGGCGGTGCCGTAGGTCATAATGGGGTCGCAGCACAGGCCGTTGTGGGTCGCCACGATGTCGCCGGTGGAGGCGCACTGCTTGCTCAGCTCCTCGATGCACAGGGCACTGGCCAGCGGATCGGCGCCCGCGCCGCCGTACTCCTTGGGGACGCACATACCCATGACGCCCAAATTGAACAGCTTCTCGATGTTTTCGCGGGGGTACTCGCAGGTGCGGTCGGTCTCTGCCGCGATGGGCTTGACTTCGTTCTCGGTAAATTCTGCCATCATCTTGCGGATCAGCTGATGTTCACGACTGAGATTAAAATCCATGTTGTTTCTCCTATATTTTTACTCTGTTTCGGAACGGTTCTTATAAAGGCATCCAACTGCCGCTGGCGGTGGCCAGCAGCTTGCCGGTGGCGGCATCGGTCAGCTCCGCCCGCTGGCGGATGAGGCTGCGTCCCGCCTTGACGATGAATACCTTCAGGTGCAGCTCCATGCCGAAATCCACACCCCGCAAGAAGGATACCGTCATGTCCGTGGTGGTGGCCTCGTTGTCTCCCGCGGTGAAGTTGGCCACCACGCCGAAGGCGGTATCGAACATCCCCGCGATGGCGCCGCCGTGGATACCGCCCTTTTCGTTGATCTGCCACGTCTGGGTGGGAAATGCGTAGGTGACGGTCTGCGTCTCGTAATCGCAGTCCACCAGACGGGCCCGCATTTTCTCGTCAAAGCCGCCGTCGTGCAGGTTCAGATAGTGCTCGGACTTTTCCCGCACCAGCTGGAGCCACGCATGCTTTTTGTCCATGCCGCGCCTTTACTCCTGTATCCCGGCGATATTCTTGGCCAACTTCTTTTTGCCCTGAATATTCCCCTGGCGGGCGATCATGATGCGCTGGGCCTGAGGAGAGCCAGCGCCGTGCATGGACTCCGTACGGTAGCCCACAGCCGCCGCGCCCAGACACATATTTTCCAAAAATCGCATCACCTTCTGGCGATCCTCGGTGCTGACGCCCTCCCGGGCAGCGAAATACTTGTTGCAGATGTCGCCGATGGTCTCGCCGTTGTTGCCCACCACGGTCTCGGACTTGAAGTCCGTCTCGCTGGGCATGGTGACCATCAATCCGCCGGCGATGTCCTCGGCAAGGCGCACGATCTCATAGGGGAAACGGGTGACGTTCTGCTTGCACACGTTGGCCAGCAGCAGGTCGATCTGGTAGTTGCCCGCCTTAGTGGGGCAGCCCTCGCAGGAGCAGGCGATGCCGCAGGAGTAGAGCGTCTCGTTGAGATGGGTCATCTCAATGAGCTTGTCCTTCACGGCGCTGGCCTTCTCCACGCCGTTGTACTCGGCAGCCAGAGCCGCCGCGCCGATGACCACGTCGCCTACGCCTACCTTGCAGCCGCCGTAGCTCTGGCGGTGATAGCCGGCGAAGCGCTCTACGATGGTACCGGCGAACTCATACTCGCCGTTGAGGAAGATGTACTCGTTGGGGATAAAGACGTGATCCAGGACCACCAGAGCCTCCTGTCCGCCGAACTTGGCGTTGCCCACGTCGATGCAGCCCTCCTCCATCTTGCGGGTGTCGCAGGACTGGCGGCCGTAGATCATGTACAGACCCTCGGCATCGGTGGGGCAGGCGAAGGACACGGCGTAGTCCTTATCCGCCTCGCCCATGGCGATGGTGGGCATGAAGATATGCCAGTGGCTGTTGATGGAGCCGGTCTGGTGGCACTTGGCGCCGCAGACCACGATGCCGTCGGGGCGGCGCTCCACCACATGGACGTACATATCCGGATCAGCCTGATCGTGAGGGGCCTTGCTGCGGTCGCCCTTGGGGTCGGTCATGGCGCCGTCCACCGTCAGGTCGTTGTCCTGCACGTAGATGAGGAATTTCTTGAAGTTCTCGTGATAGCTCGTGCCGTACTTCTCGTCAATCTCGTAGGTGGAGGAGAAAACGGCATTGAAAGCGTCCATGCCCACGCAGCGCTGGAAGCAGCTGGCAGTTTTCTGGCCCAGCAGCCGCTGCATTTTCACCTTCTTCACCAGATCGTCTGCGGACTGGTGAAGATGGGTGAATCGGTTGATCTTCCGGCCGGTGAGATTGGAGGTGGCCGTCATCAGATCCTCGTACTGGGGATCCTGTGCCAGCGCGTAGGTCATGGCCACGCAGTTGATAGAGGGACGGATCATGGGGTGATCCACCCAGTTGTCGATCTTTTCGCCGAACATATACACGCGGGTGTTCAGCTTACGCAGAGAGTCAATGTACTCTTTCGCGGTCATCAGTGCCATTGTCGGTTCCTCCTTATTTGTCGTCGGCCAGACCCATCTTCTCCTCGCGGAAGATGCGGCTATCCATCAGCTTCAGGTCGGGGGCGATCTTGGGCATGAACTCCATCTGATCCAGCACCTGGGTCTGGAGGTCGATGCCGGGGGCGATCTCAATGAGGGTCACGCCGTCGGGCCGCAGCTCAAACACGGCGCGCTCGGTGATGTACAGCACAGGCTGGGCTGTCTCCACGGCGTACCTGCCGGAGAAGGTGATGTGCTCCACCTGCCGGACGAACTTCTTCTTCGCGCCCTCCTGCGTGATGACCAGCGCGCCGTCACGGCACTCGGTCTTCAGGCCCTTGGTGGTGAAGGTGCCGCAGTAGACCACCTTCTTGGCGTTCTGGGTGATGTCGATGAAGCCGCCCGCACCGGCAAGGCGGGTGCCGAACTTGGAGACGTTCAGGTCGCCGTTGGGGGCCGTTTCCGCCAGGCCCAGGAAGGCCACATCCAGGCCGCCGCCCTGATAGAAGTCGAACTGCACGTTGTGGGGGATGATGGCCATGGCGTTGGCGGACGCGCCGAACTGGGTACCGCCCATGGGAACACCGGCAATGGAACCGGCCTCCACCGTCAGGGTCATCTTGTCGCTGATGCCCTCCTCGGCGGCCACGTTGGCGATCTTCTCCGGCGCGCCGGTGCCCAGATTGACGATGGCGTCCTGGGGCAGCTCCATGGCGGCACGGCGGGCGATGATCTTTTTGGCGTCCAGCGGGATAGACGGAATGGCGTCCATGGGGATACGGTACTCGCCGGTAAGGCTGCCGTCATAGGGAGTGCCCAGGCACTGCATGTTGTCCTCGGCGGAGCCGATGACGACGGCATCCACATAGATGCCGGGGATGGCCACCAGCTTGGGGTCCAGGGTGCCGCCCTGCACCACCTTTTCCACCTGCACGATGACCTTGCCGCCGGAGTTGCGGCAGGCCTGGGCCATGGCGGTGACGTCGATGGGCCCGATCTCGTGGTGGACGGTGCAGTTGCCGTACTCGTCGGCATAGCTGCCCCGGACGAACACCACATTGATGGGGAAGGACTTATACAGCAGCCGCTCCTGACCCTCGATATTGACGATCTTCACGATATCCTCGGTGGTGGCGCTGTTCAGCTTGCCGCCGCCGTTGCGGGGATCCACAAAGGTATACAGGCCCACATGGGTGATGGTGCCGATCTTGTGGGCGGCGATGTCCCTGTACATATGGGAGATGACGCCCTGGGGCAGGTTGTAGGCCTCGATCTTGTTCTCCAGCGCCAGCGCGCCCAGGGAGGCGGCGCGGTCCCAGTGTCCGCCGATGACGCGCTTGACCATACCCTCGTGACCGTAGTGGTCGCCGCCGGTGCCGTCCCGGTGACCCTGACCTGCTGCAAAGAACAGTGTCAGGTCACGGGGATGGCCGGTCTCCAGGAACCGCTTTTCCACCGCCTTGCTTAAAGCTTCCGGACAGGCGGAGCTGACGAAGCCGCCGGTGGAGATGGTGTCGCCGTCGTTGACCAGCAGGGCGGCCTCCTCGGCGGAGATGATGCGTACTTTCTTCATCGGTAGGCCCCCTTACTTGTTCTGGAAGGCGGCGGGACGCTTCTCCAGGAACGCGCCCATGCCCTCCTTCTGGTCGGCGGTGGCGAAGCACATGGCGAACAGCTCGTTCTCCAGAGCGATGCCGTCGTCAATGTCCATCTGCATGCCGCGGTCGATACAGGCCTTGGAATACTTCACGGCGATGGGAGCGTTGGCGGTGAAGGACTTGGCCATGGCGATGGCACCGGGGATCAGCTCCTCGGGAGCATACACGGCGTTGACCAGGCCGATCTTCTCAGCCTCAGCGGCGCCGATGACCTTGCCGGAGAAGATCAGCTCCTTGGCCTTGGCGATGCCCACGCGGCGGGGCAGGCGCTGGGTGCCGGAGAAGCCGGGGGTGATGCCCAGGCCAACCTCGGGCTGGCCGAACTTGGCGCCGCCCTTGCCCTCAGCGTTGGGGCCGGCAGCCAGGATGATGTCGCAGCTCATGGCCAGCTCGCAGCCGCCGCCCAGAGCGAAGCCGTTGACAGCAGCGATGGTGGGGATCTCCAGCTTCTCAATGCGGCGCATCAGGGCGCTGCCCCGCTGGCCCCACTTGCGGCCGCCGGCCACATCCAGGGGGAGCTGCTCGCCGATGTCGGCACCGGCCACAAAGGAACGGCCCTCGCCGGTGATGATGAGAGCGCCCAGCTCGGCGTCCTTCTCCACCTCGGTGATGGCCTGCTCCAGGTCGCCGATGACGGTGGAGTTCAGTGCGTTCAGCGCCTCGGGACGGTTGATGGTGAGAATGCCGATGTTTTCCTGCTTTTCATAACGAAGGGTCTGATACATAAGTAGATTCCTCCTCAAAAATAATATGTAAGCGTCTGTGCTGACGGAGATGTGGGTCCAGCTGCACCCGTCAGCCTATCCATGGTTGTACAGTGAGTAATATAGCAATTTATGTGCCAAGATTGGCAAGCTGTTTTTCACAAAAATAGGGCTGACAACTGTGCGGGTTCGACAAAAAAACCGGGGTATTTCGGCGGTGTTTTCCTTTTTTCAGCGACCTCATTCGGGAATTATTCAAAAATGAATAGGCTGGATGCGCATATATCTTTCCCTGCGCAGGACATCCTTTCGGCAAGAACCACGAAAGCCGGCGGGTATTTTTTTACAAAAGATACAGAATAAACTTGGCACTGGCCCTTTCTATTCGTTTTTGAATATGCTATAATCAAAAATGAATAGATCACACGCGGGAGGTACTCTCATGGCGCATACACCTGACCTTCCTCATTTCTTTGAGGAAAATATCAATCTGGAGGGACTTTTCGACATCCTCAGCCCCAAAAACAATCTGGTCCTGGCAGACGATATGATGCTCTCTGACGCAGACGGCATCATTCTCCGGGTCAGTGAGAACTATGAGCGGAACTTTGGCTTTACCCACGATTCCATCGTGGGTAAGTCGGCTTTTGATCTGGAAGCGAACGGGACCTTCCGGCCCTGTATCACTGCGGAGGTCATCCGGCAGAAGAAAAAGATCACCGCCACCCAGACCATCAACCACACCCATAAAAATGTCATGACGGTGGGAATTCCGCTGTTTGACCAAAACGGTGTGCTGAAATATGCCGTGTGCTTCAACACGGTGTCCATGGAGCAGATCAACACCATTCAGCAGAACTACCGGCATTTACAGGACTCCTTGCAGCAGTATACGCAGGAGATCGCGGAACTGCGGCTCCGGGCCACCGCCACGGATCTGGTGGTG
>ERZ506432.433-NODE-433-length-17644-cov-6.770936_pt1 | contig 17644 bp, 17 predicted proteins | sample MGYA00513663_ERZ506432 | MGnify/ENA metagenome assembly ERZ506432
ACAAAATTCCACCTATACCTGTCAACATCACAAATGGAAACAACGGAATTAAAATAACATTCAAAACGAGTGCATACGGCGGCACCTCAAAATAATAATACAGCATGATTCCCAGAAGCATTCCATTAACAGCTAAACTAATCTTAAATCCTTCCCATGCTTTCAAACGTGTTTTCTGTTCAAAAATTGGATACAATAATAAAATTCCAAGAATTGCACCAAACGAAAGTAAAAATGCTGCGTCTAACAGATACAGCGGTTGATATATGCTTAAGATAGCTGCTGTAACCGCCAGGCTTGTAGGTTGATCCACATCTCTCCCGGTAATTTCTGCCCCCATGCGGATAAAAAACATAAGAAGTGCACGAAGACTGGATACCTGTGGACCTGTCATAACCAAATAAAAAAACAGAATCCCTCCTCCGGCAATTTCGGAAAACAGAAATGAATTTCCCATTTTTCTTAATAACCGGTAAACAGACATTCCGATCAGTGACATGTGTAATCCCGAAATTGCAAGCAGATGTCCTAATTTTATGCTCGATCCATTCCGCAGGCCGTAGCCGATTCAATGAGACAGCGATCATTGGTCACAGCATCATAGAACCGGAAGCCGCCGGAGAAGTTATAGCAGTCAAAGCCGTTTCCGGCCAGGATACGACAGGCAATGTAGCTGCGCAGACCGCTCTGACAGATGACGTAGACAAGCTTACGCTTGTCCAGCTCACCCAGCCGCTCCCGCAGCTCGTCCACCGGGATGTTAAAGAAGCCGTCAATGTGTCCGTGTGCGAATTCTTCCACAGTGCGGGTATCCAACAGAGTTACGCTTCCGTCACGAGGAAGACGATCTGCATCTTCCAGATGCCATTGTTTCAGAACACCGTTTGCGATATTTTCAACCATAAAGCCAGCCATATTTACCGGGTCTTTCGCAGAGGAATAAGGCGGTGCGTAGGCCAGATCCAGATCCTTCAGTTCCGTGGCTTTCATTCCTGCCCGGATAGCAGTGGCCAGCACATCAATGCGCTTATCCACACCTTCGTAGCCCACGATCTGTACGCCCAACAGACGGTAGGTTTCCTTTTCAAAAACCACCTTCATAGTCATAACCTTGCCGCCGGGATAATATCCTGCATGGCTCATGGGTGACAGAATGACCGTATCTGCATTCAGCCCTGCATTTTTTGCATGGGTTTCGTTGATACCGGTAGACGCAGCGGTCAAATCGAACACCTTGATTAGGATGCTTCGTCAGATGCCAGGAACACAAATGCATTGGCAATATCCTCCGGCTGACCCAGGCGGCGCAGAGGGATCTGCTTGATGAGCGGATCAATTACTTCCTTGGGAACAGCCTTCATCATATCGGTCAGGGTAATACCGGGAGCGACTGCATTCACTCGAATACCCTTCGGACCCAATTCTCGGGCAAGGGAAACCGTCAGGCCATTGACAGCAAATTTGGATGCGGGATAAGCAAAGCCACTGGGCTGGCCGTAAATGCTGACCATTGAGGATGTGGAGAGAATAACACCTTGACCTTTTGCAATCATGCACTCACTGGCGGCTCTTGTAGCATTGAACACGCCTTTTACATTCAGATCCATAACCTTATCAAAGGTTTCCTCCGTATAATGCACAGCAGGGGAGTAGCCGAAAGTGGCTACGCAGAGAAATTGATTATATATTAATGAATGAGCGTTATGCCGGAAATGCCATTTTTCAAAAGAAATATACAAGGGCAGAGCTGCCAAGAACAGTAAAGCGCAATCATGGCGAGCGAGCCATGTATTATGTATCGGACAGCAATGCACCAATTATCCCTCAGAATGTATTTGATCGTGCGCAGGAATTGCGCAAACGCAGAACCGTGAGCAGATCGGACGAGCCAAAAGTGTATTCTGGCAAAATCCAATGCAGCTGTGGTTCTCGCTGTCGGGCAAAGACTTCAAACCAAATCTGGTATTGGTCATGTGTAGTGCATGAGGAACAACGGAATGCCTGTCACATCAAGCAGGTACCGGAGGAAACTATTAACGCAGCGTTCTGCCGTCTGTACTACAAACTCAAACACCACGGAGAATCCATCTTCACGCAGATGCTCTCGAACCTCCCAAAAATCCGCTACAGCCGGATGCTTTGGAGCGAAGATGTGAGCTCCCTTAACAAGAAAATATCCGATATTCTCAGTCAGGTTCAATTCCTAACCCAGCTTCAACAGGCGGGCGGCGTTGATCCTGATACTTTTATCTCATCCAATAACAAACTCAGCGAACAGCTCCGCAGGCTGAAACAGGAAAAAGCAAGGCTTCTCGATACCGACAGCGACGATTTGGCGGATCGCACCCGCGATCTCATGGACGCGCTGGAGGACGGGCCGGATTTCCTCGACAGCTTTGATGCGGAGTTGTTCGATGCGCTTGTAGATAAAATTATCGTAGACAGCAACGAGCGCCTGCGGTTCCGCCTGAAAAACGGGCTGGAACTGACGGAACAGATTGAAAGGACACGACGCTGATGGGAAATCGGAAACTGCCGTTTGGCTACCAGATGCGCATGGGTGAGATCATCCGGAACGAGCCGGAAGCAAAAGCGGTGCAGGACATCTTCCTACAATATACGCTCGGCGCGTCGCTGAAAGAAATCGCAGAACAGATGAGCAAGACCGGCCCCGCCTATGACGAGGGCAAGAGCTGGAACAAGAACATGATCGCACGAATCTTGGAAAAAACCAAGTACACTGGGGCAGACAGCTATCCGAGATTAGTTGACATAAAATTATTTGAAGCAGCCGTCGAGAAGCGCCAGACCAAGCAGCGTCTGCCAGAGCGGACACCTGCGCAGAAAGCACTCAAGCGTGTATGCTCCAAGCCGTCTACGCCGGAAATCGAGCAGCAGGTCATGCACCTGCTCAGTCGGCTGGCAGAACAGCCGGAGCGCATCACGCAGCCGGAACGGACTTCTGCACCGGTACATACGAATGCGCAAGCCGAGCTGGATGACATTCTGAACACCCAGCCGCTCGACGAGGACGCTGCCAGAAGCCTGATTTGCAAGCTGGCGCAGGAGCAATACGACGACATCGGCAACGAAGAATACGAAACCGAACGCCTGCGGCGGCTGTTCGCGGCGTTCGAATACACAGCAGAACTCAACGCGGAGCTGCTGCAAAGCACAGTCTCCGCTGTGCTGGTGACACACCAGGCGGTGCGCTTGCAGCTTAAAAACGGGCAAATCATCGGAAAGGAAGACCTTGCATGACAGACGAAAAGCCGCGTGTCATTATAATCCCACCCAAGCCGGAATTGCAGCAGACCGCTGCGGTCACAAAACAGCTTCGTGTCGCGGCGTACTGCCGTGTCTCGACCAAGGAAGAAGAACAGGCCAGCAGCTACGAAGCCCAGTGCGAATACTACACCGATAAAATCATGTCCAACAAAGAATGGACGATGGCTGGCATTTTCGCGGACGAAGGCATTACCGGCACGTCTACAAAAAAGCGCACAGAGTTCCTGCGGATGATCCGTCAGTGCAAACAGAAAAAGATTGACCTCATCCTTACAAAGTCCATCCAACGATTTGCCCGCAACACGCTCGACTGCATCAATTATACGCGCGTCCTCCGGCAGCTTGGCATCGGCGTCCTCTTTGAGAAAGAAAATATCAACTCCTTGCCGCCAGACAGCGAATTCATGATCACGATGTACGGCGCGATGGCGCAGTCTGAAAGCGAATCCATCTCCGGCAACATCCGGCGCGGCCGGCAGATGCACGCAAAGGTCGGAACGCTCAAGGTTCCCTGTTACCGGCTTTATGGATACGAAAAAGACGCAGACGGCAAATTCCGCGTCATACCAGAGCAAGCAGAAATCGTGCGTGAACTCTACAAGCGATATGAGAGCGGCGCCAGCCTGCGAAATCTACAAGACTGGCTGGAGGCGAATCAGATCAAAACGGTTCTCGGAGAATCAAAATGGACAACGACATCCATCAAGAGCATCCTGACGAATGAGAAATACTGCGGCGACGTGCTGCTTCAGAAAACATTCCGCACAGATGTGATCAGCAAGAAGGTCATTAGGAACGTCGGTCAGATGACGCAATATTATATGCCAGACCACCACGAGGGCATCGTCAGCCGGGAGCAGTACAATGCAGTGAAGGCTGAAATGGCGCGTCGGAGCGCCCTGCGCAGCCCGTCCAAAACGGCTGTGACAGGACGCTCCTGTTATACAAGCAAATACGCCTTATCGGACAGGCTCGTGTGCGGCGAATGCGGAACACTCTACCGCCGATGCACATGGACCTCTCTCGGACGAAAATATCCCGTCTGGCGCTGCACCAGCCGCCTGAACTACGGCACAAAATACTGCCATGAGTCCCCGACGATCAAGGAGGAACCGCTGCAAAACGCGATCCTGTCAGCGATCAACGCTGCTATGAGTGATAAACCTGTACTGCTCGACCGTATCAAAAACGCAGTCTCTCTGGAGCTGCTGCCTGTACAGGGGCAGACCATGAGCCTTGCTGACATCGAGCGCCGACTGGCGCAGTTAGATGAGCAGTTCCAACAGCTTCTGACAGAAGCCATCGATGCGGAAGACAAAGAAGCCTGCAACGCGCAGTTCGCGGAAATCTTTGCTGAGCAGACCTCCCTCAAAAAGCAGAAAGAAACTATTCTGCAAAGCAGCATGGACACTGACCGCGTCTGTACCCGCATGAAGCAGGCGGAGCAAGCCGTAGAGAATGCCGCGCAGACGATCACAGAATGGAACGAAAATGCTGTCCGGCAGATCGTGGAGCGCGTGACCGTCCTGTCCGCTGATGAGATTCTGGTGCAGATCAAGGGCGGTGCAGAGATCAAGCAACGATTGGAGCGATGAAAATGATCTATGCAACCGGCGATCTTCATGGAAACAGTCTCCGATTTCAGTTGCAGTATTTTCCAGAGCAAGCCGGGATGACGAAGGATGACTACATGATCGTCTGCGGCGACTTCGGCTGTATCTGGAACGGCGACAAGAGCGACGATCCGCAGCTCGACCGGCTGGAAACCCTGCCGTTTACGGTTTTGTTCGTAGACGGCAACCATGAAAACTTCGATGCTTTGAAGGAATATTCAGTGGAGCAATGGCACGGCGGAAAAGTGCGTAAGATCCGCCCGCACGTCTTCCATCTGATGCGCGGGCAGGCGTTCGAGCTGCAAGACTGTACCTTCTTCACAATGGGCGGTGCGCAGAGTCACGATATTGCAGATGGCGTTCTGGATATGGACAGCCCGGATTTTTATGAGCGATACGATTCCATGCGCCGCAATCGTGGACAGTTCCGCATCAACCATATTTCGTGGTGGCAGGACGAACTGCCGTCCGACGAGGAATACGTCGAAGCCCGGCAGACGCTGGAACGGCTGGACTGGAAAGTCGACTACATCATCACACACTGCGCACCGACAGCGATTCAGCAGAAAATCAACGCCGATTTCAAGTCGGACAGGCTGACAGACTTTCTGGAAGAAATCCGATGCCGCAGCCGGTTCCACTACTGGCTGTTCGGGCACTACCATGACAACCGAATTATTGATGAAAAATACGTTCTGCTTTATGAGCAAATGGTGCGGGTATTATAAAGCAGTGCAAAGAAAAGCACGGTTATAGCAACTGCTTTTTCTTTGCACTGTGATGAAATGGACAATAATAAGAACATGGCCGGACAATGCACCGTGATCACGACATCCTTTGGAGCGTTTCTTAGCGTGAAAAATTGCATATACATCAGTGTCAACAACTGAAAATGGATGAGACGTAAGGCTTATGCGAAATTAAAACGAGTCTGACACTATGTACAGTTATGTTTGAGCCAAAGCTTCATATGCAGTGACGGAAAACAACTGCCTTAAATTAGATAAGTATATAGAATTAGCGTTTTCTATGCTTTCAAGGAGTCTGCTTGCTGTGAATAATTTATTTGCTTGATCAAATGTCAGATTATCAAAAGAAAGCATCGAAAATAATTCGTTAGCATTGTAACGTCGGAACAGATACTGCGATTCTTCACAGTATTGAGCGTTTACAATACAGTTTACTATTTTTTGCGCGTGGCTCAGAAATGAGAAGCCTAATTTGGTACAGTTCCATATGTCCGAATTTTGAATTTTCATAGAAAAATTACAAACCATATTTATGTAATCATCCGCGGTCGCAGCGTACTTTACATCGCTTGCCAACGCAGCGGCCTGTGCAAAGAAACTGTTGATCTTTGGACGCATGGAATACCAACGGAGTAACTGCGTCGTTTGCATCGTGTTTTCACAAGGAATGTGAATTGTCTTATACTTTTGTGTCCTCCATTTTGTATCATCCTTTAGTACATACTCTAAATAGTCATTCAAACATGAAAAGTATGCGTCCTTTGAATTTAGGTCGACAACGACAAGCAAAATGGGCAATGAGTTCCCAACTCTTTCAACTAAATGAAGTAGTCCCGTATCGAGGGAAAAGGCCACACACCTCTTTGTACGCACAACGTCTTTCGTCCCATATGTGACATCAATGTATTTTGCTGTAGTAGTCCCTTTTACTTGAAGATATAACCGCTCTCCCAATGTGGTAATTCTTCCGTTTTCTTTTTCAAAAACTTCTACATCCAGGTCGAGCCCGTAATCGGGAGTTAATTCTCGGACAACCCATTCAGTGGGAAGATTCTCCCGTACAAAGAACACCGCTTTCTGGTCAATTAAATGGGACGCTGAACGAAATTTTCCGCTGGCCATATAGACACCTCGTTTTAATGAATCTTTTAGATACCTTGAATTTTCAGCTGATTGATCAACGATTGTGCGTGGTAATGGTAAGAAAATGCCACGTGCAATAATAGCAGAGCCAACGTTATGATCCTTCCGCTAGAGACATTGCATAGCTTCATCATAATTAAATCTGAACCTTTGCTCAACATAACGACCAATGCCATCGAGTCCTGGGAACAGAGTCTTTTCATTGATACCTACAGAATCTAATTCACGCAAGAGTGTCTGTTTCCGATCTGCATGAATATATAGGGCAAAAGACAAGGCGCTGCGCTCATGGTCACCGTATACTCTACCATTTGTGTTTTCTTTGAACTGCATACAGTACAGTTCAGTTGTAAATATATTTTCGAGTGCGATTGGTTCTGCGCCCCAAACCATAAAATAACTGCTTTGGGCACTCATTCTGGTATCAACATAGTACGGCGTATATATAAATGGGTATTTGATGGAGGGTTTCCCCAAAAGAAGATCGTCTATAATTTGAGAAATGGTTTTTCCATCAGGTGCGGACATATTTGTAGCAAGAAAGCGCAAATAATTTCTTTGGTGGAGAAGCCAAACTTTTGCGTCGGCATCATGATTGCTGCGGCAGGCAAAGAACAACGCGACCAAAGGATTGCTTGTCCAGTCCAATAATCTCGTTGGTACTCCATAGTGCTGCGCGTACTCCAGCCATTGGCAACAGTTTGCGGCAGGTATCTTTAAATATGCAGATGCCTCGCATATAAAATAGTTAAGAATTCCAAGTTCATCTGCCCATGTTGTATAAAGGCTGTTTTCTACTGCTATACGATCTTCAAACTTTTGCTTGTGACCTCTTAAAATGCCTGGGAGCAATGAATATGCACCGTTAGATAACCCTCGAAACAAAAATGGATTACTGGTTGGATTTTGAACAAGGGGCGCATTTGGATAGTGAAATTTAAGTGCTTCGATAGCCTGCAGATATTCGCTTAATGATGAAATATACTTTGGATTCTCCATTTTGATTTCCTTCCTGTAGCTACACACGATAAGGCTGTTTTTAGTATAGCAAAGGCTTTTCCTTTTTTCTAGAATAGACATAAAAAGAATCAGGGCAAAGAAGGACGCGGCCTAACACCGTGGTTTTCTTTGCCCTGTAAACAGAAGGAGTAATTACCGCGAGATATTCAGCAGCATCGTCGTTCTCGCATTGACACCCATTAGCTCCCGCTGTGTCTGCCGATTTGACTGACACATGGGCATCAGAAAATTCACAGCCTTGCGGATCTGCTGAAGGTCAGAAGAAGTGAGAGCGTTCTGGTGCAGATGCTCCAAAACGCGGCTATAGGCATCCTTTAGGGATGCGGAAACGGCAGGCTGAAAGAAATAGGTTGAGATCAGGCCGCCGATTAAGGCGGCTTCGTTATCAGTGTACTGCATGATTGCGCTCCCTTCGCAAGAATCAAACGAACGGAGCAATCATACCACAAAATATTGTAGCAGGCTATTCGCAAAACGACGAAATATACGATGCGCGCCAGCGCGGAAAGGAGAAGTCATGAACGTCAGAAAACCTGTGGATTACGGCACGATGTATCGGGAATTGACCGCAATTCTCGCACAAAATCTTCCACAGATGAGTGAGATCTACGCCATCGGCAAGACCATTAGTCAGCGCCCGGAGAAAGGCGCAGCGGTCGCAGCCGCAGAGTTCTTGCAGGCGAATTTCCCTGAACGCACAGGCTTTTCTCCGCGCAATGTGCGTCGGATGCGCGATTTTTATCGGACTTATGAAAATGACCAAACGCTCCTCCAGCTGGCGATGAAAATCGGCTGGACACTGAATGTGGTGATCATGGAAGCAGGATTGACAAGAGATCAACAGATTTCCTGTCTGCAAAGGGCTGCATCTGAGAAACTCTCGAAAAAGAAACTTTTAGAGATCATTTTGAACAGAGTATTTGCGGAAGAACCCGTCGACGAGTCTGCTGAAATATGCTATAATATTACAAAATACGATTATTTCAGTGTCAATCGGACGGGACACATTCCAAGGCAGTGCCGGTCGACTGGCAGATGCCATAAGTGGAGGAATTCCAAAATGGACGTAATGGGTGCGGGTCTGAACTATATAGCCGATATTGGAGTAGCAGCGGCAAAGAAACATCTTAATATAAAACTGGATGAAAAGAAAGTCCGGGCCGCACTGTCGGATTATTTGGAACGCCAGAAAAAATATAATTTTAATTGCTCCAAAGACGAAGAAATTGATTTTGAGGGTTTTGCAAAATATATTCGTGACGAATTACTAGATGATGTGACGAAGCGCCTGTTTGGCGAAACAACAGAACGAGCGTCGGCTCGACAGGCAATTGCGGAGAAATCAGTCCGTTATGCTCAAGCTAAAACAAAGCTGTCTCAGGAGCGAGCAAAACAATTAGCCTTTGACGCTGTTGATATATTGCACAATCTATTCCGAAGAAAAATTACAAAGGAATTGTTATTTGTTGCAGCCGAGATTGAAAACAATGTGACATCTGAGATAACAGAGAAATATAAAGAACAGATAGATAAAATCAATGCGCTGAGCGACAAAATTGATGACAGCTTTTTACTCTCAACTGACAGAAATCTCATGCTAATGGATGAGAAGAAGTTAGAGCAAGTCGAACAGAATTTTGCGACAGCACTCGGTGCAGTTAGCTCAAAGCACGAGCTTGCACCGTACTACGGGTTTGCAATAGATGGAGCAAAACAGTTCATAAGTGTTCCGCAACGTTCCGACGCGACTAAATTGTATCCACCACGCTTTGAAGTCGTTGGAAAAGAATTTAAACTTGGAAGCCGAGAACTTAGTGGCATTGATAGAAATACATTTGCACAAGCCTATCGAAGCCAGATTCCCATTGAGTTTACTGTGGATGGAGCGCAGAAGTACCTCGGCAATGTACGAGATCCAGTCCAACACGAAGCAGAGAAACTGAAAGGCAAACACATTATAGTAAGACCACCGGCTTTTCCACCTGCATTTCCATGTAGCGTAATGATTGATGGCGAGGCTGTAATTGATTATCTGCTTTTGCGTACAAAACGAATTGAAGATGACGGAACGGCAATCCTTACGAATGAGGAACAGCAAGGGTTTAACTTTTGCGTTGTCCTTGCGATGAATATCAGAACCAATATGCTCAATCTGACGGTTACGCCCGTGAATCCGTCAAACGGGGCTTCGCTTAAATATAGACGCTTCTTAAAAAAAGCAATGTCCGCGTGTAATATCTCACTTAAATCTTTACAACAAAATGAAATTATTGTATCCTCAAAAATCAGTCTGACTTTGCAAGACTGTGACCGAATAGACGACGAGATTGAGTTTTTACAAAAAGTTGTTGCAATTGAAGAACAATTTCATATGGAACTGAATATCCCAGAGGAAATAACCGTAGAAGACCATTTGATAATTGATAGGCTCTATGCCATGATTGCGTTCGGGGAATACGACGGCGTTACAGGCAAGTTCACAATACCATTTGATTTGTCGCGGGAGCTTAGAAATGCCATTTGTGATTTTGAGCGTAAACCAAGTGATTTTGCTTGTTTCGTGAAGAAAGAGATCAGCGTATTTGATCAAAAAATACCGGTTCCAATAATTAGACGGATTGAGCATCTGCGTATCGAAGATGTAGAACGAATAAAAGCAAAACTCCAGGTGCTTGATGATGGAGACACAATTAAAATTACATTTATCAGCGGCGACAGTAGTCCAGACATACAATATACAGATGTGCTTTATTCGGAAGAAGCGGAACGAAAATTCTTTGATAATGCTATAGATGCAAAAGGAGATGAAGAAAATGCCGCAGGAGAATAGAATTCAGCTTTTTGAAAACAAGCGCATCCGTACCGCATGGGATGCAGAAAAGGAAGAATGGTATTTTTCCATCATTGATGTTGTCGCCGTTCTGACCGATCAGCCGGATCAGCGCGGTGCAAGCAACTATTGGGCAAAGCTGAAGCAGCGGCTCAAAGAAGAAGGCGCAGATCAGTTGCTGACAAATTGTCAGCAACTGAAGCTGAAGTCGCCCAAGGACGGAAAAAGCTACAATACCGATGTGGCTGACACGGAACAGCTTCTGCGCATCATCCAGTCCATCCCCTCTCCGAAAGCCGAGCCATTCAAGCTCTGGCTGGCACAGGTCGGTCGGGAGCGAATTGAGGAAACCATCGACCCGGAGCTGACGATCGACCGCGCGTTGGAAACCTATCTCAAGAAAGGCTACAGCCGCGAGTGGATCAATCAGCGTCTGCAAGCAATTCAGGTGCGTAAGGAGCTGACCGACGAATGGGATGCGCGCGGGGTGCAGATGGGTAAGGAATACGCAATTCTGACCGATGAAATTACAAAAGCGTGGTCTGGGATGAACACGCGGCAGTATAAGAATCTCAAGGGTTTGAAAAAAGAAAACCTGCGTGATAATATGACAACGCTGGAACTGGTTCTCAATATGCTGGCCGAGGCTACGACCACAGAGATCTCCAAGCAGAAAGCACCGGAAGGTTTGCGGGAGAATGTAAAGGTTGCGCGCTCCGGAGGCAAGGTCGCAGGAGACGCGAGGAAAGCCATCGAGCAGCAGACCGGTGTGCCGGTCATTACGTCAAAAAACGCCGCGCAGCTCAATCAGGTCGTGACAAGCCTGATTGAAACGACCGGTGAGATTACAAGCAAAGACAAAACGAAAAAGTAAATTACGGAAAGTAAACGCTGTAACGTGTTCATCTATAGTGTAGTGAAAACACAAAATCGGCAGTCTTCGCAAGAAGGCTGCCGATTTTACTGATTTCTTCATCAAGATCCACGCTATGCGCATGGATACGGGATCTTACTGATTCGTTATCCGCCTCTTCTCTGCAGGAAATATGCGGTCTGTGCGGCGGGGTTCTGGGGAGGGCGGCGTTCCGTGGGAGAAAGAACGCGAAAAAGAGGCGGAGGAATGAAAAATCTGCTTGACAAGCAGGCGAATCTGTGATAATATATCTGAGCAGTCGAAAGACAGCAAATGCGCGAGTGGTGGAATTGGCAGACTCGCTAGATTCAGGTTCTAGTGTCCACTCCGGACGTGCGGGTTCAAGTCCCGCCTCGCGCACCACATAGGAAACCCTTGAAAACACTATGTTTTCGAGGGTTTTTCTTTATGCTGAAACAGGCGTTTTCCCCTAAGTTTTCCCCTTACAGAGTTTTTACGCCTTTTTTGCCGCCTGAATGCCCTCAATAAAGCTGTCCATTCGCTTGGCGCTTTCCTTTCGCATTTGATCTGTTATATGGGCATAGGTGTCCAATGTGAACGCTGCCGTGTGGTGGCCTAAATTCTCCTGCACAGTCTTGATGTCATCGCCGGAGCGGAGCGCGGCGACTGCATAACTATGCCGTAGATCGTGGAAACGCGCGTCTGGAACGCCTGCTTCAGCAGCCAGCTTTTTAAAATGCAAATAAACCGTTTGTGCGCACAGATTCTTTCCGAGTGAATTTGTAAAAACAAGGTCAAGCGGGTTACTCCATGCAGGGCCGGCTTTCAGCCGCTGCTCGTTCTGCGTCTTTCGCTGCCTGGTCAAAATCTGCATGACGTATTTCGCCGGTGCAACGATACGGCTTTTCCCGTTTTTGGTCGGAGCAAGGATATACTCGCCGCCGGTACCGCGCACCTTCTGAAGCTGCTGCTTGATCGTAATTGTCCCGCTCTTGAAATCAATGCAGTCCCATGTCAAGCCCAATACTTCACCTTCACGCATTCCGGTGAAAAGTGTCACGAGATAGACCGCTTCGTATTCGTGTCCTTTGATCGCATTGAGGAACGCAATCATTTCACTGTCCGCAAGCGGCTTGATCTCGGCCTTTTGAACCTTTGGAAGGTCTGGCTTGTCGGCTGGATTGTGCCGGATATATCCGAGCGAAACGGCCTTTTCCAATGCTTTGTGCAGCGTCCCGTGTACATTTTTCTTGGACTTTGCGGAAAGCGGCTGCTTTGTGCGCTTGTTCGTCAGATTGTTATAAAGCCGCTGAACATCGACTGCGTTTAATTCGGACAGACGCTTTGCGCCTATGGCCGGTTTCAGATGTTGTTCGATGTTGGCTTTGTAGCTTTCTACTGTGCGCGGCTTCACGCTGTTCAGATACTCCGTTGCCCATGTGTCGAGCCATTGCCCGACGGTCATTTTTGAAGGCTCAAAATATTCGCCCTCGTTGACTGCAACGGCTGCGGCCTGCATCTTTTCACGAACTTCCTTCTGTGTTTTGCCAGAGAAACTGCGCCGGATCTGTTTGCCGGTGCCCGGATCAACGCCAACCGTCAACCTGGCTTCCCAGAATGTGTATTCCTTTCCTTTGCGCAAAACAGTTTTCTTGCGGATACTACCTGCGCCATGCGCAGCGCGCTTTGCCATGTTATGATCCCTCCATATTTAATTGATGCTCCTGCAGCCTCAGGACAAGCTTTTTCATAAGAAACCCCGTTCGATGGACATAATGCGCAAAACATCAGTCCATCCCATATCGTTCCTTAAACGCCGCTGATGATATATCATGCGGCAATTTCTTTGCCCGCCGAAGCCTTTTCAGCCGCTCGGCGGTTTTTCTATTATCAAACTCTACCTGGTGAGTTAAGAGTAAGGTGTGATCATTATCAATATCAATATAATCGATTTTGTGCTACTGCACAAGGGCAAAAACGGCGGATACCCGGCTTTAAATGGTCGAAGAACACGCTGTGCTTGATGCCTGTCGGAGTGGCCGAAAAATTTTTTTGCACGCTGACTGCTGGAAATCTGGCACGTGCGAGAAAATTAGCAAAAAGTTTAAAATAAATTTAAATTTTAATTGATTTCAGAACTTCCTAATGCAAAACGGTATGACCTAAATCGTTTGGAGGGGTTTGCTATACTGAAAACAGAGAAGCAAATTGCCTGATACAGATGTGTAAAATTATGCAAACTTACTGATTTTGCAAGCTGAAAATTGTGCAATATTTTCTGCCGTGCATAATCAATTGCTCGCCTAGTCTGCAACTACGGCAAGCGCTTCAGCAAGTACTATATACTCTGAAAGGATTTGGAAATTTATGAGAAATCAAAGAAATATGGACATCCGAGTGTATGCTCGACAGTGCGATGTTTGGCTCTGGGAGGTGGCCGAGCGGATAGGGTCGACCGATTTCAAGTTGTCGCGAGCTTTACGCCACGAATTGTCGGCGGACGAGAAGACTGCGCTGATCCGGGTCATCGATGAGATTGCGGCGGAGGGTGCGAGAAGTGAGTGAAAATAAGGAAAAATTGGCAATTTCCGTCAGAGAGGCCGCTGAAATTCTGGGGATCAGTGTTCCGACAGCTTACGAGTTGGCGCGTCGGGCGGACTTTCCGGCTTTTCACGTCGGCAGACGAACGCTGGTCGATCGGGCCGGATTGGCAAGGTGGGTTTCTGCCCAGACTGGAAGGGAAAGCTGATGGCAAAACAAAAGTATCTTCCAATTTTTGACGACCAGTTCGAGGCCGTTGCATTCTTGACGGATGAACAATTTGGAAGTGTAGTTCGTGCTGTGATGCGATTCATGCGGAACGGCGAGGAGACAAGATTCGATGGGGTTGCAGGAATGTTTTACCAAGTTTTGCGCGCCCAGTATATTCGACAATATGGTTTTCAGCAGAACGGATCTGACGGAGGAAGGCCCCGAAAGGAGAGAGTCGAGAAGGATGACCGAGAAGGAGAAACCCCGGTTTCTGCGGTAGAAACCCCCGTTCCCCTAAGAAAAGATAAAAATATAGGAGGTAAGAATACAGAAGATGAGGACGCGGAAGATGAGAAAAATTCTCTTTCTCTCTCGACGGCAAAGCCGCCGAGACTGAGCGACGAGGATTTTGCTGTTTTCTGGAAAGCATACCCGCGAAAAGAAAGCAAGTCACAGGCACGAAAAGCATTTGCCAAGGCGGATGCTCGACTTGATATGCTTTTACAGGCATTGGAAGCGCAAAAGCAAACGGAGCAATGGCGGCGCGACGGCGGGCAGTTCATTCCGTATGCGTCCACTTGGCTAAATCAACGGCGCTGGGAAGATGAAGCACCCACACAGGAGTCAAAAGTCGAAGAATCGGCAGACGACTGGCAGCGAGAGCATCCGGACTGGCTCGACCAGCGCACATGGGTCTGCGACGTGGACGGCGTGTACAAGCCGCGCGAGGCCTGTCAGGGGGCTTGCGTATGAGCCTTGCGTCTCAGAGCGTGGCGGGCAGCCTGCTGATTGACGCTGCTTGCCTACCAGCAGTGCGCCAACAAGTGCGGGCGGACGATTTTGAGTCCGCCGCTGACCGCGCGATTTTTGAAGCTGCCTGCAGATTGGCGGATGCGGGGCGGGCCGCCGACGTTGTTACGATTTTGCAGGAGGCTCGACAGCATGGTTCGGAGCTGTCAGAGGAATACGCGGCAAAGCTGATGGACGTCACGCCGACTGCGGCCAACGCTGTTCATTATGCCGCCGCTGTCCATGCTGAAGCCGTGCGGCGCAGGCTGTCAGACATCAGCCTGCAGCTCATGGACGCCAGCAGCGACCAGAGCAATGATCCGGCTGGCATCATCGCAGAAACTGTGGCCGCGCTGGAAACTGCCGACGCAGCCCCGCGGACGGCCATGCGCAGCTCGGCAGATGCATTGTCTGCGTTCTTCGACTACCGGGAGCGGTTGGAGGCTGGGCAGGCTGTCACCGTCAGCACCGGCTATCCCGGCCTTGACAAGCTGCTGGGCGGCGGGATGCTCAATCAGGGACTATACATCCTTGCTGCGCGTCCGGGCTGCGGCAAGACCACACTGGGTTTGAAGATCGCAGAGCACGCCGCGAAGTCTGGTGCTTGTCTTTTCTTCTCGTTGGAAATGAGCGCCGAACAGATCACCGCGCGACGAATTGCAGCAGAAGCCGGGCTGCCCATTGGGCGGCTGATGGTAGGCAAGGATCTGCGTGACGACGAGCGTGACAAGCTTGCAAACGCCGCGTCGGTTCTGTCCACGCATGACTTCCGCCTGAACCGTGCGCCGGGTGCATCTGTCTCGGACATTGCGCAGGCTGCGCACTTGACGAATGGCCTGCGGCTGATCGTGGTCGACTATCTCGGCCTTGTGCGCAGCGACGAGCGGGGACTTTCCATTTATGAGAGGGTCACACGGAACAGCGCTGCCCTGAAATCCCTCGCCCGCTCGCGGGACGTGCCGATTCTCTGCCTTTGCCAGCTGAATCGTGCGTCAGAGCAGCGGGCGGACAGGCAGCCAAGCATGGCCGACTTGCGCGACTCTGGTGCGATTGAGCAGGATGCGGACGCGGTTATTCTGCTGCACCGTCCCGCTATGTACGAGCCCAAGCAGCAACTATCGTGGGAGGCGCAGACTTTGACCGCAATCGTCGCAAAGAATCGCCATGGTAGTACCGGGAGCATAAAATTTGATTTTTGGGGTGCTCCTGGAATCATCAGGGAATCTAAGGGTTGAGCGCGATGTATCTTTACTATTCATGTCCATACTGCGGTGCGTCGCTTGATCCGGGTGAAATTTGTGACTGTCAGATTGAGAATTCCGGATTGACGGAAAATTCATCTCCAAAAAATACGCAGCCGACAGAAACGAGCAATAGCGAGGAGGGTTAACGTGACTAATTGCAGAAATAACCAGCTCATTCGCTGCCACTGTGGGAATATCTTGGCTGGCTACGATGGACACAACCTGACCATCCGGAAAAAGGGCCGATCCGTCGCCGTGGCATCCAGCCAAGCAAATATCAAAATCACCTGCGAGGACTGCCAGCGAACAGTCAATGTCCTGCTTGATGGGCAGGCAGATCTTCCATGTACAATCAGGGCGGATTCAAAGATATATTTTTCAAGGGAGGGACAGCATGAAATTCCAGTCGATCAGCAACGTCGAAATCGCAGTCAAGGAGTATCGAGGCCAGCGTGTCGTGACCTTTAAGGATATCGACGCGGTACACGGTAGGCCGGAAGGAACCGCAAGCCGGAATTTCCGAGCGAATCGGGAAAGGTTCATCGAAGGAGAAGACTTCTATATTATTAACCAGCCCGACGAAATTCGTCGGCTTGGTATTCAGCGCCCCCAGGGCGGGACACCTGAAACCGTCGTTCTCATGACTGAATCTGGCTACCTCATGCTTGCAAAGTCCTTTACCGACGATCTTGCGTGGAAGGTACAGCGGCAGCTCGTCAACTGGTATTTTCGGGCACGAGGAATGCAAGAATCCTGTCCGACGGACTATTCTTCCGCGATCCGCGCCTTGAGCGATGAAACAGGCAAGCGGATAGCACTGGAAGCAAAGGTCGAAAAGCAACAGCAGATGATCGCGGACTTTGCGCCGATCAAAGGGTATGTCGATACTGTCCTTGACAGCAAGAATACCCTGACCGTTACGCAGATTGCTGCCGACTACGGTATGACTGCGAACCGGCTCAACCTGATTCTCAAAAAAGCAGGGGTTCAACGTAAGGTCAACGGTCAATGGATATTGTCTGCTCCATATTGTGAGAAAGGATACACAGAGTCGAAAACCTTTTCCTTTACCCACTCAGATGGCTCTCCAGACAGCAAACTCTCGACACGCTGGACACAGCGCGGCCGCCGCGCGATTCACGAGATACTAGCCAGTCAGGGAGTTATCCCAGTTGTGGACATGACGGGAGAAAAAACACAATAGCAGGCAGAGAGTGTCGGAACGTCCTTTCTGGGACGTTCCTTTTTTACTATACATTTATGGATGCGAATCAATAGTAGAAACCGAAAAAAAGATGACAAAAGGCGCAAGAAGAGAGATAGTAAGGTGTGAACAAACTGAT
>ERZ506432.438-NODE-438-length-17597-cov-7.158648_pt1 | contig 17597 bp, 16 predicted proteins | sample MGYA00513663_ERZ506432 | MGnify/ENA metagenome assembly ERZ506432
GCATTATACTCAACTGTTCCTGTGTAATCCCCTTCTTTTTCCGCAAATCGCGGATTCAAATTCGACTTTATTTCACAAAAGCGAATTTGCTCATAAATTACCACAGAGTATTTTTTCCGTCAAGTCCTTTTTTGCGGCGGAACGTGACAAATTCACACAACAAACTCACAAGAATGAATATCTGCACTCGAATTACACATATTTCACTATAAACTCGTTTCAAAAACATCAATATGTCTTAGTTTGCAGCGCAACCATATCAAATTTTCTACGTTTTTCACAGGTCTCATTTTCACGATTCCACGCAAAAAATTGAACGCTGTCAGCGTTTAACAAACGCATATAGTGTGCCTACTCATTTTATCCATCCCATTTATACACAGTTCCGAACCAAAGGAACCGCATAAAGTTCTCATCAAAAAACAGGGAGTGACATCAAATCACTCCCCGTTTGCATTGATTGTATCAGAGTTTCGTCATCCAGAGCCCATGCAGATTGCAGTATGCGTAAACGGCCACCGGCTTTTCACTTCCCAGTTCAAACACCGCGTTGGGAGCCTGCCCCGGATTCAGATAGCGGATCTGCCCGCCGTTCTCAGTCTCCACAAAAATCCACTGAATATAGTGAACATCCGCCATGGGGTGCTCCACCGCGCCCACTGTGACCGTGAGACGACTGCCGGAAAGCTCTGCCACCGGCAGATGCTTCTCGCCGCTGGCTTCCACCGTATTGGGAACCAGCTCTTTCATTTTCTCCCCGCAGCAGACCAGCGGAACGCCTGCGTTATGGATGGTAGTGACGAGGTTGCCGCAGTGATTGCAGATGTAAAACTTTGCCTTCATATCGAAATCCTCCATCGGAATGTTATCGGTGTGTTTCTTGTATCTATATGATAACATTTCCTATTTATGATTTCTGTGACTGAATCACGCAAAGCGTTTTTCTGCCGTCTTCACCCTTCCCTCTGCTCCACGATTTCCAGACTGTCCCGCCCTACATGGCAGAGCAAAAACAGCACCTGCACACCAGCGGCTTTGGCTTCGGCCAGTGCCGTACCAAACTCCGGCTGTGTGCTGACATTTGGCCGCACCTCGGTGATGCCTTCCATCTGAATCACGAAAGCCACTGCGCACCGATACCCTGCCTGCTGTGCCTGCGCCAGCTCGTGCAGGTGCTTCACGCCGCGCTCGGTAGGTGCATCCGGGAAGTAGCCGATACCGTCCACTTCCAGTGTGCAGCCCTTGACTTCCATCAGATACTTTTGCTCGCCCTTTTCCATATAAAAGTCGATGCGGGACTTCCCATAGGTGAATTCCGGCTTGATATAGTCGTAGCCCTGTTTTACAAGCCACTCCCCTACCACCTTATTGGGTGCCTGACTGTCCATGTTGACCCAACCAAGCCCCTGCTTATGTACCGCCACAAGGTCGTATTTTGTTTTGCGTTTCGGGTTATCTGACACTTCCAGCCGAACCGCCGTACCGGGCAGCAGCAGTTCCCTGCACCGCCCGGTGTTCTTGACATGAACGGTTTCCACTGCTCCATTCACTCCCACATGGGCAATAAAGCGGTTGGGACGGTCAACAAAAATGCCGTCTGCGATTTCTCTGTATTTCAATCTTTACTCCATTTTCAGTACAGGATTCGGGAGCCATGCCCATCCTGTTTACCAAGATACAGTTCCACGACCATCCTGCCGCTTTCACTGTTGCAGAGTTCTTCCTTGCAGTAGCCGCAGAGTTTTCCTTCCGCTTCCGATACGTAGCGGTGCAGCGATTTCTGCAGGTCTTTCGGGATGCTGCCCCACGGAATGACATAGCTCATGCCCGTATCCCCCACATCCACGATGCAGGCCCGCTCACTATCCTCATCGGACAAAATCAGACTGACCAAAAACACGTCTGCGAACGGTGCGCCCTGATACTCTGCCTTTTGCCGTCTGCGCTCCGTCCGAAGCTCATCCAGCGCTTGATTCAGGTCATTCTCAGGCAGTGTGGATTTATACAGCAGGATATGCAGTTTCTGCTCCGCCGCTTTACTGTCATTCTGACCGTTGGCCGGGAGTTCTACATCTGCATGGATGGCGCAAATTTGTTTCTGCATCGCAGTGCGCAGAGTTTCCAGTTTCTGCTGCCGTTCTGCTTCCAATTGCTGTGCGGACTTTTGATGTACTTCTTTGGCTTCTGACTGTTGCGCAGCATGCTCCTGCTTGGGCTCTGGCTTAGGCTTTGACCATTCGCTGTGCTTTTCTGCGTCAGCCTCCGAAACGTTTTGCCCTAGTACAGTCGGCACCGACACGCTTTTGGCACCGCTTTGTGCTGCCGATGCTTTCTGTGCCGCAGAAGGACGCTCCGTTCTCTTTGGTTTTACCGACCGCGTTGCACCTGTGCTCGTGTTTTTCGCTTCCGGCTTTGACTTTTTCTCCGCAGGAGCAGTATTTTTAACGCTTTCCGGCCGGGCTTGTTTCTGAGTCTGCCAGAAATCGCTGCCGGTGCGCTGATAATAGGACGTCTCCGCTCGTTTCCGGCTGCTGCGCACACCTTCACAGATCCACGAAAAAATCAGGTAGCGCTCCAATGTGTTCCAAAAGCTGCTGCGCCGATGGCAGGGTTTATGCCGTCCACGGGACGCATACACAATCACTGACAAGCATCCGAAGAACAGAAATCCTGCCGCAAAACCAATCCCTGTAAACAGCTTTTTGAAAAAGCCCATCTCTCACACCTCTTCCGGTTACAGCCTTGCCTGATACACCCGCTCCGTCCGGGCATCGAAGCAGCAGAAAATCACCTGCATGGCGTAATCCGCGTGATCTTCCAGCCACTGTGCCACTGTTTTGACTGCAATCTCCGTGGCATCTTCCAGCGGGTAGCCATACACGCCGGTCGAAATTGCCGGGAACGCAATGCTATGGACACCATGCTCTTTGGCAAGGTTCAGCGAATTGCGGTAGCAGTCCGCCAGCTGCGCGGCATCCTCTGCTGTGCCGGAATAAATCGGCCCTACTGTATGAATGATATACTTTGCTTTCAACCGGTAGCCCTTAGTGATTTTTGCTTCTCCGGTGCGGCAGCCGTGCAGCGTGCGGCACTCCGCCAACAGTTCCGGCCCTGCTGCCCGGTGGATGGCACCATCCACACCGCCGCCACCCAGCAGACTGCGATTGGCCGCATTCACGATGCCGTCACAGTCCAGTTTGGTAATATCACCCTGCACCACTTGAATCTGATTTTTTACTTTTTCAGAAATCATTGTAAACACCTCACTTTTTGAGCAGCTCCAGCGCCTTGTCCATGGGCACACAATCGGCATAGCGGTCCGGCCAGAGGAATTCATTGTAATAGTGGTAGCTCTGCTCCCCTGTCATGTACTCGTTGTCCTGCGTGGAATTTGCATAGGCAGGAACGATCATGTGCAGGCCATGCTCAAAGCCTGCCTCCACCGTTGCATTGATGCAGAAGTCGGTCATGATGCCGCAGACCATCACATCTTTTTCGCCCTTTTCCGTCAGATATTCCAGCAGGCCGCTCTCTTTTTTGAACGCACTGCATACAGTCTTGACGAACCGTTTTTCAGTCAGCAGTGGCGCAAACCCGGAATAGACCTCGAATTCATCGTCCCCGATGGAAAAGCCAGTGCCGGGTCCATCGTCATGCTGGACATAGACGACCTCGATTCCCTGTTCGCGGGCAGTCCGGATTAGTTTCCTGATGTTGCTGACAAACTTTTCAAACGCATACAGGCGTTCATCCACGATACCTTTCTGTGTATCCACAACCAGTAAAACCATGTGTAAGCCCTCCTGTTTTTCTTTGATTTCATGCTACCATAGACCGCCGTTTTCTACAAGCAGATTCGAAAAATTTACTTCTTCCAAAGCCTGTCTCATGGGTTTGTTATGGCTCCCCATCGCCGCAGCAGTCCACAGGCGGTTTTGAAAGATAAATCTCCTTCATTTTCATTTTCTGCTTAACGGCAGCAATAAAAAAGACCCCCGCAGCGTATGATTTGACGCCGCGGGGTTTCTCAATTGTTCGGTTTGTATTGCAGCACCTTCTGGGAGAACGTCCGATCGAAGAACTGGATGAAGGGCCCAAGGCAGAACGCACAGATCAAGGTGCCAAGGCCCACAAGGCCACCCAGCAGCCAGCACAGCAGGGCGCTGAGCGCATCGGTGAAGATGCGGCACCCGAAGTACGGGCAGGGTGTGTAGTCCCGCAGACCGAGGGAAAGGTAATCGTAGGGCGCGATGCCGAGGTCGGCGGTCTGGTAGAGCGAAGCGCCCAGCGCCGTGACCAGCACCGCCGCGATGACCCACGCCAACTGCACCGCCAGCGACGGCGCGTCGCCGAAGTGGGCGTGAATGGGGTCATAGAACGCCGTGACGATGTACCCGATGCAGATGCCGTTGACGAAGGTGCCAAGGCCGATGTACTTGCGCCCGAACCAGAACTCCAGCAGGAAAAACAGGATGTTCGTGCACAGGTTCTGGGTGCCCAGCGAGATGCCGAGCAGCTCCGCCAGCCGCATGTTCAGGGCGCTGATGGAGTCGTTGCCGAGGTGGGACTGCTTGAAAAGCGCAATGCCAAGGGCGATGATGACGATGCCCGCCACCATGCCCACCACCCGCCGGGCAGTCGGTTTGCGCAATGCGGTGCCGTTCATAGGGGATTCTCCTTTAGCGTTTCTTTTCCTCTATTATACGCCTACTTTGGGCGGGAGACAAACTATTTATGGAAAGATACAACGATATACGGGGGATCCGCCTTACCCCTTTAATCTCAATCCGTTCTTTCTCCAGCCCCTCCCCGATCACGATGAGCACTTCCTGCCCCTTGGGGATAGCGTTTGCCGTCAGGCCGTCGGCGGTGGCGTTCAGCTTCACCCAGCCGTTCTCGTCCTGTACGAAGCCTTTCGCCCGCAGCACATGGCCGCACGCGGGGTCGGTGAAGAGGGCCGGGATATTCTGTTCGAGCTGCTGGCACGAGAGGCCCAGCTCCAAAAAGTAGGCCGAACCAAAGGCCCTATGCGGTTGGCGTTACCCGCTTCTAATTATAGCAAAAGGAGGTTCTTTTTCTACCGTTTCGACGCTACGGCTCTTTTCTTCCACAAGCATAGCTTGTGGTTTTCTCTATGAATAAGAGCGGGGCCTTGCAAAAGGTTCCGCTCTTGTTGTCTAAGAAAGCATTGCCATTTCGAGACAGAAAGAATATACTTATATTAAATGATAAATATATACCGGTTTACAATGCATATAGCGGTCAGACAGAAACCATGCAGGCAAAATGGGCTAACCTGAAAAAATGGAAGAAGAAACATTTGCAAAGATTATTATGGGAAAAGCAGATATCAGCGAATTTGATACTTTTGTTGAAAACTGGAAGAATCAGGGTGGTGACCAGATTCTCAAAGAGATTAACGAAGAATTAAATAATAGCTCTGGTAATTGATTATAGGCAGTATGAATCATAAGTATTTATGATGGAGCGAGGAGAAAAGAGATATGAAGGATTTTGAAAATGATTTGATTTATTATCCTAATCCGGACCCGGTCAAGGAACCGAGATTTATTTTAAAATCTGTAGATGAATTGGAAAAATCAACAAAATACAGTGTTACCTGCAATGGAACAGAGCGTGTGGTATACCATACAGATTCGTTTGACTATGTTGTAGTAGTAGATAACGAAGCGTATGATCTGGAGATTTCAATCCATACACCATATGAAAAACTTGAAATCCGTCCGTCCAGCTTTGGCATAGTTCCTTTTGTAAAAGGAGAAACAGTCCATATCCATCTTGATGAACCGAGAAAGTTTACTGTAGAGACAGATGGTGGTCTTCATGATGCATTGTTTGTGCTTTGCTCGCACAGGATTGAGAAGCCGGCAGATACCACCATCTGCTTTGAAAAGGGCAAGGTATATAATGTAGGAGTTCTTACCTTAAAGTCCAATGATACGGTTTACATAGAGGAAGGTGCTGTTGTATCAGGTTGTGTATACGCAGACCATTGTGACAATATTTCCATTGTAGGAAACGGAATTATCAACGGAGCCTGCTGGCATCTGCCGGACAGTAATGCAGACCGTTTCTTTATCTATGCCAAGTGGTGTAATAATGTACTCTTAAAAGGCTTTACTGCTGTAGACGGTCCTTCCTGGCATGTAGTTCCTGCGGCGTGTGACCATGTTGTGATTGATGATATGAATATTATGTCGAGGATTGTAACGGGAGACGGTATTGATATTACGAGCAGCCAGGACGTAGAGGTAAAAAATTGCTTTATCCGTTCCACAGACGACAGTATCTGCATCAAATCCCAAAGATTGTTTGAAGATCCGTCAACGGTACGTGACGTAACAAAAGTGCGTGTTCACAATAACGTGATCTGGAATGCAGAACCCGGTAATGCCATAGAGCTTGGTTATGCCCTCCAGAGCGAAATCCACGACCTAGTATTTGAGGATTGTGATATTATACACTGCCAGTATGAAGGAAACATGGGTGGTGCGGCGCTTTCCATCCATCAGGCAGATGGCGGCCATGTTCATGATATACATTATAAAAATATCAGAGTAGAGCAGGCAGAACAGAAACTGTTCGATATTAAGGTTCTGCTTTGCAAATATACGGAACAGCTTGCCAAAGGAGAGATTAATGATATCTATTTTGATAATATCCAGGTGCTGAACGGAGATATCCCGGTCTCCATGATCCGGGGGTATCAGACACCGACAGAAGAAGTACGTGTCCATGATGTCCATTTTGATAACATTACTTTTATGGGGAATAAGTGTGAAACCTGGCAGGATATGCGGCTTGTTACAGAACTGGCAAATGACATTTATGTCAATGGTGCCAGAATATGCAGACAGATGAAATTCTGAGAATATCACCACATAGAGATGGTTTTATTACTTGCAGCAAGGAGGGTATTTATGGAACAAAGCAGCATGTTTTTCCAAAAAGACGAAAAAAATTATTTACAGCTGGACTGTGAAAATGCAAAAGAGCTTTCTATGAAATGATATGTACCCGGTTTTCTGGACACCGGTTCAAAATTGAATAATTAAGCTTCCATCATGGATGCTTCCCTGAATTTAGAGGGAGGCATCCATTTTGTTTTCGCTTGGATCCTGCTGTTATTGTAATAGTCGATATAATCAGCAATAGCTTTGGAGAATGCTTCAAAGGAAGGATAATCTTTCTCAAAACCATAGAACATTTTATTTTTCAATCTACCAAAGAAGGTCTCCATAATACAGTTGTCATAGCAGTTACCTTTTCTGGACATGGATTGAATGATTCCGTGTTTCTGAAGTTCATTGCGGTAGAATGCGTGCTGGTATTTATCCTTTGGTAATCTCCAGATAAACACTATTGGGTGTTCTGTTTATAAGATCATTGGGATTCCGAGAGTTTCATCAAGAGAAAATTATCCCTTGGCTCGTTGGTATTGCTATGATTTTCTTCCTGATAGCACTCATGTTTAACTAGAACTGAAAGCAGTTGAATACGGCCTGAAAGGTCGCATTGTTGTAGCAAGCAGTGCAGACGTATATACATCTGCTTATTTTGCGTTGCAAAACGCTTGTTGGGGAATGCCCCAAACCCCTTTGATCTGCACTTCCCAATGCAGGCTGCGCGTCCCGACGGGACGCTTTTTACCCGGTGATGTGCTCCGGGTCGTTAAGAACTTGCATGAGGAAGGAAGTGGCTTCTGCCAAAGAAGCATACTTCATCTGTTCCGGCACAGTCGTGTTCAGAAGCGAAACGCCCCACACCTGCATACAGTCCGCAAGTTCTTTCTGTGCCTGCAATGCCGCCACCTTACGCACATCCGGGGTGGTTTCTGCATCCAGAACGTAGGCTGTGGAGTATTTTCCGTTGCAATCTTCCGTCAACTGCACCATGGAGTAGTGCTCATCCCAAAAGTGGCAAAAACGCACCCTGCCGCCGATGTTTTCTACGTCATGGCGCAGTTCTTCTTCGCCGCTCCATTGCGGAGTCTCGGACAAAATGCGATTCAGTTCCGAAAGAGCCTGCCGTTCTTCAGCCGATAACCTCCTAGACATGAAAAGCCCCGGCCTTTTCTGGCCGAGGCTTGATGGTTGCGGAGCAGAATGTAATCTGTTCGCTTCCGCTGACAGGGAGGGCATTCCATAGTTTAGGGTTCCACCCGCACCGTCAGGCGGGAGGCGTGCAATCCACCGTGGTATACCCGGTTATGGGCCACCACGGTCCGGGCGGAAGCAAAACCTTCCCGGGTGTTGCTGTTGGGGAAGATGAAATTCTTGGCGCTAGAGGTGACAGTCACCCGGATGCGGTGGCCTTTCCGGAAGCAATTGGACAACTTGGTGGTGCGGATCTTCAGGCAGACGATCTCGCCTTCCTGCAAAAACTCCGACCGGGCAAAGCCATTACGGTATCGGGCGCTGAGCAGGCCATCCGCCAGTTTGATGGACCGGTCGTTCTCATCCACATCAGTAACACGCACCACAAAGTCGGTATCCGGCGCGTCAGAAGAAATATACAACTCCGCCGTCATATCACCGGTCAGAACCAGGTTTTCCTTCAGCACAGGGGAGGTGTAGCACAGCAGGTCCTGACGCAGTTCCTCCCGGGTGTAGTCCTCTGGCACTTCGATCTCGTTCTCCGACATATCGATGATGTGCTGGGACGGATGTTCGGGGTCATAGGCGTAACCGTCGCAGTTCTCCCGCTCCGGCTTGGCAAAAGTCAGCCGCCCGTCCCCGGCAGAGGTGTTGGCATGGCCGTCACTATCCAGATACAGGTGGGTGACCCGGGTCTCGGGCACTGGCCAGTTTTCGGCGGTCTTCCATACCTCCTGGCCCAGGGTGTAGTATTCTACCGGGGCAGTCTGGTCGATGCCGTTGTCCACTTCCTTGAGGTGATGCTCAAACCATCGGAAATACAGCCAGTCCAGATCAAAGCGCAGCGCCTGGCTGCCGAAGGATACCCCGTGCATGTCGTACTTACTGTTGCCGCTGTGCTGCCAGGGTCCCAGAATGACCTTGCGCATGCCCCGAGGGAAGTCATGGACCAGTTCCAGAGCTTCGGTGGTACCCATGCCGTTGTCGTCAAACCAGCCGGACTGAATCAGCGCCGGGATCTGCGCCCCGACGGAGCGTTCCTGCCAGTTGGACATACGCCAGAAATCGTTGTAGTCACTGGGTTCCAGCCACCGTGTGATGAAGGGCACATCGTACCCCAGAGCTTTTTTCGGCAGGTCGGTCAGGGGGCGGATGTTCAGCACTTTCTCCCAGTCATCGCGTTCCATCAGCTCAGGGTGGAAGGTTTTCTGAGACACCGCAAAGGCCCAGGCCAGCATGCCCGAGGTGAAAGACCCACCCCGGCGGGGCAGATCCACAAAGGAGCTGCCCGCGCAGACTACGCTGATCAGAGCTTTCAGGTGGGGGTTGCCGCTGGCAGCGGCCGCCCACTGTACATAACCCAGGTAGGACCCGCCCACCATACCGATGCGTCCGCTGCACCATGGCTGGGCGGCGATCCAGTTCAGAGTATCGTCGCCGTCCTCCACCTCGTGGTAGTTGGGCAGCCATTCGCCTTCACTGGCGTTTCGGCCGCGCACATCCTGTACTACCACCGCGTAGCCGCGCTGAACGTAACGGTAGTATACCTCACAGCCGTCCTCTTTGCCGTAGGGGGTGCGTACCAACACTGCGGGCACCGGGGTACTGCAGTTTTTAGGCAGGTATACGTCGGTGGAAAGATGTACCCCGTCCCGCATGGGCACTGGGAAGGTCAGCGCATGTTCTACCGGGAACAACTGTTCCTCCGGCCAGGTCGAGCGCCACAGGCGCAGGATGGTCTCCTCCTCGGCACCGGGTTCCACCAGCACCGTGACCATCTCCCGGGCAGGGCAGGTGACGGCGATCAGCCGCCCTTCTTTCATCTGTTTGTTGTTGGGGAATTTTACATCCCGCTGCAGGTAGCTGCAGCCGTCTTCGCTGGTGTAGCGCTCGCCGCACAGGGAAACTTCCCCGGTGCCATGCAGCCCCGACTCGTAATGGGACAGGTTCTGCCCTAGGGCGGCAAAGTCCATCTTCACAAAGAAACGGTAAAAATCCCGGTCCTGTTCAGTCAGGTCCTGCCAGTCCAGCAGCGCGCCGGTATGCACGTCCAGTTTCTGGATCTGGGGTGTGCCGTTGCCCAGCCGCAGTCTGCCGTACAGGATACCTGAAACATATAAGTCAAAATTACGCATTTCCGTCTCTCCCGTTTTCCGTTCAGGCGCCGATGAAAGCACGGATGGCATAGGCTACACCGATGCCCACATAGTTGCCCAGAGCACCGGCCAGTACGCCCATGAGCAAGCCGATGTTGATAAGGGTCTTCCACTGGGCGCTGGAGGCGATGAGGGCGGCGGTGGGGCCATCTGAGATACAGCCTACGATGGACAGCAGCACATACTCAAAACGGACTTTCAGCAGCCGGGTGATGAGCAGGTGCAGCAGAATGGAACAGACGATGACACAGAAGCAGAACAGGGTGATGTAGAAGGTGGATCCGAAGAACTGCTTCAGGTCCACCGCAAAGCCGATGGTCACCAGGAACAGCAACGCTACGAAAAGGCCCAGGTCAAAGTTGCCGCGTAGCTTGCGGACGGCTGGCACCTGTGCTAGGATGATGGAGAAGGTGGTGATGAGCAGGATGCGGCCTGCACTGCGGAACCCTGCTCCGAATACCATCGAGGAGATGCTGGTGGCAGCCCACACGGTGCCAAAGCCGATGGCCAGCAACCAGGCGATTTCCTGAATGGACCATTCCTTGGAAGTCATCAGTTCCTCGTGGCTACCATCCCCCAGCAGTTCCGGCTCGCTCATTTCATAGGGCCACAGCTTTTTCAGCCATTTGGAACTCTTGTACAGGGCGGGGGCAGCAAACATCAGGATCAGCGTGGGGATGCCCACCACATAGTCGGCGGCATTGGCCGAGGCGATGGTGGTCTTGCTGGCATCCAGGCCTACAGCGATGGCGGTCAGGTTGGAACTGCCGCCGGTGTAGGTGCCCACGAACATACCGGCCACCTTCCAGCCCTCGTTGATTTTGTCGGCGAACAGTACGCCGAACACCAAAGCTGTCACGCAGACGCTGAATATGGCCGAGACCAACGCAATGACCGGTTCCTTGGATAATTTGCGCATCTGTTTCAGGTCCAGGCTCAGCAGGCAGATGGAAATGGACAACGGCACACAGTAGCTGCTGACGGCATCATAGGTAGCACTGGAGGTAGGCACGATCCGCAGGTTGGACAACACGATACCCATGATGATAACCGTCAGGGCCGGACCCAGCGTTTTGAACGCCTTGAACCGCTGCAGCCAGAATCCCAGTGCGACCATGGCGACCATGATGAACAGGAGCGCGCCTTCGGAGGAAAAAATCGTATTCGGCATAATACACCTCTCTGCGGGATCCCGCTTAAAAATCAATATCGATGCCAAGGCCCGGTTTGTCGGACAGGGTGTAGACGCCGCCATTCACGGCAAAACCTCCGGGCATACCCATCTCGGGGTCCACGGCGTACATAAAGCTGTCGCAGTCCGCCTCGGTGATGTTCTGCTTGGCGGCAACCAGACTCACACCGGCAGCAATGGCTACCTTGGTCTCCAGCATGCAGCCCACCATGCACTGCACATGGTTTGCCTCGGCAATGGCGTTGATCTTTTCCGCCGGGTACAGGCCGCCGCACTTCATCAGTTTGATGTTGATAATGTCTGCAGCATCGATCTTGCAGGCCTTTGCTGCGTCGATGGGGGTGTGGACCGACTCATCCAGCATGACCTGCAAGTCCACCTTGGAACGCACAAAGCGCATACCGTCCAGATCCCAGCTGGGCAGGCACTGTTCCACCGCTTCCACGCCCAGCTTTTCAAAGGCTTTCAGGGTGCGCACCGCATCGCTGACAGTGTAACCCTGGTTGGCGTCCACACGCAGGCGGATGTTGGGGCCCACCGCCTGACGGATCAGGGTCAATGCCTGGATATCCTCGATCGGGTTGATGCCGGCCTTGATTTTCAGAATGGTGAAGCCATCCTTTTCCACCCGTTCCCGGGCTTCGGCGGCCATAGCTTCCGGTGTGTCAATGCCCACCGTCATGTCAGTGACGATCTGGTTCACGCTGCCACCCAGCACCTTGTACAGAGGCTGACCCATCAGTTTGCCCTTGATATCGTACAGGGCAATATCCACTGCGGCCTTTGCCGAGGTGTTACCTGACAGCAGGCGGTCCATCATCCTGTGGATGCCCTCAATATCCAGCGGATCCATGCCGATCAATCCGGTGCGGAACAGTTTCAGAGCTTCCAGAACGGTGGCCGCGCTCTCGCCGGTCACCGGTTCAAAGGGCGCGGCCTCACCGATGCCCCACAGACCTTCGTCGGTGGAGATCTTCACCAGCACATTCAGCGAATGATCCTGTACCGCAAAAGCAATACGGAAGGGCTTTTTCATGGGGATACGGATGGTTTCTACCTTTACATCTGTGATTTTCATAGGGTTCCTCCTGCATAATAATTTTTATAAATTTTTTATGAATTTTTATAGAAATTTTACTATTTCTAAAATTTTTGTCAAGAGCTTTTCTATTTTTTTCACATTTTTCAGAGTATTTTATAGGATAAGCACGAAATTATCTGATTTTCTTTGTAAAACTTTTATAAATATCGAATATTTTCTCGCTTATTTACGTACAGGGCATTTTGTGATATACTGTAAATAAACTTTTTACGAAAAAGCGGGAGGTCTTATGCTGGGCGAACACGTTCGAAATATTCGGAAAAAACGGGGAATCACCCTCAAAGAACTGGCCGAAAAGACTGGTTTGTCCATCGGGTATATCTCCCAAATCGAGCGCAATCTCACCGACCCGTCCCTGTCCACCCTGCGCAAACTCAGCGCCGCTCTGGACATCCCCACCTATCTGTTTATGGGAGGTGAGCACAACACTGGCCTGACAACCCGTCAGGCGGATATGATGATCCTCTCCCAGCCCAATTCCAATATACGGTATCATCTGCTTACGCCCATGCCCAACGGAGATTTTGTACCTCAGTCGTTGGTCATACGCTTTGAGCTGGAACCCCACTGTAAGGACGGCGACCTGCCGGTGATCCATCCCAGTGAGGAAATCCTGCTGCTGGAACAGGGGCAGCTGGATGTACTGGTGGAGTCCGAGACCATCCGCCTGAACGCCGGGGACACCACTGTGGTGCAGTCCAACCTGCCTCACATCGTTTCCAACCCCGGGGATACCACAGCGGTGGGACTGGCTGTGTTCACCCCTGCCATTTGGTTTCCCAACAACCGGCGCAGTTTTAACCGCGGTGGCGAAACCTGAATCTTCGCATAAGAATACCAAAAAGAAGTACAGCCATTGCCTGTACTTCAGACTATTGAAAAAGGTCACCGGAAGGTGGCCTTTTTCTCGTAAATGGGAAGAAAACGAGATGCCTGTCGCAATTTTTGTTATACACAATCCATTTGTGTTCATTCAACGCTATTCGGGTAATTTCAAGGTGGAAAATTTTTGTGAGTATCTTTGGTCAAAAAGGCAATGGTTTTTTGGTGGCAGTCCGTGGTAAACAGAAGCAGGTTGATCATCTGCGTAATGAAGTTGAAGAACTAAAATATCAATTGGATGCGGAACGAGCAAAGAATGACACATTAAAAGCAAAAATCACGGCATATCAGAAAAATGATTTAAGTGCAGTAAAGAAAGTGGAAGCACGTTATGAAGAACAACTAAGGATTCTTAACGAGCAAATTAGGGCTTATGAACAAATGAAACCCGAACTCGAACGGCTGCGAAACTTTTTCTTTGAACAAAATATTGGCGCAGATGAATCTGATGTTCAGGCAGTAGAAAGTGACAAACAAGAGGAGATTGCCAAGTACAAGATTATTACTGTTGGAGGACACGAGCAACTAAGAAAGAACATCAAAGATGCATATCCATCGATAATGGTACTAGATGGTACACCAAAAAGTCAAGATTTTCATCCTGTAGAAAATTCAGACTATGTATTTATCCTTACGCAGCATATGAGCCATGGCCGTCGATGCCATCGTACTACGATTGTTTTCAAAAAGTTCTGTATCACTACTCGCACCAGACAAGGAAGATCCAAACCTTTTCTCGAAAGAGAAGGGTTCGGATTTTTTGTTTTTGGCGGCGTGCCCCGCCGCACAACAAAAGCATCCGCAGCGCATGGCCGGGCTGCTTCAGCTCAGGCGCAGTGCGCTGCGGATGCTTATTTTTTATGCCGCGCCCCCTCTCCTGATGGGAAAGTCAGGGCATCGGCTGCGTTTTGATGTCATTTGCCGGAACACGCCCGCGTTCTTGGCTCCCCGGTCAGGGGAGCTACCGGGCGAAGCGAGACTGAGAGGTTTTACCCTGCCAGCTTGCGGTAGGCGTTCAGCACCTGATAGGCCGGGATGCTGCTGCCCGGGGCAAATTTGCCGTTCAGGCGGCGCTTCATCAGGCCCTGCTCCACGCACCACTGGGCTGCCTTAGCGGTATCCAGGTCTGCCACGTCTGCAAAGGCCGGGGCCTCGGCAGGCTCGGGACGGCCTGCGGTGTTCCACAGCAGCAGCGCGGTCTGGGCGCGGTTCTCGGGTGCAGCCACGCCTTCCGGCAGCAGGGCTTGCAGCTTCTGGCCGGAAACATAGTTGTACACGCCGTAGCCTACAACGCCAGCCGCCACTGCGCCAGCCGCTGCCACGATGACGACCGCACCGCCGCCGTCACCGCCGCCGGAGGGAGGCGTCACCGGGGGTTCCGGAGGCGTTACCGGGGGTTTCGGAGGCGTTACCGGGGGAACGGTGCCGCCGGTGCCAGTCACATCCAGTGTGAAACTTACGTCCAACATGTTACTTCTGCACTGATAACCGTAGTACACTACGTTTGTGCCTTCATTGACCGTCAGAATGTTCCCTTTGACTGTGCCATTGACCCATCCAGTAACCCGGTTTATATCAAAGTTCCCGGGCAGAGTGTTCAGGTCAAACGTACGGTCAGGGTTCAGGGTAACGGTGTAAACATTATTAAAATCGGAATGGTAAATATCCGTATAAGTGAAATTGAGATTCGGATTGTTATCCAAATTCAGGCTGGTGAGATGGTTATTCTTAAGCACCAATGTAGTCAAGTTTGGACTGCTGCTGACGTCCAACGCGGTCAGCTGGTTGTTTTGGCACTTCAGCTCCTTCAAGGAATTCATATTGTTCAAATTCAGCTGGGTCAACTGGTTGTTGGCACAATTCAGTTTCTTCAGCAGTTTATTTTGGCCCAGAATCAGCGATGTCAGCTGGTTGTTTTGGCATTCTACACTTACCAGACGGGACTTATGGGCCACATCTGCGTCCAGCTCTGTCAACCGATTCGAGGAACAGTAAAGTGTTTCCAGAAATTTACTATTTCTGACATCCAGTTGCTCCAGATCGTTGTGCGAGCAATTGAGCATCACCAAATCTTTCAGATGCGATACATCCAGTTGTTCCAACTGGTTCTCGGAACAATTCAGATAGTCGATATCCGGGTTCTTGCTCAGGTCCAGCTGGGTCAGTTGATTCTTATTGCATTTCAACGTTTTCAGCTTTGGATTCTGTCTCAGGTCTAATTTCTGGATAGAATTGTTTCCGCACTTCAATTCGGTCAGGTTGGGAAACGCCTCAATGCCTCTTAAGCTGCTGATGTTCTTTCCTTCGACTTCGATTGTTTCGACTTTTCTTTGTTCTTCCACCGTGAGGACATCTCTGCCACCTGCTTTGTAGGTTTTGATGTAATTTCTAAAGTTAGGGTCAGGGAAATTATCCTCATTGATGGGCAGACTGGTTTCAAAGATGAATGTGGGCTTTACTCCATTGCCGCAATTGTATTGGTAGCTCACCTCGTTTGCGCCCGCATTCACACTTAGCATCGTGCCGGAAACAGTGCCGCCGTTCCAGCCGGTTGCCCTGCTCACGTCAAAGCCGGGCAGTGTGGCCAAGTCAAACTTTCCGTCTGTACGGACAGCAATGGGACGCCTGTTGCCATTAGCCGTTATCGTACCGCCGCTGATTCCAGTAACGTCTACACAAGCCAACCGATTTTTTGCACAATTCAGTTTACTCAAACTGTGATTTTGGCTCAGGTCCAGCGTTGTCAGCTGATTATCATTGCATATCAAAGATATCAAGCCGCCATTCTGTTTCACGTTCAGTTCTGTCAATTTATTATTGCTACAATCCAGCTGTGTCAGCTGCGTCTGGTGCCCGACATCCAACTCCATCAATTGATTTCCAGAGCAATTCAGTTCTTCCAGCTTGAAGCATTGGCTGACATCCAACGTCATCAGGTCGTTGTTGGAACAATCAAATTTGACCAGTTCCCCCACGCTATCCATTACGATATTCGTTATTTTGTTATTGGAGCAATTCACCTCCTCAAGATTCAGCCCATAGAGAATGCCCAGATTCATGTAGGTCAGTTTATTATTGGAGCAATTCAGTTTTTTCAGTCCGCTTGAAAGAATATCAACCGACTTTTTCAGTTGATTCTGGGAACAATCCAGCTCCTTCAGTTTGAAATTTTTGCCAACATTAAGTGTTGTCAAGCCGATACCGTGGCAATCCAGCTTTTCGAGATCTTCAAAGAAACGGATTCCTTCAAGACTTTTGATTGCATAACTGGTTGGAATCGTCATATTCTTGATATCCACATCGAGCTTGCCATCGCCGTTTTTGTCACAGCATTCTTTGAGAAAGCGCCGAAATTCCTCATCCGGGAAATTAAGCTTAAAATCCGGCGAATTAAAATCAATTTCTGTGTTCGCCGCAAAGGCGCTGAAGGGCAAAAAGGTGAACACCATAGCCAGCGTCAAAAGGGCACTGACAAGGCGCGTTCGTTTTGAGAATCGTTGTTTCATGGTGTGCTCCTTTCTGTTATGGGGTGTATTGCTGCAGGGCGTTTTTCTGAGCGGCGGCGGTAAGGTCGTCCAGAGCGCTCATCACGTCCCGGTAGTTTGGGGGAAACCTGTTTTCCCCGTGGGCTTCGATGCGGGTGCCGTCGGCAAGGGCGGCTTCCAGCCGGAAGCTGCTGCCGTCCAGCACGTTGGGGTCGTGGCCGGAGAAGCCTGCCCAGCCGCCCACGCCGTACTCTTCCAGAATGGCCTTGGCCTGTTCCAAAAGTTCCGGCCCGGCCTGCTCCTGATACACTTCTTCGTGGTACAGCTCCAGCTCCACCCGGGTGCCCTCGGGGGTGCGGGTGAGGCAGGTGCGGGAGATGGGCTGGATATAGCTGCCCTGCTCCCAGAACTCCAACGTTTCAAGGTCAGCCAGCGTCGGGGCAGAAGCCGCAGGCTCCGGGGGTGTTGGGGCGGTGCTGCTGGGGCTGCGGCTGAGCAGTGCCGCCCCCACCGCCAGCCCCAGCAGCACCAGCGAGAAAGTGCGCATGGGTCGTCTCCTCCTTTCTGTGCGCATGGGTCAGTCTCCTTCCCTTGCCGTGGGGGGCAGAATGGTCATTCTGCCGTCCACCACCGCGTCCAGCATCTCGTGCTCCCGGAAATACT
>ERZ506432.452-NODE-452-length-17214-cov-4.066204_pt1 | contig 17214 bp, 14 predicted proteins | sample MGYA00513663_ERZ506432 | MGnify/ENA metagenome assembly ERZ506432
CACGACGCTCTTCCGATCTGTGGACGGATGTATGGGAAGTACTGATTGTCGGCATCATCTGTGTAAACACCGATGCGCATGCAGTCCTTGCGGTCTGAGTAGTTCTCGATAGGACCACGACCGTAGTAGTTGCTCTTCTCCATGGTGTATGGCATCTGCATCAGCATACCGAATCGGAACATATCGCTTACCTTAGCACCCTCTGTAGCCTTGAAGTCTTCTGTTACCTTCACGGCACCCGTATTGGCGAATACTACGTAGGTGATATCCATCTGACCCTGAACCTCCGGCATATCGAATGATGTGAGGATTGTTACAGAGTTGGTCTTCTTATCCTTCTTCACGTCGATGTTCTTCAGGTTCATCTGAGGGTTCTTCCAAGCCTTGAACTTCTTCTGAAGGCCTGCACCCATATCGTTGTCGGTAGGAGCACGCCAGAAGTTTGGCTTCAGGGTACCACCCTCGCCGAGCAATGACTTGCCATTGTAAGCATACTCAGAGATAAGACCGGTAGAACGGTCGATCTTGAAGGTGAGGTTAGGTGTGGTAACAGCTACCACATTGTTCTTCTTGGCAGCAAGCTTCATCTTCTTCTTGCCATGTCCCTGAGCCAGCATCTTGCTGCAGTCGCCAGAGCAAGCCTGCTTGGCAACTACCGGCAGCTGGGCATAAGCCATCACCTGACCGGCTGTGAGCAATGGTTCAGCCTCCTTCAGACGGAAGTCGATGTTGAGGAATACCTCCTTGCCCTTGATCTTGCTCTTGTCGTAAGGGATGGTGAAGTTCTTGGTCTGCTGTGCAGGAACATCGAGGTCGGCGATGGTACCATTCTGAGTCTCTACGCCATCCTCTTCCAGGCTCCATGCCAGGGCATAGTTGCTCAGGTCGCGGAAGAAGTTCTCATTATGTACGCTTACCTCGCCAGTCTCGGCATTCACCATCTTGGCCCAGATGTTCTGGTACTGATAAGCCACCTCGTAAGCATGAGGGTTCATCTGACGGTCTGGACCGATGATACCATTACAGTTGAAGTTATTGTCGCTAGGATCATACTTGTTATAATCACCACCATAGCAATATTCTATCTTGCGAAGCTCCTCATTGTTCATCTTGTAAGGCAGGATGCTCATAGGCTTCACGATATTGCGGTGCAATGCCTGATCTACGAAATCCCAGTCGAAACCACCCTGGAGGATAGGATACTTGCGGATCAGATTCCAGTAATCGCTCAGGTTACCGCCAGAGTTACCCATGGTGTGGTTGTACTCACACTGGATGAGTGGCATCGGACTGTTTGGATCCTTGGCATACTTCTCGGAAGCTGCTACAGGATAGTACATAGGGCAGAAGATATCTGTACCCTCGCCACGGCGAGCCTGCTCGTACTGAACAGGGCGGGTCTTGTCCTGGCTCTTGATCCACTTGTAAGCCTGCAGGAAGTTGTCGCCCATCACGGTCTCGTTACCCATGCTCCATGTTACGATGGAAGGATGGTTGTAGAACATAGACACATTGTGCTGGTTGCGCTCCATGATCTGCTTGGCAAACTCAGGCTTCTTGGCAGCCGCATCGTCGCCATACTGGAAACCATGGCTCTCCTGGTTAGCCTCAGCCACAACATACAATCCGTACTTGTCGCAGAGATCATACCAGCGAGGATCGTCTGGATAGTGGCAGGTACGAACGGCATTGATGTTCATGCGCTTCATCATCATGATGTCCTGAATCATACGCTGCTCACTTAAGTTGTAGCCCTCGTCAGGATCAATCTCATGACGGTTGGCACCCTTCAGGAGAACAGGCTGGCCATTGACCAGGAACTGCTTGTTCTTGATCTCCACCTTGCGGAAACCTACCTTTACCTGTACAATCTCGTATGGCAAGTACATACCGCCATTCTGGATAGGAGATACAACGAGGGTATAGAGGTTAGGAGTCTCAGCACTCCACTTGCGAACATTCTTCACGCGGAGCTGATACTTAGCCACACCATTCTTTACATTATCGGTACCTGTAACGATTACCTCCTTGCCATCTGGGTCGTAAAGACCGAAGTATGCCAGGGTATTGCCCTGCACCTTGGCTGTGATGTTGAGGTAACCATCCTTATAGTTGTTCTTCAACTCTGTCTCTACACGGACATCGAGCAGGCGATGATCCTTAGAACGGGCATAGAGATAGTTCTCACGTGCCGGACCGCTCAGACGCCAGAAGTCCTGATCCTCACACCATGAACCATCACACCAGCGGAATGTCTGGAAGGCGATGAGGTTCTTGCCCTTCTTCAGGAATGGAGTGATATCAAACTCAGCGGCAACCTTACTATCCTCTGCATAACCGGCAAACTTTCCGTTGACATAGAGATAGATGTTGGATGTTACACTACCGAAGTGAGCGATGACGCGCTTGCCATTCCAGTTGGCTGGGATATTGATTTCACGACGATAGGATCCTACGTGGTTGTCCTTGGTAGGAACAGCAGGTGGCTGCTGGTCGAAGTGGCCACGCCATCCGAAGCCCACGTTTACATACTCTGGCTGGCCATAGCCCAACATCTCCCAGTTGCCTGGCATCTGGATGTTGTTCCATTTAGAGTCATCAAGGTCAGTCTTGTAGAAATCCGTAGGGCGCTCATCAGCATTGGCTACCCAGTTGAACTTCCATGTGCCGTCGAGCGACAGGTAGTTCATACTCTTCTTCTTGTCAAGATACTCGGCACCTGTTCCAGGGAAGTCGTTAGGATCGTAAGCGAAGTGCATTGTGTGCAGAGGCAAACGATTGATTTCATTCACTTGGAGGTCGTGCCACTCTGTGAAAGTTGGCTGCTGGATGGCTACCGTCTTTACAGACGACTTAATGGCAGCCTTCGGTTTTCTTGCACCAAAGGCCACCATTGCCAATCCTGCCATACTCAATGTTACGAACAGTCTTTTATTCATTACTATTATAGTTTTGTATTAAGATATTTATCATATTCACAAGCGGCGAGAAGCATCGCTCCCACCCCGAAGTTTGCCTGGGAATTGGCATCTACGGTCTGTCCCGGGATGGCTCTTTCGCCGATTGGCTGAACATAGCCCACCTTGCCGTCTTCCTGAACGGCTGTTTCCGTGAGGTAAGTCCAGGCGCTGTCTATCACCTTCTTATATTCTTTCTTGTTGAGATAACCATTGTTTACTCCCCAGAGCATTCCATAGGTGAAGAAGGCGGTACCGCTGGTCTCTGGTCCCGGAGCATGCTCAGGGTCCATCATCGAGCGGGTCCAGTAACCCTCCGGCTGCTGGATTTCAGCCACAGCCTTAGCCAGCTTCTGGAATTTATCTACGAAGAACTGATAGTGCTTGTAGTCCTTTGGCATATCCTGGAGCACCTTAGCCAGACCGGCAAGAACCCAGCCATCGCCGCGAGCCCAGAAATCCTTCTTGCCGTTGGCACTCTTGTGCTTCGGATAGATGTACTTTCCGTCGCGGAAGTAGAGGTGGGTCTCCTTATCGAGCATAATCTCATCGGTGGTGAGGAGGTTATCGTAGAGCTTGTCGAGATACTTCACATCGCCGGTAAGCTTGTACATCTTGGTCATCACAGGCATCACCATGTAGAGGGCATCACTCCACCACCAATAGTCTGTCGGCTCTGAGTAAGCCTCGTAGTGCATCACCTCCTTGGCACGCTTCACCATGAATTCCGAGGCTGCGGCATTGCCCTTGACTGCTTCGATGTTGTAGAGGTCGATGTAGGTCTGGAAGCAGATCTGCCAGTCGCCGAAGAGTACGTGATCCTTACCCTCGCCGTATGGCTTGTACTTCCACTTGGCTGGATTGGCCTCAGTGGCACCGGTCCAGTCGTTATGCTCAGCCCAGCGGATGGTGTAATCCAGCATCTTCTGGTCTTTCAACATCTTATATACCTCCATGTTGCCGGTATGATAAGCGGCGTTGTCCCAGAAGGCACGCACCTCAGGCTTGTTGTTAGCCTGCCAGTAATTGTTTACCTTCGTGATGAGTGCTACCACCTGCTCGTGGTCCCACTTTCTGGAAGCCTTCACCTCCTTCTTGTTCTGTTTCCTGACCTTGGCGGTCTTCTTGGCAGGCTGCGCTGCGCTCAAAGGCAAAGCCAGGGCTGCAGCTGCTACCAACATCATCAATATCTTGCGCATTATATTAACTCTAAACTATAAACTGTAAACTCAAAACTGTTAATTGTAAACTCTAAACAGTAAACTCTTAACTGAAAATTACCACTTGTCCTTGGTGACAATCTCGTCCGTCCAGTGATGATCCTTAGGGAACTGCTGATTGTTCCAAGCCTTCACCTGGGTCCAAGGCTGTGCTGCATCGGTCCAGAACGGATGATCGGCAGGCAGGCCGAGAGGCATGAAGGCAAGGGTGGTCATATAGAGCGAACCGTTGTTGGTGTACCAGTCGGCTACGTTCTTCTGGGTATTTCCGCAGAAACCGATAGAGAGATACCCCTTCTCATTGAAGTTGTTCTCCTGGTCGAACATGCGATGGAGCACCTTGGTCAGGGCTGCACGCACCTGTCCGTTGCTCAAATCCTTTGGCAACTTCTGATACCATGCCATCAGGGCAAGCGGCTGCATGGTTGCCATACGGTAAGGAATGCTTCTGCCGAAAACCGGGAAGGTTCCTTCCGGAGAGATGAATCTCTCGAGGATGATGCTGTACTTCTGGCAGCGCTTCAACTCCCGGTCGTAGTACTTCTGATAGTCGAGGCGGGAATTCACCTTGGCATCCACCATCGCCTGGAGTGTTTCCAGATACATCGGATGGAACACATAGCTGCTGTAGTAATCGAATGCGAACGAAGGACCATCCGCATACCAGCCATCACCCACATACCACTCCTCTACCTTGCGGCAAGCCGAATTCACACGGTATTCATCGAAATCGCCACCCGCCTTTGCCATGAAGCTCTCGATAGTAGAAGAGAAGAGAAGCCAGTTGGTATAAGGAGGATCGATGTGGCGGAGCTTGGCAAACTCGGTAAGATAACGTTTCTTGGTCACCTCATCGAGAGGCTTCCAGAGTGTATCGTAAGCACGGAGGAAACTCTCTGCGATATAGGCAGCATCTACCAGGTTCTGACCGCCGATGCCCCAGCAGAGATAGTCAGGACTCTGAGGATCTACGGCATTCCTGTAGGAAGCCAAAGCCCACTCACGCAGCTGCTTGCGCTGCTTGCCTTCGGCAGTAGCATCATCAGGGAGAGTCAGCCAGGGAGCCACGCCAGCCATCAATCTGCCAAAGCACTCCATATAGAGCACTTTTCTGTTGCGGTTGTCGAAGCTTGGACTGAACTCCGTCTGCATATTCTTCTGCAGCTCGCCCTTTGCCATATTCTCCAGCACGGGCTGAGCCATCTTATAGGCAAGCGAGCACCAATATTGGCGGTCGCTCTGCTGCTGTGCCTTCTTCTTCGCTGCGCTGATTCCCACGAACGGAACCAAAGCCAGAAGAAGGGTAATCATGATACTCTTATATATATGAATCATAGATAGTTACAATTTGTTTGTTTGTCGAATTCTGTTAAACGATGATTGCAGTATTATCATTTCTAGCTGCAAATGTAATTAAAATAATTTAAAAATGAGCAGAGCGACCGTGTTTTTTATCATTTTTTCAACACTGGAGCACCATTTTCCCAAGAAATAGGTATCCAGAGATGACGACTGTCACTTAAATGCTTCGGATTCCACATGTCTGCCATGAATACATAGTCGGCGCCATGGAACATCTTCTTCTGCGCTGCAGTTTCCACCTTATATATATAGGTACCCTGTGCACCGAAGGTTTTGTCGGCACCCTCGCCACGGCAAGGATTAGGCAACTGCTCATCCAGTAGGTGCCATCCTGCTTGAAGATGGTTGGAGCCTCGTTCTGTCCGCCGGCAGCTACTCGTACGTAGCAACCGTTGTGCTGCATGTAGTCATCTGTCAACTGTGCAATCTGGAGTGTCAGGTTTTCCTCTGAAGAATAGATGTGGTAAGCCTTGCCATCATCGTCGATGAAGATGGTCATGTCTCTCGACATCTGTCCTCCCTGGAAGTCTCTCATCCAGAACATACCCCGTTCTATCTGAACGCGCCAGGCTGGAGTCCACCACTCTTTCAGTTCAGGGAAGAGAAGCTGATGCTTGAGGTCGGTAGTATCCGGCTTCGCAAATCCGATAGGATAAAGACCTGGATTCACTCTGCCAGAGCGGATGAACTTGAATGGTCCGAAAGGAGTATCGCTGGTTGCCACACCATAGCGGGCAGCAGCATATCCCTGACCCTTCAGTTCGAGATGGAACCACATGACGAACTTTCTGGTCTTCTGATTGTAGAGAACCTTAGGGCGCTCGATGATGCAACCACCCTCGATGTCGCTGCCTGGTTCATTAGATACAGGGAGTACTAATCCATGGTTGGTCCATTTCTTGAGATCCTTGGAAGTAAAGCAGCTTACGCCGAGAGAGCAGTAAGGCTTGCCATCCTGCGAACGGCTTTCGCCATACCAGTAGTAGGTACCCTTGTAGTTGAAGATGTTGCCACCATGTGCATTGATATGCTTGCCGGTATTGTCTTTCCATACACCTCCGTCCATCGGAGCCTGAGCCAGAGTTGGGAGATAGGACATCATCCACAACATAATAAATACGAATAGTTTATTCATTTTGCTGATGTTATTATTAAGTTAGTGAAAACGCTAATTGTTACTGTCGTTTATCGGGTGCAAAGTTAAAGAATATCATCAACTTCATAGTTCAATAATCGGTAAAATAAGGACGCAAATTGAGATAAAAGGGCTGAAAACAGTCAAAAATGACTATTACAGCCCTCTTGTTACCAAATATCAATCTTAATCCTTATCCTCATTCTTGGTAATCTTCATCTCTGTGATGGTAGCCAGTTTGCTGCCTTCCTGTCACTATTCTGCGGGAAATGGCTTTTTTGCCCCATTTCGCGCAAAATAGTGACTCATTATTTTGCGCGAAACGATATTTTTAGTATCTTTGCAGCAAAATAACGACATCATTATGGCACAAGAGATTATAGGAAGAGAGCCTGAAATCAAGGAGATTGAGGCTCTATATCAAACAAACAAACCTGTTTTTGCAGTAGTTTATGGTAGAAGAAGAGTCGGCAAGACCTTTCTGATAAGAGAATTGTTAGGCGACAAGTTTGCATTCTACCACACAGGACTCTCGCCATACGAATTACAAGGCAAGAAACTGAAGGAGCAGCAACTTAGCAATTTCTACTCTTCGCTCATCAAGTATGGCAGCAATATTAAACGAGTTCCAACCGACTGGCTGGAAGCATTTGATGCGCTCATATCCTTGCTGGAAAAAAAAGACACCAACAAGCGACAAGTTGTATTCATCGATGAACTTCCATGGATGGATACACCCCGTTCTGGCTTCATTACCGCCTTGGAACATTTTTGGAATGGATGGGGAGCAGGCAAGGAGAACTTAATGCTCATCGTCTGTGGCTCAGCTACCTCTTGGATTTCAGACAAACTCCTCAACAACAAGGGAGGACTCTTCGATCGAACTACAGATGAAATCAAGCTCCGCCCTTTTACCTTGGGAGAATGTGAGAGATTTTACCAGGCAAACCATATCGTAATGTCTAAATTCGACCAGGTACAATGCTATATGGCTACTGGTGGCATACCTTATTATATATCTATGCTCCAAAAGGGAAAGAGCCTGGCGCAAAACATAGACCGCCTCTTCTTCGAGCCAAACGCCAAACTCAAGTTAGAATTCGACCGTCTCTACTCTTCTCTCTTTACCAATGCAGAAGACTGCAAGAAGATTGTACGATTACTGGCAAAAAAGCAACAAGGGTACACAAGAAAAGAGATACAGGAACTGACGAAACTTACAGATGGTGGCGGTCTCTCCACAACCCTGAAGACTCTGGAAGTGAGCGACTTCATTTCCTCGTATATCAAATACAACTATCCGAAGAGAGAGGTTTACTATCGTCTTACCGACTTCTACAGCAAATTCTATCTCTCCTTCATTGATGGCAAGAAGACTACCAATCCCAGCTTTTGGCAGGATAATTTACAGACACCCTCCCTTACGGCTTGGCGAGGCTTCACCTTCGAATCACTTTGCATCTACCATTTGCCACAAATCAAACAGGCGCTTGGCATTAGCGGAGTACAGACAGAATCAAGCCCATGGAAGAGCAGAAAAGAAAAGGATGGAGCACAGATAGACCTGGTTATCGAACGAGCAGACCACATCTGTAATATCTGCGAAATGAAGTTTTGCGAAGATGACTTCTCCATCAACGCCAGCTACGACAAGAACTTGCGACATAAGCTCAGCACATTTCAGGAAGAAACCCGATGCAAGAATGCCCTTCATCTGACACTCATCACAACATACGGTTTGAAGTTCAATGAGTATGCAGGAAGAATACAGAAAGTTATCACTATGGATGACTTATTCCGTATCTAAAAACTCCAAAAGCCTAGAAGAAAAAGTAATTGTTATTAGGGAAAATCTCCGTTCAGCGACGTTGAACCGCCGTTCAAAAGCTTTGAACGTACATTCAAAGCTTTTGAACATACATTCAACACTTTTGAACGAAGATTTTCCCTAATGATAAAAACATATTGATCATGCAGTAAATACTATTTCCATTAGAAGAAGATAGTACTGATTTTATTCATTTTATCCATCGTATTGAATAAAATCAGTACTTTTTTATTCAATACGAATGATTTTCAGCCATTTTCTCCCGCCATTCGGTAGGAGTACAACCTTCCTTTAACTTGAAAATGCGGTACAGATAGGTGCGGGCAGAGAAACCACATTCGGCAGAAATGATGTCATTACTATAGTCTGGATATGTCTGATTTATAATGAATGCGCTTGCAAAATTACAATAATAATTTCAGAAAAAGGAAAAAGTTCTTAAAATATTAATAAAAAAACAAATAATAAAGTGTTTCGCAAGATTTTCAACTGAACTTTCATGAGTAATAAAAGCGTTCTTTGTATAAATGCAACAAGGCGCAACCTTCTCACGAAGACTGCGCCTCTAATAGTTTTCTTTTTTTGTTTAATTTTTAAGAGAGTATTAACATATATATTTTTTTGTAAGTGTAAGTTTCTTACTTCTTTATTTCTTTTGCTCTGAGCTTTATGGCTCGAAGAACTTAATCTGTGTTCCATTTGACAACTGGGTTCCTGCCATATTAAAGTTGAATGCTGTAGGATTTGGTTTCTTCTCATCCTTTGGATCAACTTCGTAACCATAAACAACCAAATAAGCTTCAACCTTGCTTTTATCCTGGGTAACTTGTCCGAAAGTATATCGGCTGTTTCCGCTAGAATAGCAATAGAACTTAACCTTATGTGTAGCACCACCATATTCCAGGTTTACAGTAATAGCATCAGGGAAGAGCATGAACTGGATAAAAGGTGTAACTGTATAGTAATATACAACACTCTTGAAGCTAACCGGCATCTCATATTTCTTCAATGCTTCCTTCAGGTCTTTCGTGTCAACATTTTCTGGAATGTAACGGGCGAAGATCTTTACAGGGAAGTTGTTAACAGTCATTACAGTATCTTTGCCATCTCCGTAGATAGATGTAGCGACATTTAAGGTGTCATAATATTCCTTTTTGCCGTCTTTTTCTGTAACATGCTCGTCGCTCAAATAAGTGAGTTTGCTCATGCGGCTACCTGATGTCTTGAGATAGCAGGTCTGCTTTTCTGCTTGTGTGAGCGGCTGATAATAGCTGTTGTTATCATCGCCTGTATTACAAGAAGTGAATGCGAAAGCTGCAACGAAGGCAGCTACAATTGAGAATAATTTGATTTTTTTCATTTTGCTATTATATTTTGATTCTTATTTTCTCATATTTCTCAGCCTAAATGCACCCCGATATAGTTGCCCGAGGCACTTCAGTTCTTGTATAAAACAAGAAAAGGCGGGAAACTTGCATCACTTTTTGTTAATCTCTGTTAATGTCCTTCACTTGTCCATTTCATAGAGCACTTTTGCCAATGTATTGTAACCTTTGACTTTCAGTTCTTAGACGTTTGAGCTTTTACTGTATTAAGTCTAGGTTTGTTCTACATAGCGATGCAAAGTTAGTGCTTTATTTTGAATTACGCAAGAAATTTATGATTTTCTTTCTCTTTTTCGCATAAAAATACTACTTTTGTGGAGATTTTGGGGATTATTCACCTGAAAGCGGAATAAATAGTGTAGACTCTGAGTCTCATGGAAAATGAATTAATGATGAATCTGATATGAAAAAGAAAGTAGGTACATTTAAGATTTGGCTGTTGGCGATAGCCGCAGTAGTGGCGTTTTCTGTCTTGCCGAAGATTTCTTCGCTGGCAACAGAAGATCAGGCACTTGTTGTAAAGGAGAACAAGCAGGAGGCTGCTGATGCTGCGGGCGATGAACCGTCTGCAGAGAATAAGCAGGAAACTGCTGGAGAGGGTGCGAATCTGGAGTCGCAGGGCCTGGAAATTCCGGTATCTAAGTTAAAGGTATCTGAGACCATCAAGCATCGGTTGGCTTATACGGTATCTTATAATCATGATACGCGACAGCCGAATTGGGTAGCCTGGGTGCTGACGGGGGAGCATGCATCTGGTAAGTTGCCGCGCGGTAAGTTTGCTGATGATGAGGAGATGCCGGCACCCGTGGGTACTTTGGCGGATTATTATAACAGTGGATTGGACAGGGGACACATGTGTCCGGCTGGTGACAACAAATGGAGTCAGCAGGCGATGGATGAATGTTTCCTGATGACCAATATGTGTCCGCAGAACCACAGTCTGAATGCGGGGGTATGGAACACGATAGAGCTGCAGTGCCGCAACTGGGCGAAGCAGTATGGCAAGGTTTATATTGTCTGCGGACCGATATTTCTGAATAAGGAGCATCGCAAGTTGGGTAAGAACAAGGTGGTAGTGCCTGATGCCTTCTTCAAGGTGGTTCTTCATACGGGCAAGAATCCGCAAGCCGTCGGCTTTATCTGCCGTAACCAGTCGCAGAAAGGCAGAAAGAAGACGGAATTCGTAAATTCAGTAGATGAAGTGGAGCGTATCACCGGCTATGATTTCTTCCCTCAGCTTCCGGATGATGTTGAGAAGAGGGTAGAGGCTAAGGCTGAAATGTTTTAAAAAGGAATTTCTGCAGTATCCGGTAATAGGATATAACAAAAAAAGGCTTTCCGTAATGGAAAGCCTTTTTCTTGAAGATCTGTGACTCGCATGGGGCTCGAACCCATGACCCCAACATTAAAAGTGTTGTGCTCTACCTGCTGAGCTAGCGAGTCAATCTCCAACCTTTGTTCAAAAGCGAGTGCAAAGGTACGACTATTTTTTGAAATCACCAAATATTTAGTCGTTTTTTTATTATTTTTCTTCGATTTTGCCCGTTTCAGAGGCTGTTTCCAGTGGTTCCTGCCCTAAATTCTCTTCATATTGCGGCTTTTCTCTCGTTACATACCGCTGCCAATAAGCTATGAGAAGGGTGGTGAGCGGAAGGGCTACAATCAAGCCCAGGAAGCCCAGCAGAGCGCCCCAAATCGAAAGACTTAGGAGCAGGATGGCTGGGTTCAAGCCCATCGCCTTGCCCATGATCTTCGGCGTAACCACCATATCCGTAATCACCTGAACCACGCAGAATACCAATACCGCCAGTCCGAAGACTACCCAGAAGTTCTGTCCCGTATCTGCCGCCTTGAGCATCGCCAGGAATGCCGTAGGAATGAGGGCAAAGGTATGAAGATACGGTACCAGATTCATGATGCCGATCAGGATGCCCAGACCTATCGCCATCGGGAAACCGATGATGGTGAAGCCGATGCAGAACATGATGCCCATACAGAGCGCTACCAGTCCCTGACCACGGATATAGTTGTTGAGCTCGCGCTCCACATCCTTCATCAGCGCACTCCAGAACGGACGGTTCTTCTTCGGGAAGATGCGCACCCAGTTGGCTGTCAGAGTTTCGTAATCGAGCAGGATGAAGAACATATATAATAAGGTAATCATAGAAGCCACGATACTCATCAGCACGGTTGCCGTCTGGCTCACTACAGAGAATACCTTCGGCATCGTGGTCTTCAGGGCATCGCTGAAGTCCTTGCTCTTCAAAAATCGTTCTATGGTGCTCTGGTTGTCCTGCAGCCACTCCTTGATTAGCATCGTGAGATTGTTGGTATGGGTGGTTTGATGAACCCATCGGGTCAACACTTCTCCCAGTTTGTCAAACTGGTCGATCATCGGCGGGATGATGAGCCAGATGACACCTCCCACGATGGCAATCGCAGCTCCCATTGCCAGCAGAATGGACAGGGCACGGACCTTGACATGGAGTTTCTTCTCGATGAACTTCACGACGGGGTAGAGCAGGTATGCGAAAAACCATGCTATAAAGAAAGGAAGCAGTACATCACTCAGATAGTTGGTGATGTAGAGCACTGCAATGACGAGGGTAACAATACCAGCCCATCTGATGAACTTATCGAATGTAATCTCCTTACTCATTTACCTTGAACTTTGAATTTTGATACTTTCTTCTATTTCTCCTGGTTGATGGCTTTCTGGTAGCAGTCTCTGCAGAGCGGCTCGTATTCATCCTGCTCACCCAGGAGCACGCGCTTGTCGTTAGCCACCAGTCGATGGCTGACGTATGCCAGTGCACCGCACTTCACGCAGATGGCGTGCACCTTGGTCACCTCGTCGGCGATGGCACAGAGTGCAGGAATCGGACCGAAGGGAACACCCTTGAAATCCATATCCAGCCCCGCCACGATGACGCGTACGCCGCGGTTGGCGAGTTCGTTGCAGACCTCCACCAATCCATTGTCCAAGAACTGAGCCTCGTCGATACCGACCACGTCAATATCCGAAGCCAATGGCAATATCGATCCGGAAGAGTCAATAGGAGTAGATCGGATAGAGTTCTGGTCATGGCTCACTACATTGTCTTCGGAGTAGCGCGTATCTATCGCCGGCTTGAAGATTTCCACCTTCTGTCTGGCGAAGCTGGCACGCTTCATTCTTCGGATCAGTTCCTCGGTTTTTCCGGAGAACATCGATCCGCACACCACTTCAATTCTTCCGGGGCGGTGTGCCTCCCCATTCAGTATTTCTGTCATTTCGGGGACAAAATTACTAATAAGGTTTTAAAAAATGCAAAGATACGCAGTTTTTTTTTGCTATGAAAGATTAATTAACTACATTTGTACCCACTTATGGGCATATTATATATCGTACCGACTCCAGTAGGCAATATGGAGGACATGACAATGCGAGCCATCCGGGTCTTGAAAGAGGCAGATATGGTGCTCGCTGAGGACACTCGGACATCGAGCGTCCTGCTTAAGCATTTCGATATTAAAAATCGATTAGTGGCGCATCATAAGTTTAATGAGCATGGCACATCGGCTGGCATCGTAGAGCGATTGAAGGCTGGTGAGACCATCGCCTTGATCAGTGATGCAGGAACCCCAGGCATCAGCGACCCTGGTTTCTATCTGGCTCGTGAGGCTGCGAAAGCAGGCATCACCGTGCAGACCCTTCCGGGACCTACGGCTTGTATCCCAGCCATCGTGTCGTCCGGATTACCTTGCGACAGATTCTGCTTCGAGGGATTCATCCCGCAGAAGAAGGGCAGACAAACCTATCTGGAATCGCTCAAGGATGAGGTGCGCACCATGATCTTCTACGAGTCACCCTATCGAGTGGTGAAGACCTTGCAGCAGTTTGCCGAGGTTTTTGGAGAAGACAGACAGGTGAGCTGCTGCCGTGAAATCTCGAAGCTGCACGAGGAAAGTGTGCGTGGAAGCCTTGCCGAGGTGATCGCTCACTTTCAGGAGACGGAACCGCGCGGTGAGTTCGTCATCGTACTGGCGGGCAAGGATCCCAAGCAGCTGAAGGAGGAATTGAAGGAAAAGCGACGCGAAGAGCGTAAGAACAATAAATAAAAAAAGTATTAATCATAAAATTTACAAAAAGGAGAAGGATTATGAAAAAGCTATTAATGATGGCATGCCTCGCAGCCTTTGTCTTAACTGGATGTAATGACGGCAAAAACAATGCCGCTAACAGTGAGTCTCAAGCTGATTCGCTCAACAGCATCATCGCACAGAAGGATAGCGAACTGAATGATATGCTGGGCACTCTCAATGAGATTGAGGATGGTCTCAACCAGATTAATGAGGCCGAGAACCGTGTGGTGCTCTTGAAGGATGGCGAAGGTGCCACCAAGAGACAGAAGCTCAAGGAGGATGTGCAGTTCATCGCTACTCGCATGAAGCAGAACAAGGAGCTCCTCGCCAAGTTGCAGAAGCAGTTGGCTAACAGCTCTATCCAAGGCGACCAGCTCAAGAAGACCATCGAGAACCTGCAGAAGCAGCTGGTTGAGAAGGAGAAGCAGCTCCAGGCGCTTCGTGAGGAGTTGGATAGTAAGGATATCCACATCGCTGCTCTTGATGAGACGATCAACAACCTGAACACCAAGACCAGCAACCTTACCAAGGAAAGCAGTATGAAGACTGAGGTGATCAATGCTCAGGATAAGCAGCTCAACACTGCATGGTATGTATTCGGTACCAAGAAGGAGCTGAAGAACCAGCACATCATGGAGAATGGCAAGGTTATGACCGGTAACTTCAACAAGAGCTACTTTACAAAGGTAGATATCCGTGAGGTTTCTGAGATCAAGCTCTATTCTAAGTCAGCCAAGTTGCTCACTACTCATCCTTCAAGCTCTTATACTCTGGTTCGTGATGCCAACAAGCAATATACTCTCCGCATCACCAACTCTCAGATTTTCTGGAGCACCAGCAAGTACCTGGTTGTTCTCGTGAAGTAACGGAGTATTGGGGTAGAAACGAATGTTGATGCACTGAAACAGTGCATCAAGGCTGAAATATAAAAAAGATGATGCACTGAAACGGTGCATCATCTTTTTTTGTGTATAGTTTGATACTGTCTTATCTTTTCCTGGCAAAGAATTGCTGCATGAGTGCGCGGCACTCATCTTCCAATACGCCCGATGTAACCAGGGTTTGGGGATGCAGTGCCTGGGGTGCATATTTGGTATAGCCCCTTTTTTCATCTCCGGCACCATACACCACACGGCTGATCTGCGACCATCCCAAGGCTCCGGCGCACATCACGCACGGCTCTACGGTGACATAGAGGGTACAGTCTTTCAGATATTTCCCGCCCAGCATGTTCGCTCCGGATGTAATCGCCTGCATCTCGGCATGGGCGGTAACATCGGTAAGCATCTCCGTAAGATTGTGGGCTCTCGAGATGATGCGGTCCCTGCAAACGATGACGGCACCTACCGGAATCTCGTCTTCGTCGAATGCCGCCTGCGCCTCCATCAGCGCACGGCGCATATATTCTTCGTCTTTTTTCAGATTGTCTTCCATATTTCTATTCTTTATGATTTCTCTTTTTCTATTTTTGTGCAAAAATACATAAAAAACTTTGATGGATGAAAGAAAAGTGTTATTTTTGCATAGTAATAGTGCCTTTTGTGCGGAAAATGATGCCGCCAGGGGTAAACATAAGAAAATAATCTATGGCTGAACATAATAATTTGGGCAAATGGGGAGAAGATGAGGCGGTGCTCTATCTGGAAGATGAGGGCTATACCATCGTAGATCGTGACTGGAGGCTAGGCCGCCGCGACCTGGATATCCTTGCCTTTTCGCCCGATGGCAACACGCTGGTGGTGGTAGAGGTGAAGACTCGCACCGGCGAGGAATACCAGCAGCCCGAAGAGGCTGTTACCCGGAGCAAGATGAGGAATCTTGCCATAGCTGCCAATGCTTATGTCAAGGAATACCAGGTGGACAAAGTGTTGCGCTTTGATGTCATCTCCATCGTGGGATGCGCTCATCAGGTGAAGAGTCTGCAGCATCTCAAGGATGCCTTCAATCCGATGCTCATCCTTTGAGGCAGATGCTTACATATATATAATAAGGTGAAAATGGAAACAAAGATCATAAGAATGCAGGAAGTGGATTCTACGAATACCTTCCTGAAGGGAATGAAAACCTGCGAGGATGATACACTCATCGTGGCTGTAGCCGATTATCAGACGGCAGGCAGAGGACAGGGCTCGCATACCTGGGAGAGCGAACCGGGCAAGAACCTCCTCTTCAGTTTGCTGATGACTCCTACCTGGGTGCCCGTACGCCAGCAGTTCCTGCTCTCTGAGGCAGGAGCCCTAGCCGTCAAGGATGCCCTGGATACCTATACCGACGGCATTACGCTGAAATGGCCGAACGATGTATATTGGAACGACAGGAAGATCAGCGGCACGCTGATAGAGACCTCTATCGATTCCAAGGGCATCAAGCGATGCATCTTCGGTACCGGGGTGAACATCAATCAGACCGAGTTCCACAGCGATGCGCCCAATCCGGTATCCCTGGCTCAGATTCTGGGTCACGAGGTGGATAGGGAAGAGGTGCTGCAGAAGATCATCGAGGCATTCAAGAAGTATTATGAGCTGCTCCGCCGTGCCGACTATATGGATGTTTCGGGCATCTATCATCTCTCGCTCTACCGCCGCAAGGGATTCCACTGGTACGAGGATGCCGACGGCAAGTTTGAGGGTGCCTTCGTAGAGGTGGAAGATGACGGCCATCTCATCCTTCACGACAGGAAGGGAATGATCCGGTCGTATGCCTTTGGCGAAATCAGATTCCTGATTCCTTCAGCAAATATGAAACAATAAACATTAAACAAGATATTTATGGCAAAGTTTAAAAGAATTCTTTTGAAGTTGAGCGGTGAGAGCCTGATGGGCAAGCAGAGCTTCGGCATCGACCCTGAGCGCTTGAGTGATTATGCTAAGCAGATTAAGGAAGTTCACGAGATGGGCGTGCAGATCGGTATCGTGATCGGTGGTGGTAACATTTTCCGCGGATTGAGCGGAAGCCAGAAGGGATTCGACCGTGTGAAGGGCGACCAGATGGGTATGTGTGCCACCGTCATCAATTCTCTCGCCCTGAGCAGTGCCCTCGGTGCACTGGGCGTGAAGAACAAGGTGCTTACAGCTATCCGCATGGAGCCTATCGGTGAGTTCTACACCAAGTGGAAGGCCATCGAGGCAATGGAAGACGGCTACATCTGCATCTTCTCTGCAGGTACAGGCAGCCCATATTTCACTACCGATACCGGTTCATC
>ERZ506432.473-NODE-473-length-16960-cov-8.036143_pt1 | contig 16960 bp, 18 predicted proteins | sample MGYA00513663_ERZ506432 | MGnify/ENA metagenome assembly ERZ506432
TGGGAGACCTATATCATATTGACGCAGATGGGCTGCAAGTCTATCTGCGATGCGAGAGTTGAAACTACTGTCAGCTCTCTTTACATTGCCGCCTGACCGCAGCCTTGCTGCAAAGGATATAACCGCAGGTAACACACTTTTTGACCTTAGACCACTTATGCTGAAGGAGTGCCTATGAAGTTCAACAATGCCTATTCCCAGATGTTTCCCGGCTACCCCGATGCCGTCAGCCTTCAGCAGGCTGCGGAGATGCTTGGTCTGAACCGCCACACGGTCGGGGAACTGATCCGTTCCCGCCGCCTGTTTGCGCTTAAAATCGGCCGCACCTACCGTATCCCGAAGCTGAGCGTGATCGAGTTCCTGCTCACCGGACAGAGCACCTTCCCGGCTGGAAATCCGCCGCTGGATGTGGTATGCTGTGGGTGCAGCAACGGACAGCACGCCTGTTGACCCAAAGGAGGTTTATGATGAAAACTACAGGGTCTGTCCAAGAGAAAAATGGACGTTTCTATTTCGTGATCAATCTTTATGATGCCAACGGCAAGCGGAAGATCAAGTGGATCTCCACAGGTCTGACCGTCCGGGGCAACAAGCGCAAGGCGGAATCCATGCTCCGGGAAGTATTGCTCCACTATGATGAGACCGGGGAGCTGCCCACAGGGCGGGGCGGAGCCTACGAAAAAGTAGATGCTAAAACCACCAAGCCTCTGCCGCAGCATCTCCAACCCGTCAGCAAATCGGAGATGCTGTTTCTGGACTATCTCAACGAGTGGGTGCAAGTCCATAAAGCATCCATCCAGCCTGCAACCTTTATCAGCTACAATCGGATGATCGCCGGGCGCATCACGCAGTATTTTGAGCCGCTGGGCTTGAAGCTGTGCGAGGTCACGCCGCAGGTGCTGGATGAGTTTCAGGAGAAGATCTTGCTGGAGGGATACACCACCAACACGGTCATTCACTACCACGCCATCTTCGGTAAAGCGTTCAAGGATGCCGTCCGCAAGGACTATCTGGAAACCAACCCGATGCTGAAAGTTGACCGCCCGAAGAAGAACAGCTTCCGGCCCAACTTCTACTCCAAGGATGAAGTCCAGCAGCTGCTGGAAGTATCGCAGGATGACCCCCTGCACCTGTGCATCCTCATTACAGCCTACTACGGTCTGCGCCGCAGCGAGGTGCTTGGGCTGAAGTGGTCGTCTATCGACTTTGAGCGCAAGTCCATCACCATCAATCACAAGGTGACGGAACAGTTGGTGAACGGCAAGTACGTTCCTGTGGTCAGCGATGTGATGAAGAACAAGACCAGCTGCCGCACCCTGCCGCTGATCCCGGCTGTGGAAGAAGAACTTCTGAAGCAGAAGGAAAAGCAGCAGCTTTACCGCAAGCTGTTCAAGAAGAGCTACAGCACTGAGTATCTGGATTTCGTCTGCACCGATCAGGAAGGCAAGCTGATCCGCCCGAACTTCGTGACGGAGCACTTCGACTGGCTGCTGACCAAGTACGGGCTGAAGCACATCCGTTTTCACGACCTGCGCCATAGTTGCGCCAGCCTGATGGTGATGAACGGCGTATCCATGAAGCAGGTTCAGGAATGGCTGGGGCACAGCACCTTTTCTACCACCGCTGACATCTACGCACATCTCGATTACAAAAGCAAACAGGGGTCTGCTGGGGTCATTGCGAACCTTTTGGGAGAATCCAAACTCCCCAAATAATTATGGATTTATCGTTCATGCATAAAGCATACTGTGATGAGGCAAAAGCGGTCTTTCTCTGCTTGATGCAAAAGAAAAAGTCGCAGATTCGTTTGAATCTGCGACTTCTGGCGGAGATGGTGGGATTCGAACCCACGTGCCCGGTTAAGGACAAAACGATTTCGAGTCGTTCTCGTTACGACCGCTTCGATACATCTCCGAGTATATTTTCATGGCGAATTTACGATTTGTATATCGCAAATCGACCTTGAAACTTGGAACAGTTGCTGTTAGAATATTGTTAGAAAACGCATCGTTCAGACAGGTTCTGAAGTCTGTCAGGACATCAAAATTGACGTTCCTTTGTGTGATATGGAGACATCCGGCGAAGCATCCACCTGGATTTCGAGTCGTTCTCGTTACGACCGCTTCGATACATCTCCATAATAAACCTTATACAGTATAACAAAAAAGCCTGCTGCCGTCAACACTTTTCTCCAAGTGCCTCGCAAAGCGCGGTGCAGCGCCGGGTGCTGCGCCTGAATCATCCGCACACAGTACAAAACAGCCCGCACACAAAAACAGACCGCTGCACAAAGCTTTGTGCAGCGGTCTGCGGTCATAGTTCAGCTATGATACGCTCAGTTCTTGCTGGTGCTCTGATTTGCGATGAACTCGTCGTACACTTCCTTGGTGATCTCCCAAGTCATGGAAAACTCGGAGTTCTCGCGGATGGGAATGTACTGGAACAGCACGGTGTCGCCATCCTTCAACTCGGGGAAGTTGGCTGCTGCCAAGTGGAGCGTGACAGGCTTCTTCTGCTCGATCAGGCTGTTCTCGGCGTCCAGAATGCGCACGCCGCCGTTGTTTCCGCTGAAGTAGACCGGATTGCCCTCCACATCCTTCACGGCAACAGAGAAGCGGTAGGGGTCCAGCGGGATGGGGTTTGTACGGGCAGACTCAATGTCCACCTCCAAAGTGCAAGTGCCTTTCTCGATTTTCATGCTTTTCAGGCCGGCAATGACCTGCAGATCGCTTTTGATCGCGCCGGGCAGCGTTTTGCAGACCGGGTTTTTGGGGTCCTGATATTCACAGCCGCCCAGCAGACTGGCACCGGCCACAGCCACTGCGGTGGCTGCCGAATACTTCAGGAATGCGCGGCGGGAAAATGTATAAGACATAACTTATTCCTCCGTTATTTACCAGTATATTCTTCCGACCCGGAAGGTCAGGTCGTGGCAGGATCAGAGAGATCCGGCTCCAGAACATCTGCGGCCAACTCCCAGTTGGCGCTGAACTCGCTGTACTGCAGGTCAGGGTAGTAGGTAAGGGTCACAGGGCCGTCTGTCAGCGCGTTCAGGCCCGTTGCTTTCACATAATAGGTGAAGGTTTCGCCCTGCTTGACCTGATGGCTCAGAGAATCCGGGTAGATCACCTGCAGCTTGTCGTTCTGATAGGCAAGGTAGCCCTCTGCCTTTACGGCAAAGTTTGCCTTAGTGACCTCCAGCGCGTTTTTACGGCCGTTGGTCACCACCAGCCGGAACAAGGTGGTGGTGGTCTCTTCATCGTATTCCACCCAGTCCAGCGTGGAGACGACCTTCAGCACCGTGTTGCTGGTGCCGGGAGCGTGCTGTACCGGGGCATAGCCGGAGCAGCCGGTCAGCAGGCTGCTGCCCGCCACAGCCACAGCGGTGAGGGCGGTATATTTCAGGAAAGAGCGGCGGGAAAATTCCCCAGTCATATTCGTTCCTCCTTTGGGACACATCAATACAGATTCTGCCATAGGGCACTACCTATACAATAGGCGAAACAGAGAAAAATGTCAATGATTTTCCGCAAAACAAATGTGAATATTTTGTGGCAGCATCGCGCATTTTAGACGAAGTTTAAGTGTTTTTTCTGGTGATTCTGTCAGCTGCGGATCACATCGGAAGCGTTCATGACAAAAGTCAGGCTCTTGCCCTCCAGGAAGGTGGGCACATAGGTGACCTTCAGCTGTTTCCAGTCCTTAGGCACCATGAGCATCAGCACAATGTAGGCGCTGCCCTGCGGGGGCAGGCTCTCCACATCGGAAAAGCTCTGGGAATTGGCGTTGTACAGCGAGATATTGGCGCAGCAGGCAGCAGGCTGACCATCGCAGACGGCGGTAAAATCCGGGGTAGCAGCAGCCATAGCCTGAAAGTTTGCGTCCACGTTCTCCAGCGGGGGCACAGGGTAAGCCTCGTTGATGGCGTCAATGCCCTGTGCGCCGATGGCGTAGCTCTCGGTCTTGCTGCGGTTGACGGCGGTCACCCGCACGCCCAGATACTCGTAGCCTGCCGGCTGCACGGGGTCCTGCGTCAGGTGGAACACGCTGGTCAGCTGCACGCCCAGACCGTTCCAGTTGCGGACGGTATCGCCCACCTTGACCTCTACCACGGTGTCGTCACCATTGGTCTTGCAGCCACCCAGCAGGCTGACTGCGCCCAGTGCAGCGGCGGATGCGCCGGTGCACTTGAGAAAGCTGCGGCGGGAAATGACAGTAGACATAACGTTATATCCTCCTTGAAGGGTGATTTTCTTTTTCTTTCTTATTTGGTTATACCGTTTCCCGGACGCAGATGCAAGAGCCCGGGGCGATTCTTTACAACAATTTCACAAGCGGGGTCACTCCTGCGGCGAAAGCCCCTTGACATGGGTCTCGCTGGTCTTGACCAGATTTAACAGACTGGGCGTGTACAGCGGAAATTCCCGCGTCAGGCTCTCGGTGGTCATGGCAAGGCAGGCGGGGTCCTTGACGCCCTCGCCGCCGTTCACATCCTGCCCGTCCAGCAACGCCTCCACGTTGGCTTCGGCCATCCGCATCACCGCATCGGAATAGCCGTGCCAGCGGTGGGGCTCAATGCTGAACATGCTGGAAGCGTTATGCGGCTCCGCAGAGTAGAGCATCCGGAACATCTTGGCCACCGCCATCATCAGGTAAGCACTCACCTCGGTGGTCAACGCCTTGCTGTGGCACTGGCCGATCTTGGCGTAGAGCACGTTCAGGCTGTTGGAGATGAGTTTTTTGTTCATGGTGGGCAGCACGCTGCCGTGGTAGACGTTGTCTTTCATCTTTTCGGGGTTGGGCAGATCCTCGGCAGAAAGCATCATGCCGTTGCGCTCGGCGCTGCGCCCCAGCAGATAGTCGCAGGAAACATTATAATAATCTGCCACCCGCACCACAAAGTCCAAGCCGCACTCGCGGATGCCTTTTTCGTAGTGGGACAGCAGCGCCTGAGAGACCCCCAGATCCTCTGCCGCCTGCTTTTGGGTGATGCCGCGCTCCTTGCGCAGCAGCTTGATGATGCGATTGAACTCCATGATGTGCTCTCCTCAATATCTGCAGGATCTATTTTTTGGTAACATCCTTGTTTTTGGTTTACAACAGGTTGATTATACACATTGGAAAACGACTTGTAAAGCAAGAAAAATGCCGATATTTTTCGTCTTTTTTCGTCATTATTGTCAAAAGTCTTGCCCGGGGCCCCACATCTATGCTAAACTATGGGTATTAACACATAGATTTTGTGTTTTCGCTGTGAAAGAAAACCGACAGCCGTGGTGAATGTCCGTCTTTTCTGAAACAAAAATTTTTCAAATAGGTGGTTCCATCTTTCTGCAGTTTGTGCTATAATCTCTTCTTGGCGACTGTTCTTGACCGGCGCACAAATCTGCAAAGGACAAGCCAGACGCTATAAAAGGTAATATACCAAGAATAAGAAAGAGGAAACTTCATCATGAAACTCGAGCGTAAAGTCCGTCTGTGCAGCGCTGCCGCTGCTGTCCTGATCGCCGCCATCGCCCTGACCGGCTGCGGCGGTTCCAAGTCCACTGCTTCTTCCGCAGCCGCTTCTTCTGTGGCTGCTTCCACCGCTGCTGCCACCAACAGCTGCGGCGAGGGCGTGACCTGGGCACTGGCTGACGGCACCCTGACCATCAGCGGCACCGGCCGTATGACCAACTTCACCAAGGACGCTCCGGCTCCTTGGGCTGATCAGGCCGACCAGATCACCACCGTTGAGGTGGAGGGCACCGTTACCAGCGTGGGTGCTACCGCCTTCAAGGACTGCACTGCCCTGACCACCGTGAACATCGCCGACGGTGTAGAGTACATCGAGGCCGGCGCCTTCAACGGCTGCACCGCCCTGACCGAGGTCAACATCCCCCTGAGCGTGGGCTACATCAAGACCGGCGCATTCAAGGACTGCAACGCCCTGACCAGCGTGACCATCCGCGACAACTGCCGTCTGGACATGAACGTGTTCCCCGATACCGTGGAGGTCAACTACGCCGAGGGCTAAGCCCCATCCGTAATTTTAAACCAAAAGAGGTGTGATCCATGAAAACCTTCAAGCTTCATCTCATCCGCCACGGCATAACTGCGGGCAACCTGCAAGGCCTGTACATTGGCAGCGGCACCGACCTGCCCCTGTGCGACGAGGGACGCGCCCAGCTGGCTGACCTGAAGGAGCGGTTCGACTACCCACAGGTAGACACCGTGTTTTCCTCCCCGCTGCTGCGTGCGGTGGAAACCGCCAACATCCTGTTCCCCGGGGCTGCCCACCAGTTTACGGTGCACGACCTGCGGGAGGCCGGTTTTGGCAAGTTTGAGGGCAGACCGGTAAAGGAGCTCGTGCACGACGAGGACTTTAAAAAATGGATCACCCCGGGCTCCGGCTATCTGCCGGAGGGCGCAGAGCCCACCGAGCAGTTCCATGCCCGCTGTGCCGACAGCCTGCTGAAGCTGTTTGAGTACATGATCCGTATGGACGTTACCGAGGCCGCCTGCGTGACCCACGGCGGCGTGATCATGAGCATGCTCAGCCAGCGCGCCGTGCCCACCCGCCGCCCCGAGCAGTGGATGGCAGACCCGGGCTGCGGCTACACCGTGCAGACCGATGTGCAGCTGTGGATGCGGGACAAGCTGGTGGAGGCTATCGACATCGTACCCTTCGGCTACGCCGACACCCTGCAAGGGCAGGCCGAAGCCGAGGAAAACGAGGCCTACGAATAAGAAAGGGTTACAGTTTCCCGCTGCCCCTTGACAGAACGCGCAGAATCCTTTATTGTTAAAGGGTAGTGTATTGTATCGTATACAGGAGGAACGCTGTCATGTCCCAATCCATCTCCCGCCGGTCATTCCTGAAATGTGCCGGTTCCGGTGCGGTCAGCCTTGCGGCTGCGCTGCTTACCGGGGTCTGTGCTGCGGCGCAGCAGCCGTGTCTTGCGGGCGAGCCTGCCCTGCTGGACGGCAAAGCTGCCGTAGAGCTGCTGGGCTATGCCCCGGCACCGGAGCTGGGCGGCGTGCTGGTGTACCTCTCGGTGGAAAACCTTTCGGCAGCCAGCCTGCCGGTGGATACCAGCTATCTGCAAAGCCGTGGTCTGCGCACCCGGGAGCAGCTGTACAGCATGGGCACCGGCGTGACCGCTGCCTGCAACGGTCAGAGCGTGCCCTGCGGCAGCTTTGCCGCCCCGCTGTACAGCGAGAATGCAGCGGATGCCTCGGTGTTCACCCTGAACCTTGCCGCCGGACGCGGTGCGCTGCTGCACTGCTTCTGCGCCGTGCCGGAGGACTGGCAGACCCTTGCGCTGACTTGGCACCCGGATTTTGCCGCCGGGCGCAGCGCCATCTTTACGGTGCGCCGCGACGCCGATGAAGCCGCTCTGGGCCCCGTGCCCACCACCCCCGCCGAGGTCGGCAGCGTGGTGGACCTGTAACAGCATACCAAAAGAGCCATTGCACAAATTAGCGTGCAATGGCTCTTTTTTGTTGAAACCCTCTCAGTCATCGCTACGCGATGCCAGCTCCCCCGAAGGGGGAGCTTTATTCGTGCTGGCCGGAAGATGCCAAAAGCTCCCCCTTCGGGGGAGCTGGCTGCGAACATCGTGAGCAGACTGAGAGGGTTCACCCCGCAAAAAACAACAGCATCTGCAAGGTTCGCTTCTGAATTCAGAAAATTGGCGAATTTTGCAGATGCTGTTTCTTTTCTCATTCCCGGCTGCCCACGGCGTCCTCGATGACGCGCAGAAAGGCGTTGCCGTAGCGGGCGGCTTTCTTTTCGCCCACGCCGCTGATGTTCAGCAGCTCGTCGATGCTCATGGGCTTTTTCTCTGCCATCTCCCGCAGGGTGGCATCGTTGAACACCATAAAGGCGGGCAGGTTCTGCTTGCCTGCCAAGCGCTTGCGCACCGCGTACAGGGCGTTGAGCAGCTTTTCGTCCGCTTCGCTCAGGCTGCCTGCGGCAGGCTTTGCGCGGCGGGGCTTTTCCAGCCGGTCGGCGCTTTGGGCGGCACGGCGGCGGGCGTATTCCACCTGCAACTGCGCTTCCTGCTCGGCGGCAAGGCAGCAGGAGCAGTTGCCGCACTTTTTGGGCGCGGCCTCCCCGAAGTATTGCAGCAAAAAGCCGCGCAGGCAGTGCTGGGTGGTGGAGTAGAAGGTCATGTACTTGAGCCGCTCCTCTGCCTTGCGGGCAGCTTCGGCCTTTACATCCGCAGGCAGACCGTTGTCGGCCTCCCGCTCCTTGTCGATGAAAAAGCGGATGGTGCGCACATCCGTGCCGGAATACAGCAGGGTGCACCGGGCGGGCTGACCATCGCGCCCGGCGCGCCCGGCCTCCTGATAATAGCTTTCCAGATCCTTTGGCATATTATAATGGATGACGAACCGCACGTTGGGCTTGTCGATGCCCATGCCAAAGGCATTGGTGGCAACCATCACCTGCACCCGGTCGTAGAGGAAATCGTCCTGATTCTGCCGCCGGGTGTCTGCGTCCAGTTTTGCGTGGTAGGCTGCCGCCCGGATGCTGCGGCTTTGCAGCAGCTGCACCGTCTCGTCTACCTGCCGGGTGGTGCTGCAATACACGATGCCCGCATGATTGCCCTCTTTGAGCACCAGTTCCAGCAGCTCCTTGGGCTTTTGGCTGGGCAGTGCCCGCCGGGTCTCGAAGTACAGGTTGGGGCGGTCGAAGCTGGTGGTCACCTCGTAGGGCGCTTGCAGCGCCAGATGGGTGCGGATATCCTCCCGCACATGGGCGGTGGCGGTGGCGGTGAACGCGCCGATGACCGGGCGACTGGGCAGGCTGTCCACAAATTCCTTGATGCGCAGATAGCTGGGGCGGAAGTCCTGTCCCCACTGGCTGATGCAGTGCGCCTCGTCCACCGTGACCATGCTGATCTGCCGCTCCTGCGCAAACCGCTGGAAGCCCGGCATCTCCAGCCGCTCCGGTGCCACATAGATGATCTTGTACCAGCCCTCCCGGGCGCGGTGCAGCATCAGCGCCTTCTGGTTGTCGGTCAGGCTGTTGTTCAGAAAAGCCGCCGCCACGCCCGCCTGCACCAGCGCCCCCACCTGATCCTTCATCAGGCTGACCAGCGGGGACACCACGATGGTAATGCCCGGCAGCAGCAGTGCCGGTACCTGATAGCAGATGGATTTGCCCGCGCCGGTGGGCATGACCGCCAGCACATCCTGTCCGGCCAGCAGGCGGCTGACGATCTCCTCCTGCCCGGGGCGGAAGCTGTCGTAGCCGAAAACTTTTTTCAGGATACTGTGCGGGTTTTCCATGGTCTCCTCCGTTATATAAGTAGGTGCGCTGACGCGCCGATCGCTCAAAACCTTATCAGTATACCACAAAACCGATACTTTTGGCAGAAAAAAGCGTCACTTTGCGCAAAAATGTGCGTTATTCGCCCTTTCTGCCCGGGAAGGATAGCTTTTCAGGCGCGAAAATGCTATAATGAGAACACATATCTCCATGCCCCCCGCAGACTGCCCGGCATGGATCATGCAATGTAAAAAGGAGCATTTATAATATGCAGCAGAAACTTATCACCTTTGCCGTGCCCTGCTACAACTCGGCAGCCTATATGCGTCACTGCATCGAAACGCTGCTGAGCGCAGGCGAGCAGGCCGAGATCATTCTGGTGGACGATGGTTCCGTCAAGGATGACACCCCCGCCATCTGCGACGAGTACGCCGCAAAGTACCCCACCATCGTCAAGGCCATCCATCAGGAGAACGGCGGCCACGGCGAGGGCGTCAATCAGGGCATCCGCAACGCCACCGGCCTGTACTACAAGGTAGTGGACAGCGACGACTGGCTGGACACCGACGCCCTGAAGAAGGTGCTGGAGCGTCTGACCACGCTGGTAGCCCGCGGCACCGCGCCGGATCTGATGATCTGCAACTATGTGTACGAGCATGTGGAGGACGGCACCAGCCATACCGTGCGCTACACCAACGTGTTCCCGCAGAATCGTCTGTTCGACTGGGTGCACGTCCGGCACTTCCGCCCGGATCAGAACCTGCTGATGCACTCGGTCATGTACCGCACCGAGGTGCTGCGCCAGTGCGGCATGGTGCTGCCCAAGCACACCTTCTATGTGGACAATATCTTTGTGTACCAGCCCCTGCCCTACGTCAAGAGCATGTACTATATGGATCTGGATCTGTACCGCTACTTCATCGGCCGCGCAGACCAGAGCGTGAACGAGAGCGTGATGGTCGGCCGTGTGGACCAGCAGCTGCGGGTCACCAAGCACATGATCGACTGTCAGGATCTGGATGCGCTGAAGGACCAGAAGCGTCTGCGCGCCTACATGGTGCACTACCTGTCGGTCATGATGGCGGTCAGCGACATCTTCCTGCTGCTGGACGGCAGCGCCGAGGCACACGCCAAAAAGGCCGAGCTGTGGCAGTACCTCAAGGATCACGTTACCCCCGGCGTTTACCGCGCCGTGCGCGTGAACCTTGGCGGCCTGACCGACCTGCACTTCCCCGGCGGCGACAAGGTGGTCGTAGCCACCTACCGCCAGCTGCGCAAGATCTTCAAGTTCAACTAAGAGCATATTTTAAATTTCGGGATAGCGGAACGCCTGCGGGCGCTCCGCTATCCCTTTTTCACGGCTGGGGTCGTAAAGGGAAACGGCAGCCGAACTGCTTGTATTCCGTCCTTTCTCGTCCTGTTTCTGTCTTTTCGTCCCAAAAGATGTATGAAACGCGCAGGATGGTTGCTTTTCCTCCGTTGTTCCGGTATACTGGATACGTTTTCCCCTTTTGACCCCGCACTGGATTTCACACAGGAGTTCGATACTTTTTTGACAAGGAGGAACCGAGTGCTGCGGCCTTTGGCTGCGCACCCAATACAAACCACATTATGGAACAAATGTTGATCTGTCTGTCCCTTGCCCTGATCGCCGGCCTGCTCATGTCACGCGCTGCCAAGGCCGTGCGTCTGCCCGCCGTCACCGCTTACCTGCTTACCGGCCTGCTGCTGGGTCCCTTCTTTCTGGGTCGGCTGGGGCTGAGCCGTTTCGGCTTTGGCTTTGGCAGCCTTGCCGCCGTGGAGGGCTACGGCATCCTCACACAGGTGGCGCTGGGCTTCATCGCCTTCGTCATCGGCAACGAGTTCCGGCTCAGCGCCCTGAAGCACATGGGACGCCGCGCCGTGACCGTGGGCATTGCGCAGGCGGTGATCACCACTGCGCTGGTGGATATCGCCCTTGTTGCCCTGCACTTTGCCCGCCCGGACGCCATCTCGCTGGCCTCTGCCATCACGCTGGGCTCCATTGCCGCCGCCACCGCCCCCGCCGCTACCCTGATGGTGGTCAAGCAGTATAAGGCCGATGGCCCTTTGACCAAGCTTCTGCTGATGGTGGTCGCCATTGACGATGCCGTGGGTCTGGTGCTGTTCTCGGCCTCCTACGGCGTGGCAAATGCGCTGGAGCAGGGCCGCATCGACCCTGTGAGCGTGGTGCTGGAGCCGCTGCTGGAGATCGCGCTCTCGCTGGCGCTGGGTGCTGCCGCCGGTTACCTGCTGAACCTGCTGGAGGTCTACTTCCACTCCCGCTCCAAGCGCATGAGCCTTTCGGTGGCCTTTGTGCTGCTGACCGTGGGTCTGTCCATGACCAAGTTCGAGATCAACGGCACCCGCTGCGGCTTCTCGCTGCTGCTGGTGTGCATGATGACCGGCACCGTGTTCTGCAACGTCTGCCCCACCTCGGATGAGCTGATGAACCGTCTGGACCGCTGGGTGTCCCCCATCAACATCCTGTTCTTCGTGCTGTCCGGCGCAGAGCTGGATTTGACCATCCTTACCAACCCCATGGTGCTGCTCATCGGCGTGGTGTACATTGTGGCGCGCTCTGCCGGTAAGATCAGCGGCTCTTACCTGAGCTGCCGCGCCACCAGCTGCAGCCCGGCTATTCAGAAATATCTGGGCATCACCCTACTGCCGCAGGCCGGTGTGGCGCTGGGCATGGCTGCCACTGCTTCCGAGTTGTCGGACGGCCACATGGTGCGCAACGTGGTGCTGTTCTCGGTGCTGGTGTACGAGCTGGTAGGCCCCACCCTGACCAAGATCTCGCTGGCCGCCGCCGGAGAGATCCGCCCCGAGGGTCGCACCAGCGCCCGCGTGGAGAACCAGCCCGAAGCCCCTGTGGAACTGAGCTGAGACGGCGAAGAAGAATTATTTGTAATTTTGAGGGTCAAGAAAGTCCGCGGACTTTCCTGACCCTCTTTTCACAGAAAAGGGTTCTTCCCCACCTTTATGTACAAAAGGTTGTTTTTTGTCGAATCAGCACGCAATCATTGACGAAAGCTGCTATTTTTTGTATACTAAGCTTATCGGCGCTGGCACAATTTTCCTATTGTGTCAGTGGTTGCTAAAAAGGAATAGTGAAGGAGAATGACACATTATGAAAAGCACTGGCATCGTTCGCGGCATTGATTCGCTGGGACGGATCGTTCTGCCGAAGGAGCTGCGCACTAGTATGCACCTGGACACCGACACCAAATTGGAGATCTTTGTGGATGGAGACGCCATCGTCCTGAAAAAGTACCGCCCCTCCGGCAGCTGCGATTTCTGCGGAGAGGTGGACGAGCAGGCCATCCAGTTTGGCGGCTACTGCATCTGCACCGCCTGCCGTCGTAAGCTCAGCGCACTGTAACGCAGAAAGGAGGCCCCTTTCTCATGAGTCAGTTCATCGACTTTACCCTTCCCTCCACCGTGCCGGGGCGCACCCTGCACGGCTTTCGCTGCGTCCCGGAGGGTCAGGTGCGGGCGGTGCTGCAGCTGTCCCATGGCATGGTGGAGTACATCGACCGCTACCGCCCCTTGGCGGAATATCTGGCCGACCGGGGCATTCTGGTCACCGGGCACGACCATCTGGGGCACGGTGCCTCTATCCGCACCAAGGAGGACTACGGCTATTTTGCCGAGCCGGACGGCAACCGCGCCGTACTGGCCGACCTGCACGCCGTAACCGTGCTGACCAAGGAGCTGTACCCGAACCTGCCCTACTTTTTGCTGGGACACAGCATGGGCTCTTTCTACGCCCGGCAATATCTGTGCGAGTATGGCCGGGAGCTGGACGGTGCCATCATCATGGGCACTGGCTTCCAGTCCAAGGCGCTGGTCAAAGTCGCCAAGACCCTTTGCCGGGTGCTGGCCGCCTTCCACGGCTGGCACTACCGCAGCAACCTTGTGGCCAACCTTTCCTTTATGGGCTACAACAAGGGGCTGGAGGGCCGCACCACCCACGACTGGCTCAACCGTGATCAGGCCGAGGTGGACAAGTATCTGGCCGAGGAGCGCTGCACCTTTACCTTTACGCTGAACGCCTATTACAGTATGTTCAGCGGCATCCTGCGCCTGCACGACCCGGCTTTTCTGGCACGGATGCCCAAGGAGCTGCCGCTGCTCTTCCTCTCCGGCGATGCCGACCCGGTGGGCGAGCAGGGCAAGGGCGTGCGCCGCGCCATCCAGAGCCTGAAGGACGCCGGTGTGCAGAACATTGAAAGCATCTTCTACCCCGGTGCCCGCCACGAGCTGCTGGTGGAAACCAACAAGCTGGAGGTTTTTTCGGACATCGCCGCATGGCTGGATAAACAACTGGCCAAACTGTAAAACGGCCAAAGGGCTGCTGCACAAAACGTGCAGCAGCCCTTTAACCTAGAATAAGCATTTTTATGGAGCTTCCAGAACGTCTGCGGACGTTTTGGAAGCTCTTTTCATGGTTTTCGGAAACAAAATGCAGCGGACTATGCTCCAATTAGTCTATTTTTTCCATCATTCTACATTCCGTTTATAGCGCAGCGGGGTCTGCACCTCGGCGCGGATCTTACCAAGATAGGTGCGGGTCTGCTCTGCGCCCTGCAAAATAGACTCCACCTGCGCTTTCTGCTCTGCGGTCAGGCCGTCATCCTCTGCCAGCAGCTCCGCGTTGCCCTCGATGATGGTCAGCGGCGTTTTCAGCTTGTGGGACAACTGAATGATCTGTTCCCGCTGCCGCTGCTCCATGGCCCACTGCTTCTGCAGGCTGCCGGTCAGGGCGTCGCCCATGGTCTGCAGCGCCTGTAAAGTGCTCTCGTACTCCCGCACCTTCGCGCCGGAAAATACCGCGCTGTCCAGATCCTTCCGCGCCACCGCCTGCGCGGCGGCGGTCAGCTTTTCGGTCTCCCGGGTCAGGAAGCGCCCGGTTCTGTGGGTGCTCCACACCACCGCGCCTACCAACAGCAGAATGCCCAGAATGCAGTGCACGGTCTGCATATCCGGCAGCACGCCCCGCAGCGCAGGGTCGGCGTAGGGCACGGCATAGTCAAATTGCAGCAAGCAGACCGTTCCGTCTTGCAATTTTGACGTCATATAATACTGCGTGTAGCCAAAATGCCAGCGGGTTTTCCCCTGCCGGTTCTCCATTGCCCGCTGCAAGTGCCCGGCATCCATGTTGGTGGCCAGCACCTCGCTGCTGTCCGGCGCGGCAAACAGGGCGTACCGGCACAAGGAGTCCAGCTGCGTCTCGTCAAAGGTGGCGGCGGTCATGCCCGGCAAAATGTCCTGTGCGGCTTTCTGGCAGGCCTGTGCAGCCTGATTCGCGGGAAGAAACAGCCCGCCGTTCTGGATCCACAGCATCAGCACCAGCAGCCACCCCACCGCGACCAGCAGGCAGGCCAGCGCCGTGCGCACCAGATATTGCAGCAGCACGCTGCGCAGAGAGGTCAGTCTTCGCTTTTCCATCGGTACCCCACGCCCCATACGGTATTGAGCAGCTTTTCCGGCTCCGGCACGCCCGCCGCCCGCAGCTTTGCCCGGATATTTTTGATGTGCTGGGTCACGGCAGTGTCGTCCGCCGTGCCGTCAATACCAAAAACCGCTTCGTAAATTTGCTCCTTGGTAAAGGTCTGCCCGGCGTGCAGCGCCAGATACTCGCAGATGGCATATTCCGAGCGGGTCAAGGGCAGCGCCTTCCCCTCCACCGCCGCGCTGCGGGCGGTCAGGTCAAATGCCACACCGCTGCGCACCATCCGGTGCGCCGGGGTGCGGCTCTGCCGCCGCAGATGTGCCGCCACCCGCGCCCGCAGCTCTGCCACCCGGAAGGGCTTGGACAAAAAGTCGTCTGCCCCGATGCCCAGTCCCTCCAACACAGCAGCCTCGTCGGTGCGGGCACTCAGAAAGAGAATGGGCACTTCGGTCAGGCTGCGGATGCGCCGACAGACCGCAAAGCCGTCCTCCCCGGGCATCATCACGTCCAGCAGGATGCAGTCTGCCCAGCGGCATAGCGGTTCGGTCAACGCCCCGCCCGCCTGCCGCGTTTCTACCCGGTGACCGTCCCGCTCCAGAGCGGTGCAGATCAGCTTGCAGACCTCCAGATTGTCATCCACTGCCAGAATGTTTGCCACAAGATCACCTCAACACGTTATAAACAAGGCAGGACGCCCCGTACAGCAGATACACATGGGCGGGGTAGAACCAATAGAACAGCTGCTTGTGTCCGCTGCCGCGCTGCCCGTTGTACAGCAGCATCAGCAGCACCGCCGCTACGCCGAACCACTCGTAGTAGTCGGTGAACATCTGCGTCCACACAAAACCCTCCTGTCGGCAAGCCATCCCAAAGGTCAGCGCAAAGTCACACAGGAAAATCACCAGTGCCCATACCGTCAGCTGCACTTTGCGCCGCCCCCGCAGGGCATACAGCAGCACGCCGCCCAGCAAAAAGCTCCAACTGCCGTCCGTGATGGCTGTCCACATGGGCAGCGGGCTGGTGATGACAAAGGCCACGATCGTTGAAGCAATGGGCATCTCCTGCACCTGCGGGAAGAGCAGCAGAAACACGATCACCACATACGGCCAGCACAAGACGGCAGCAATGGCAGCAATGCCCTTTGCGAATTTTTTCTCCCGCAGCCAGTCGATGCCCTGCCAGACAATGCACAGCAGCGCAAGATCCTGAAAAATAGCGTTCAGCGGGTAGAAGCCATCCCCGCGCCGGAAGGCCTTGGCGTAGATCATAAAGAATTCCAGCGCCGCCATGGCTGTACCGATAGCCCAGATGCGGATAAAATACCGCTTGCGGTCATGGGTGTGGGCAAAGCCCTCCACCGTGCAGAACAGAAACAGCGGCGCACTGAGCCGCCCCAGCATACTGAACACCGTCGGGATGCAGCCGGTGAACTCGAAGAAATAATGAATGTGATCCAGTACCATCAGCACCAGTGCAATGGTCTTGAGCTGGGTACCGTCCAGCCCTTTTTTCGTCAATTTTTCCATACAGGCTCTCCTTTCCTTGTGCATTCAGTGTAACAGGAAAATCTGTAGAAAGTATAAGTTTCTGCCTTTATGATACTATTTTTTGCCCCAAAACGCAAACAAAAAAGCCCTAAGACTTTCATCTCAGAGCTTTCTGTTCAAGTCGGCGACTACCTATTTTCACGCGCCGTTTCCAGCGAACTATCTTCGGCACAAGTGAGCTTAACTTCTGTGTTCGGAATGGGAACAGGTGGAACCTCACCGTCATCGACACCGACCGATCTGACTGGTTCAGTATACCATAACTGGTCTACTTTGTCCAGTGTTTCTTAGAAGGACGTGCCTTCAAAACTGAATAATCACTGCTGACATTTTTTCGTTGACTTAAAAGTCTCAAGCGAATTGTGGTCAAGCCCTCGACCTATTAGTACACGCTTGCTGAATGGATCGCTCCACTTACACATCGTGCCTATCAACCTTGTAGTCTTCAAGGGGTCTTACTTGTTTGAAACAATGGGATATCTTATCTTTGGGTCGGCTTCACGCTTAGATGCTTTCAGCGTTTATCCGATCCGTACATAGTTGCCCAGCTATGCCCTTGGCAGAACAACTGGTGCGCCAGAGGTACGTCCGCTCCGGTCCTCTCGTACTAGGAACAGCTCCCATCAAATATCCTGCGCCCACGACAGATAGGGACCGAACTGTCTCACGACGTTCTGA
>ERZ506432.479-NODE-479-length-16867-cov-3.282834_pt1 | contig 16867 bp, 7 predicted proteins | sample MGYA00513663_ERZ506432 | MGnify/ENA metagenome assembly ERZ506432
CCCCAGCCGGGACGCCGCGGCCGCGGCGCACATGCCTGCGATGCCGCCGCCCACGACGACGAAATCGAACGATTCGGCGGTTTGCGGCGTTGCGGGGATGCCGAGCATCCGTTTGCGGAATGCAGCGAGTTCCGCGCTTCCGGACGGAGGGACGTCGCCCTCTTCGGTGGTGAAATAGACGGCGTCGCAGCGGCCGTCGAATCCGGAAAGGTCGGTCAGCGAAACGCTGACCGGACCTTTCCGGACGGAGACCTTTCCGGCGCACTGCCACATCCACTCGCTGCCCGTGCAGCCGAGCGTCGCGGACAGTTTCCGGCTGCCGACCCGGAGGGCGAACTTTCCGGGACCTTCCCCGTCGTACCAGGGGGCGACCCAGTTGAACGTCCGGACGTAGACCCGGTAGGTTCCCGTTTCCGGGAATTCGACCGTCGTCACGGCGTCCGCCACGGGTTTGCCCATGCCGTGCGCGATGAGGTAGGGCGAACCCATCTGGTCCATGAACTGCTGGTCCACGGCCCACCCGCCCTTGTCGCGGAAACTCTCGGCCTCGACCAGGACGCCGCTCCCGAAGGAGGCGGTGACGGACAGCAGCAGCGCTGCGGAAAGCAATGCAACCCTCTTCATGGTTTTTCAGGCGTTAGTTGATCTGTACTTCGTGCAGTTTCACCCAGCCTTCGGCCGTCTTTTCGTTGTTTACGGCGAGCTGGATGGCAGGCCGGTTCTCCTTCGTCGTGTCAACGATGGCGATGCCCCACGTGTATTTCCCCGCGGGAAGATCGACGGCCGGCGTTTCGAAGGTGTAGGAGAAGGGCTTGCTCTCGACCCAGGTCGAAGGCTCGCAGTCCTTGTCGACGAAGACCTTCTGCGCCTTGTCCGAAGCGTCGATCAAAGCGAAGGCCACCTTGTATTTGTAGTTCCACTGCGGCAGGTTGTTCGGGAAATAGCCCCAGCCCATGTTGCGCCAGCGCGAAGCGACCTTGACACGGCTGCCTGCGCTCACCTGGTCGGGAACGATCACCTGGTCGGGATAGAGACGGTAGCCGCCTTCGGAGACGAAGCGCTGCACGAGGCTGAAGGCATCGTTGAACCACGACTCGGTCTCCTGGCCGACACGGAAGTCCATCATGTTGACGCGGGCTTCGGCCGAGGAGTCGAATTCGCCCTGGCGGACATCTTCGGGGTGTCCCTGGCGGTAGCCGGCCGGGTCGTTCCAGTAGCTGTGGCTGCTGACGATATATCCGCCCTCCATGATGATGGGGACCTTGTAACGCCATTGTGCGGCGATTGCCTTCTCCCAGGTGCTGTAACCCCAGCTGGAGTTGTTCATGCCGAAGGCGTCGGAGCGGATGCAGTAGCCGTTGCTGATGGCCAGGGCCACGAGGCTTTCGCTGTTCGGGTTTGCCGTGCCCTGGCTCGTGGGATGGCCCAGTACGCGGTGGTAGTTGATCACCAGGGGAACCTTCGTGAAGTGTTTGGCGTAGAGCTTGGTGATCCAGTCGAGGACTTCGCGCTTCACCGTTTCCGTATTCTCATCGACAGCCGATACGTCGTCCTTGTTGTAAGCCACGCTGTGGCCCTCGCCCCACTTGCCGAGGCCGTAGCCGTCGATGAACGAGGTGTATTCCGGATCGTTGAACTCCTCGGCGAGGGCTGCGACGAACTTCTCGTAGTAGCGCTGGAAGATCGGGTCCTGCGGCATCGGGGTCTTGCGGTCGGGGTATTTCGGCTCCGACATCGCGTATTCGGCTCCGGCATCGTAGACGAACTGGGGCGTATTGGCGCCCTGGTCACGTCCGTCCACCACGACGCGGAAAGCGATGGGGAGTTTCAGCTCCCGGGCTTTCTGAACCAGTTTGTAAACCTTCGAATCGGGGTCTTTCCAAGCGTACTGCCCGTCTGCGGGATTCAGCACGGACCATTTCGTGCGGATATAGCAGGCCGAAGCGTAGTCCGCCACCCTTACGTTCTTTCCGAGCAGCGGTACGTAGATCTCCTTGTCGAAATAGGAGGGATCGTAGTCCGCGCTGACATACATCACCCAGCCGTTGAGCGGGTTGTGCAGCACTTCCGACTTGTTGTAGGCGGGCTTTACGGTCACACCGGCAACTTGGCCGCCTTCTTCGCCGCCGCCGTTGTCCTTCGAGCAACCGCAGGAAGCGGCGCAAAGAAATGCTGCCAGAAGACAGCCGGTCATCAGATTTCTCATGTGTATCATGTTGCTGTTTTTACGATTGATTGTCGTTGTAATGGAATATTGCCGTATCTTCCTGTCGGCCGGAACCCAGTCTCCATTCCGATACGGCAATATTTTTCAGTCGTGCGGTCCGGCGTTATTTGTTCCGGGCCAGGATCGTTCCGTGACGCAGATCGAAGATCAGCAGGTCGGAAGCGGGGATCGTGTAATACGAGTTGCGCGTCTCTCCGTCGGCGCCTCCGTGCAGTTCGCCCACCTTGCCGAGAGTCAGCGTGAGGTTCTGCTTCTTGCCTTCTGCCGTCAGCGGACAGGTGAAGCAATAGGCATTGTTCTGGTTGTAATCCGCATCGCCGACCGAGAAATTCTGGGCTACGCAGAACTTCATGCCGCTGGAAAGTTTCGTGCCGTTGTGTTCTTCGGCGTCATAGATCAGGATCTGCGGGTCGGCGAAGCTCTGCTTCAGGTTGAGTTTGCGCACGCCCCAGCCCGTACCTGCTCCGTAGGCGTAGAGATCGAGCACTTCGATCGTTGCCTCGGGATTGGCTTCCGCACCGCTCGGGTGGAATGTGACGGACAGCGGCTTCAGGTCGGTCGCCGACGAGTAGATGCGCACCTGCTTGTTCTCCATGTCGATCAGCAGGCGGTAGTTGCCGGCGCTCGGGATATTCCACGAAACGGGGGTTTCCGTCATCTTCACGTCGACAAGCTCCCCGTCGCGGAGCGCGCCGTTGCCGTCGCTCGGAACGATGTAGTAGGTCTGACCCTCCAGCTCGACGGGAATCTGCAACTCGCCGATGCTCAATTCGCCGTACCAGGCATAGAGGTTCGCATTCTCGACCGTCTTTTCGATCTCCGTGACGCTGCTGAGAGCCGTACCGGAGAGCGACACCTTGTCGGCATCGAAGACATCGACCTTGATCGGGGTTACGGTCACCTCCACGGTGCGCACTTCGGGCATTTCGTATGTGGGGCCGCCCGCATACTCCGCGATGACGCGGAACGCCAGCGTGAAGGTCTTGTTTACGGGCACTTTCCAGCGCTCGTTAGCCCAGTTGTTGATTTGCTCGGAGGTGTAGCTCCGGCTGAAGATGCCGTCGTCTTCGCTCGTCACGATGGCGGTGGACGAACCGAAGTTGTTGTTCAGCAGGTCCAGTTTGGTCGTGTAGGACACCAGATACTCGTCGGGCATCGGACGCGCGGGCGTCCAGTCGAAGGTCAGTACCGTAGCCGAAAGGTCGTTTTCGTCCAAAGCGATCTGGGAGGAGGAGGCGGTCAGCTCCAGAGTTTCCCGGACCGGGTCGCTGTCGTGTTCGTACGGGTCCCATTCACAGGCCCACTGGCCGAGTGCGAAAAGGGTCAGCAGCGACAGGTTGCATGCAAATTTTATCTTTTTCATAACTGTTTTTTTCGTGGTTGCTGATACGGTCCGGAATCTGCCGGACACATTCTTGTCTGATCCGCCCGGAGGCGGGGACGAAGGTTTTTAGCCTTCGTAACCTTCATATCCGGGATTCTGCGGGAAATTGCCGACATTCGCGTCGCGGATAGCCTGCGGAATGGGCCACAGCACGTGGAAATCCTGGATGAGGTCGCGCGCCTCGGGGTTGTACTTTCTCACGCGTTCGAGCAGCTTGCCCGTGCGTATCAGCGTGAAGCGGCGGCTCTCTTCGCCGTAGAGTTCGCGGATGCGCTCGTCGAGCAGGAAATCCATCGTCATCTCCTCGTCGGAAACGTCGGACACTTTGGCGCGGCGGCGCACTTCGTTCACGGCATCGGCGGCCTTATCGGGCATGTCCTGACGCAGGTAGGCTTCGGCCAGCAGCAGGTAGGTCTCGGCCAGGCGGAATTTCATGCGGTCCTTGTATGCGCCGGTAAGCTGGAGGTTTTCCTCCTTACCGAAGAAAAATTTCTTCAGCGCCGGGAAGAGCTGGGCCTGCGACCACGATTTGTCGTCGATGGGGCATTTTTGTCCCAGCTTGTTGGGCGTCAGCGGGTTGTTGTAGTACCAGTTGCGCTTGATGTTGTACTCCGAGTTGCGGATGTCGCCGTCTTCGAAGATGCCTTTTTCCTGAATATCGGGGAACCCCTCCTTTTCTCCGGCCGTCGTGGCGTTGGTTCCCTTGACGCCGATCCACCACTTCAGCGGATAGATCTGCGCCAGGCCGCGGCCGCCGAGCGAGTCGGCCAGTGCGAATCCGTCGATGGCGTGGTACTGGGGATTCCAGGCGCGGCGGGTCCAGTCGTCGGAATTCGTGCCGCCGCCGACCGTGTTGTACTGAAACTGCATGACCCAGATACCCTCGGTGTTGCCGGCCGAACGGTTCTGATTGTTTTCGACGAACATGTCGCTGAAATAGTCGCCGGGATCGTTCTTGGCGTTGCCGAAGCGGCTTTTCATCAGACTGTAATACGGGCAGTCGATCACGTCCTGGGCATTCTCCTCGGCCAGCTTATAGTCGCCTTCGGCGCCGCGCAGCAGGTACATTTCGCTCAGCAGGTGGCGTGCGGCCCACGTCGTAAGCTTGCCCTCCTTCACGTTGTCGGGATTGTCGGGAAGGTACGTCTTGGCAAATTCCAGGTCTTTGATGATGTTGCCCAGCACCTCGATCTTGGGATCGCGCGAGAACGAGAGCAGGAAGGGCTTCTGGATGGTTTCGACCCAGGGCACGTCGCCGTAGAGGTAGACCAGCGTGCGGTAGGCGTAAGCCCGGAAGAAACGGGCTTCGGCCTGGTAAAGCTGTTTGTCGGTGGGATAGTCCCAGTTGTCGTTCTTTTCGGAATAGATCAGCAGTTCGTTGGCCGAAGCGATCAGGTTGTAAGCCCAGTTCCAGTACGAGCCGACGAAAAGCGTCGACGGGTTGAGCGTCATTTCGGCGAACGGAACCAGCGAACCGTCGCGGACGGTTCCCATGCGGCAGAGGTCGGTCGAAATCTGGAGCACCTCGTAGGCGCAGGCGCCGTTGTGCATGAAAGCGCCGTTTTCACCCCAGGTGTTGTATTCCGAGCGGGCGATGGCGTAGAGCCCCGTGGCTCCCACCTCGAAGCCCAGTGAACTGGTGTAAGTGTTGTCGGGGGCCAGCGAACTTTTCAGATCCTCTTCCAGGAAGGAGGTGCAGCCCGCAGCTATTGAGAGGATCGAACTCGCGATGCCGATCTTGATATAATTCATCGTTTTCATAGTCAGGTCTTGATTAGAAGGTTAAGGTTAATCCCAGTACGTAGGAACGGGCGGTCGGGAACGATGCGAACCAGGTGTTGTCGTAGTTCAGCATCTGGCGCATGTTGGAGAAGGCGCAGACGTTGTTCACGCTGAAATTCACGTCGATGGCGCTCAAGCCGATCCGGCGGACGAATTTCTGATTGACACGGTAGCCCAGCGTGATGTTGCGCAGCTGCACGTAGTTGAGCTTCTTGTAGTAGCCGTGGCTGAAGGAGGCCTGGTAACCCGGCGAAACGACCTCTGCGTCGGGGGTCTCCGGCGTCCAGTATTTCACGCCGTGGATGTAGTTGCCCGAACCGAACGTATACGAGGAGATGTTGGCCACGTTGTCCGTCATCCACTTGCCGAAGACGCCGTTGAACAGGAACGAGAAATAGAAGTCCTTGTAGGAGAAACGGTTGCCCATCGACATCGTGAAGCTCGGCTGTTTGCTGCCGATCACCTTGCGGTCTTTGGAGTCGATGACGCCGTTGCCGTCGACATCCTCCAGTTTGGCGGCTCCGGGCGTGGCTCCGGTCTGGTGGGCCACCTCCTTGCCGTCCTTGTCGATGAACGTGAACTCGTCGCCTTCCTGCCAGATGCCGATCATGTTCCAGTCGTAGTAGACCGACAGCGGCTGGCCGATGAACCACTTGTTGTTGATGTCGTCTCTGCCGTCGCCGCGCAGCGCGACGATCTTGTCGCGGTTGAGCGAGAAGGTGAAGTCGGTCTCCCACCTGAAATCCTTCTTGCGGATATTCTGCGAATGGAGCGTCAGTTCGATACCCTTGTTGCGGGTCTGGCCGACGTTGTAGAGAATCTTGCTGTAACCGTTCATAATGGGAACGGTACGCGACATCAGCAGGTCGTGCGTGTTGGAGAGGTACATGTCGATCGTACCGCCCAGACGGCCGTTGAAGAACTGGAAGTCGATACCGAGGTTGGCCGTATAGGTGGTCTCCCAACGCAGGTCGGGATTGCCGATACCGTCGCTCGGCAGGTAGGCCGAGTTGGCGGCGTCGCTGTTGTCGCCCCAAATATATTTGACACCATTGGTCGAGTAGAGACGGTCGAGCGACTGATAACGTGAAATGGCGTTGTTTCCGTTGGCGCCGTATGAGAGGCGGATCTTCAGCATGTCGATCCAAGAGGCGTTGTCCTTGATGAAGCTCTCCTCGCCGAGATGCCAGGCAACGGCAGCCGAGGGGAAGAAAGCCCATTTGTGGTTTTCAGCGAAGGCCGAGAACGAGTCGGCGCGTCCGGTGAGTGTCAGAAGGTATTTGCTGTTGAAGCCGTAATTCACACGGAACATGCCCGAAACGAAGTTCTCTTTCCAGAAAGACGAACTGATGGCGATCTTGTTCTCGGCGCCGTCCATCCGGTAGAAGCTCGAGTCGTCGTTTACGAAGCCTTCGCCGCTTTGCGAAGCGGCTGTATACTGGGCCTCCTGCATGGAGAAGAGACCTGTGAAGTCGATGTGATGTTTGCCGAAATTCCGGTCGAATTTAAGCACGTTCTCCCACGTCCAGTCCGTCGTGTGGTTGTTGGCCAGCTCGGCGCGGCCGTCGACTTTCTTACCCGTTACGGTGTTGCGGCCGTAGTAGGTTCCGTTCATCTGGCTGCGGTAGTTGTAGCCGAACTGCGAGCGGAACGAGAGACCCTCGACGGGAAGTTTGATGTCGAGAAAACCGTTGGCCATGAAGTTGCGGCCCGTGCGTTTCTGGTCGGCGTTGACGTCCTTCATCGGGTTGGGCAGGTTCGAGTAGTCCATCGGCTCCTCGTAATAACCGCCCGTCTCGTCCTTGTAGATGCCCCACGGGCTCTGCTTGATGGCGTGTTCGAGGTTCGGCGTCGCACCGCCGGTCTCACGGTTCACGAACTGCGTGGTGAGACCTACGGACAGCCAGTCGTTCATTTTCTGGTTGATGCTGGCATAGACGTTCGTGCGCTGGTAATTCGAATTGTAAACCACGCCGGGGTTGTCCAGGTAGGAAACCGAGGCCATATAGGTGGTCTTCTCGTTGCCGCCCTGGAAGCTCAGCTGGTGGTCCATCGTGAAGACCGTGCGGAAGACGTAGTCCTGCCAGTCGTTGGTGATGCCCTTGGCGTAGTTTACCTTCTCGCTGGCGCTGATAATCGAACCTACCAGCGGATCGAGCTGCTCGCCGCTGTAATTGTTCTTGAGCCGGCCCATGTCCTGTTTGAGGCGGATGAACTCGTTGGGACCCATGGTTTCGATGCGCTGCATCGGCTCGGCGATGGCGAGCTTCGTTTTGTAGGTGACATGGAATTCGCCCTGCGAACCCCGCTTGGTCTGGATCAGGATGACGCCGTTCGAGCCGCGCGAACCGTAGATGGCCACGGCCGACGCGTCTTTCAGCACCGACATGTTCTCGATGATGTTCGGGTCGAGGTCGGCCAGTCCGCCCGAGTAGGGAATGCCGTCGAGAATGATCAGCGGGTCGTTGCTGGCCGTCAGTGAGTTCTGGCCGCGGATCAGCAGGGTCTGGTTGCTGCCCGGCGCTTCGTTGCCGGTCGTGATGTTCAGACCGGCGACCTGGCCGACCAGACGGTCCATCAGGTTGTTAGTCGAGACCATTTCCAGCGTCTGTTTGCTGACGACGGCGAGACCTCCCGTGAGGTCTTTCTTTTTCTGCGTACCGTAACCCACGACGACCACTTCGTCGAGGGACTGGGCGTCTTCGGTCATCGTCACGTTTACGACATTCGATGCGCCGAGTTTCACTTCCTGGTCGGTATAGCCCAGACAGGTGAAAAGAAGCGTCGAGGATGCGGGAACTTTGATTTCATAAACACCTTGCGTATTGGATACGGCTCCGTTGTTGCTTTTGCCGTCCTTTACCACGACAACGACTCCCGCCAGCGGGGCGCCGCTTCCGTCGGTGATTTTACCGGTTACTTTGACGTCGTTCTGCTGGGCGAACGACGGTGTTGCAGACAGCAGGAATAAGAGGGAAATCGTCAGGCTGCCTATAAGCTTTTTGTACATGCTCATTATCATAAAAGGTTTCTTTTTGGTTAGTGCTTGTATCTCCGTTATAAAGGGATTGTCTGGAGGGGCGGGAGACACTTCGTCGCCTGGTGTGGTTTTCCGATCATCTTTTCATAGGTTTCAGGTTTTAATTTTTTAAATTTTTTATGTATTTCAAAGGAAAAGCGGACGCCGGGGACTTCGGACCCCGTATTGCAAAGGTCAATAAAACGGGGCGACCGGATGGGCGTCGTTTATTCGGAAATGGTTCCATTTCGTACGGAGGGGTAAAAAAAAGGATCATATCCGGGCGCTGCGGGCGCTGCGCAGACCTGCGAAGAGTCCCGTCCGGACAAAATGAAACCTCCCTGCCGGTCGCGCGGGGCGACGGCGGGAAGGTTTCTGCGGGCAGATGCGGACGCTGCTCCGGCGGATACGAAAGCACGAGATATTCATAGCCGGTTCGGTCGGCTCCTTTCGTGCGGTTTGCGTCAGGATTTCTTCTTAAATTCGGATGGGGTCAGTTCGAAATGCCGTTTGAAACAGATGCTGAAATGTTTGGGATTGGCGAATCCCGTCAGGACCGAGATCTCGGAGATGGTCAGGTCCGACTCCCGGAGCAGCTGGGCCGACCGTTTCAGCCGGACGTCCATGATGAACTCCTTGATCGACATGCCCGTGATGTCGTTGATCTTCTGGTAGAGGAGCGTGCGTCCGATCGACATGTCCGACACGAACGAATCCACGTTGTAGTCGCTGTTGTCCATGTTCCGTTCGATGTAGTTCATCGCCTTTTTCAGCAGTTCCTCGTCCATCGACGAAATGGTGATCTTCGACGGTTCGGCGATGTACTTCTTGCTGTAACGCTCCTTGAGTTCCTGCTGGCTGCGGATGAGGTTGGCAACCTGTTTGAGCAGGAAATCCATATCGAAGGGCTTGTCGATGAACACGTTGGCTCCGCATTCCAGTGCCTTGATCTTGTTTTCGGTGTTTTTGCCCAGAGCCGAAAGCATGATCACCGGGATATGGCTGGTCTTGATGTTCGAACGCAGCGAGCGGCATACCTCGAAGCCGTCGGCTTCGGGCATCATCAGGTCGGTGATGACGATCTGGGGGCAGATTCTCTCCGCTTTGGCGATGCCTTCGCTGCCGTTTGCCGCGGTGTATACGTTGTAGTGTTTCGACAGCCGTTGTTCGAGGTAGCTCCGCAGGTTGGGGTCGTCCTCGATGACCACGATGTTGCACGCCTTGCGGTCGTGCCGGTCGTTGGGAGCCATGACGTCGGATTCGGTCAGCAGGTTGTCGATTTCGGAGACCGTGTATTCGTACGATTCGGCGGCGCTGTCGGTCTTTTCGGCGTTGAGCGTGAAGGGCAGGACCACCGTGAACGCGACTTTCGAGTTGCCCGAACGGAGGGTGATGGTTCCGTTGAGGTTGCCGACCAGCTCCTTGACGATGGCCAGTCCCAGGCCGCTGCTGCTCTCGAATTGGGGACGGCGGTCGGAGAGGTGGTTGAACGATTCGAAGATGGCCTCCTTCTTGTCGTCGGGGATTTCCGCCCCGGTGTTGGTGACCGTGAAGGCGATGTATTCGGTGCCGGCGGCCGGCGGAGCGGACTCCGGGCGCTGGTCCTGCCGCGCCGGGTAGATTCTCACGCTGACATAGCCGTTTTCCGAGGCGTACTTGATCGCGTTGGAGAAGAGGTTCGTGAAGATTTTTTCGATCACGTCGTGGTCGAACTTGGTGTAGAAACTTTCATACTGGGAGTTGAAGCCGGTTTCGATCCCCTTCTTGTTGGCGTAGAACTCGAACAGCGAGAAGATGCTGTCGATGAAGCGGATCAGATCGCCCGGCTGGCGGTTCAGGGTGATCTTCTGGCTCTCGATTTCGCGGAACTGAAGCAGTTGGCTGATCATGCGCTGGATGCGCCCCACGTTCTTCTCGATCAGGTGCACGTAGGCATTGCCAGGCGCATTGGCGGGCAGGTGTTCCTTGAGCTGTTTCAGCGGGTCGACGACCAGCGTGAGCGGAGTTTTGAGGTCGTGGGAGATGTTCGTGAAGAAGTTGATCCGGGCCTGGGTCAGCTGCTTCATGTTCTGTTCCTTGATCCGCTCCAGTTCGAGCCGCTGTTCGAAAATCTTCTTGTTGGTGAAATACCGCCAGATGAAGTAGGCCACCGCCGAGAGCAGCGCCGCATAAACGAGGTAGGCCCAGCGGGAGAGGAAGGGCGAGGGGTGCACCCTGAAGCCGAGCGCCGAAACCTCGTCGCCCCACAGGCCGTCGTTGTTGGCCGCCTTGACCTCGAAGACATAGTTTCCGGCGGGCAGGTTGAAGAACTGCACCGCCTTCTGTCCCTGCGGCAGCAGGGACCATCTTTCGGAGTGTCCCAGCAGGCGGTAGGCATACTGGTTTTTCTCGGCGTTCAGGTAGCTGTTCGCCGAGAAGCGGATTTCGAAATTCGACTGCCGGTGCGACAGTTCGATCACGTCGCCCTCGCCTCCGCGGTAGGAGAGCGTGGAAATGGCTTTCTCCAGAGGCGAGTTCTTGGCGCCGGGCACGGCCGGCCGGCTGTTGATAAGCAGGTCCGTAAAATAGACTTTTGGCTTCTGGTCGTTGTATTTGATCTTTCCCGGGGTGAAGAGGATGAAGCCGTCCGTCCCTCCGAACAGCATTTCGCCTTTCGAGGTCTTGTAGCAAGCCCGCACGTAGTAGGCCCCGCAGCGGTTCGGGATGTCGATCTGCGATTTGCGGATCACCCCGTCGGTATGGTCGTAATAGTAAAGCCCGTCGTTGGTGCTGAACCAGACATCTTTCGAGGGGGTGTCTTCGAGGATGCCGAAGACTGTTTTGCCCTCCAGCCCTTCGCCGTTCCGGTCCCTGAAATTGACGTAACTGCCGTTGCGGCGCAGCAGGTTGACCCCGCCGCCACGGGTTCCGAACCAGATGTCGGAGTCGGAGGTGACGCAGTAGGAGCAGAGGTTGTTGACCGAATAGGGGGCCTCTGCGATGTAATGGCGCTTCAGAATCCGCCGTGTGGCGGGATCGACGACGTATGCGCCGTCGTGCCCGACGAGCCACAGGTCGCCCCGCTCGTCGTGGAACAGCGTTTCGATATGGATGCGGACGGCGTTTCCCTGTGCGTCTGTCAGCCGGACCGTCTCCACGCGTCCCGTACTCGCATCCTTGTACATCAGCTCGGCGTCCGGGTCGGTCAGCCAGATGCCCCGGTCGCCCTCCTTGGCGAAGTCATAGACGCTCAAAGGCTGTCCCGAGGCCGGATGGTTCATGTACAGGTCGGAGAAACGTCCCTGCCGTTCGTCGAAGACCCGCATTCCGCCGTTGAACGCCGAGACCAGCAGCCTGTCGTTTCCGTCGTGCCACAGCTTTTTGATCATGTTCGACGTCAGGCCGCAGCGGCTCTCCTGCGTGTAATAGACGAACCGGCCGTCGCGGCGGTCCCAGCGGTTAATTCCCCCCCCCTCCGTTCCGATCCAGAGATTGCCCTCCGAATCCTCTTCGAAACAGCTGACGATGGGATGGTTCAGCCCGCCCGGCGTGGCTTTGAAATAGTCCACGCCGTTGTCCGCGAAGGTCATGTAGGCCAGTTTGCCGCCGTATGTGCCGACCCATATCCCGCCGTCGGGATCGGGGAAGATCGACCATACCGAATTGTTGGGCAGGGAGTAGGGATAGTGGAGGTCGGAACGCAGCAGCTGCGTGCTGGCGGTAAGCGGCTCCAGCAGCAGCAGTCCCGATTGCGTCGCTACCCAGATGATGCCCTGCGAATCGAGGTGAAGCTCCTTGGCGCCGGCGGATTTCTCGTATTCGAGCGGCAGTCGGAAATACCGTCCGATCCTGCCGTTGCCGTCGCATTCGTAGAGCCCGTCCATGAGCGTGAGGACATATACCGACCCGTTGCACTCCATCACGTCGCGGATCACGCAGCTGCCGCCGCCGACGGATGCGAAGAGGACGTATTGCCCGGTCTCCCGGTTCAGGCGGTAGAGATCGCCGCCCGACGCGGCGTAAACGTACTCCTTCGTGCACACCAGCGTCAGCGTCCGCCCGGGTGCGGACATCTCCGGAGGCATCGGATAGCGGGTCACGGCGGGCAGCCGTTCGGGGCTGAACGATTCGATGCCGTTGTTGCGGATCAGCCATACCGTCCCGTCGTTGTTCGCCGTGACCGAGCCGATATTGCCCTCCAGAACGAATTCGAACTCCAGCTTCCGGTAGTTGAAGCGCAGCAGCCCTTGGTTAGTCCCTACGTACAGGCCTTTCCGGTTGTCCGTGATCACCTGTCCGTAGGACCAGTAGGAATTCGGCAAGAGGTTCGTGACCAGGTCGGTCATCCGTACGAACGACGTGCCGTTGTACATGAACAGGGCGTCGTAGCCGCTGAACCACATACGCCCGACGCTGTCCTTGGCGATGCTGTGGATGCCTCCGTAATAGGAGGTCTCGGGCATGGTGTGGAAGCGGTAGTCCGGGATGTTCAGGGCATGGAGCGCCGGAGAAATCAGCGTTGCGGCGAAAAACAGCGCCGCAAACGGAATTTTCGTATATGCCTTATGTCGGGTCATCGTTTCTTCTTTAGCACAAAGTTAAAAGAAAAAGCGAAAAATGGATGCTTCGAAGCCCGGTTTTTCGGTTCTCCGCCGCCGGACCGGGCGCGCGGCGGGGAAAGCCGGGCTGCACCGCCCGGAGACGAAAAAGACGGCAGGGAGTTTTCCCTGCCGTCTTTTTTATTGAATGAAGCGTTCCGGACCGGGGCGTGATTCCGGTGGGCGTTTACCGCCCCTGAAGCCCGCTTCTCAAGCCGACGGGCGCAGAGCTTGGTCGGAATCCTGCCGGCCGGCCGTCGCCCCCTGAAGCCTGCTTCTTAAGCGGGCGGGCGCAGAACGGGATCGTAAGCCAGAATGGCCCGGCATCGCCCCTGAAACCCGCTTTTTAAGCGGGTTACCAGATGATTACGCGATCCTGTTCGGGCAGGAACATCGGTCCGTCGGCGATCGAGAAGGCGTCGTAGAAATCCTGCAGGTTGCGCAGCGTGGCGTTCACGCGCCATTTGCCCAGCGAATGCACGTCGAGCTTGGTGAGACGGGCGATCTCCTCGTCGCGGATGTTCTGCGCCCACAGCGTGGCGTAGCCCAGGTAGAAACGCTGCTCGGGAGTGAATCCGTCGATCGGGGCGGGAGCCTCCCTGCCTGCGAGCGAATTGCGGTAGGCCGTGCGGGCAACGCGCAGGCCGCCCTGGTCGGCGATGTTCTCGCCGAGCGACAATGCGCCGTTGGCGAAGATCGCAGGCTGTCCCTCCTTGGCGGGCAGAACCTCGATCGCGTCGAACTGCTTGACCAGAATGTCCGTCTTGGCCTTGAACGCGGCGGCGTCCTCGTCGGTCCACCAGTTGTTCATGTTGCCGTCCTTGTCGAAATTGCGGCCCTGGTCGTCGAACCCGTGGGTCATCTCGTGGCCGATCACCACGCCGATGGCGCCGTAGTTCACCGCGTCGTCGGCGTCGGGGTTGTAGAACGGCGGCTGGAGAATGGCGGCCGGGAAGCAGATTTCGTTGGTCGTGGGATTGTAGTAGGCGTTCACCGTCTGGGGCGACATGTGCCACTCGTCCTTGTCCACGGGCTTGCCCAGTTTCGAAATGTTGTCGGACGTATACCAGGCGTTGGCCTCGACGATGTTCTCCCAGTAGCTCTTCGCAGGGTCGATCTTCAGCGTCGTGTAGTCCTTCCACTTGTCGGGATAGCCGATCTTCACGGTGAAGGCCGCGAGTTTCTCCTGCGCCTTGGCTTTTGTGGCGTCGGACATCCAGTCGAGGGCGGCGATGTGCTGACCGAGGGCCGTTTGCAGGTTCTTCACCATGTCGAGCATCCGGACCTTGTCCTTCTCGGGGAAGTACTTGGCCACGTACATCTCGCCGACGGCTTCCGAAAGGGTTCCGTTGGGCACCGACATGGCGCGCTTCCAGCGGGGTTTCTGCTCCTGCTTGCCCGACATCACGCGGCCGAAGAAGTCGAACGACGCGTTGATGAAGTCGTCGCTCAAGTAGCTGGCGGCTGCGCCGATGTACTGTGCGGCGAGGTAGTAGCGGATGTCCTCCAGCGGGGCGGTTTTCATCAGTTCGTTGGCGTTGGCCAGGGCCGAGGGGGTCGTCACGATGATCTGCTCGAAATCGCCGATGCCCATTGTCTTATAGTACTCGGCCCAGTCGATGGCATCGTAGGCCTTCTCGAAATCGGCCTTCTTCGTGGGGTTGTACATGGCGGGGATGTTGCGCAGTTCGACGCTCGACCAGTTTTTCTCGGCCAGCTTCGTTTCGATCGACAGCACGCCGGCGACGGCCTTGTCGATGTCGGCCTCGGGAACGCCCGACAGCCGGAAGATTTTGCCCAGATACTCCTTGTAGGCGGTGCGGATCGACTCGTTCTCGGGATCGAGGTAGTAGTCGCGGTCGCCCATGATCAGGTCGGGCTGCGAGGCGTAGAGCGCGTTGATGTCGCTGTTCATCAGGTCGGACTGCACGCCCACGCCGAAGAACGGATTGGCGATCGAGGAGTGGAGCCTGGCCACTGCGGCGGTCAGCTGCGAGCGGTCGCCGATGGCGAGAATTCCGTCGACGGCGGCCTTGATCGGAGCGGCGCCCTCGGCGTTCAGGCGCACCGAGTCGAGCCCCATCTTGTAGAGGTCCGAAATCTTCTGCTCGACGCTTCCCGGCTCGGCTTTCTGCTGCGTCATGCCGGAGAACAGTTCGTTGATGCGCTTCTCGTTGTTGTCGCGCAGGATGTCGAACGAGCCGTAGCGCGCATATTCGGGCTTCAGGGGGTTGTTCTTCTGCCAGCCGCCCGTGGCGTACTCGTAGAAATCGGCGTTGGGGGCTACCGACAGATCGAAGTTCGCCATGTCGAGGGCCGGGGTCTTGGGGGTATTCTGACAGGCTGTCATGCAAGCCATTGTTGTTGCGAAAAGAATGATTTTTTTCATGTCGTTCGGGATTTGATAAAACGGGGACTTCCGTGAAAACCGGAAATCCCCGCCGTTGTAATTGTTACGGTATGCCCGGTTAGTCGCGGATGGCCGCAACGCCCGGCAGGTCGCCGAATTCGATGTATTCGAGCAACGCGCCGCCGCCCGTCGAGATGTACGACACCTGGTCGGCCAGGCCGAACTTGTTGATGCACGCCACCGAATCGCCGCCGCCGATGAGCGAGTAGGCGCCGTTCTTCGTAGCCTCGGCGATGGCCTGGGCCACCTCCTTGGAGCCGGTTGCGAACTTGTCGATCTCGAACACGCCCACGGGGCCGTTCCAGAGGATGGTCTTGCAGCCCAGGATGTGCTCGCGGAAGACCTTTTTGCCCTCCGAGCCGATGTCCAGACCCTCCCATCCGTCGGGAATGTCGTTGGCCGGCGCCTCCTTGGTGTTGGCGTCTGCCGAGAATGCGTCGGCGATCAGCGCGTCGGGCGACATGACCAGCTGCACGCCCTTCTTCTTGGCCAGCTCGAGGATCTCGAGCGCTACGGGGAACATGTCGGGTTCGCAGATCGAGCCGCCGACCTTACCGCCCTGCGCAGCCGCGAAGGTGTAGGTCATGCCGCCGCCGATGATGATCGAATCGACCTTCTCGATCAGCGCCTTGATCACGCCGATCTTCGACGAAACCTTCGATCCGCCCACGATGGCGCAGAACGGATGGGCCGGGGCCTCCATCAGCGAGGAGATGGCCTTCACCTCTTTCTCCATCAGGTAGCCGAACATCTTGTCGTTGGGGAACTGTTTGGCGATCAGGTAGGTCGAAGCGTGCTTGCGGTGGGCCGTGCCGAACGCGTCGTTGATATAGCAGTCGGCCAGCGAAGCGAGTTTCTTGACGAACTCCTTCTGCGGACCCTCTTTCAGGGCCTTCTTGGCGGCGTCCTTCTCCTCCTTCGAGGCGTCTTCGGCCAGGCCGCGGGGCTTGCCCTCCTCCTCGGCGTAGAAACGCAGGTTTTCCAGCAGCATGACCTGTCCGGGCTTGAGGGCCTTGGCCATTTCGGCGGCCTTCTCGCCGATGCAGTCGCCGGCGAACTCGACCTTCGTGCCGAGGTTTTTCTCGACGGCGGGAACGATCTGCTCGAGCGAGTATTTGGGATCGGGATTCTTCTTGGGACGTCCCATGTGCGACATCAGGATCACCGAGCCGCCCTCGGCGAGCACCTTCTTGATGGTGGGGATGGCGGCGCGGATGCGCGTGTCGTCCGTCACTTCGCCCTTCTCGTTGAGGGGCACGTTGAAATCCACGCGGATGATCGCGCGCTTGCCTTTGAAATCGTAGTTGTCGATCGAGATCATAGCTCTTTGATTTTTAAGTATTTTGTTGAAATGATTTTCGGTAAGTCCTAATCCGGTACAAATTTATGAAAATATTTTAAGAATCTGTTATTTTGATAACAGAAAAACAGGTGCCAATTTTTAATTCTTAATTTTTCATTTTTAATT
>ERZ506432.495-NODE-495-length-16526-cov-3.950519_pt1 | contig 16526 bp, 9 predicted proteins | sample MGYA00513663_ERZ506432 | MGnify/ENA metagenome assembly ERZ506432
TGCTGAAGTGCTATGCGGTATACACCGATATAAACGGAGTTGCACAGAGAAACGAGATAAAGTCCGGCAGCTTCAACAGCATTTCTAATATTCCTTTCGGCTTGACTAAGCTGATTTTAGAGCTTTGCTACATTGACGATGAAAGCATAAAGACGCAGTATGTGTTCAACATAACACGTCCCTATGACTACACTGCGGAAATCGCAAGCACAAGCGGCATCACGCTTGTTCCCGCCGGCAGGGAGCTGTATGCGACAAAGTACAACGGCTTTGCAGAGGGAACGGTTTTCAGAAATGACGAAAACGGCAATGTGACCGATACGACCGGCACAAACGCAGAATGCCACAGCTACACAGCCTATGTTTTGGGAGGCACCGACGGAGTTGCGCTTACTCTCAAGGGCAAAACCGCAAACGTTCATTTCAGAGCGAAGGCTGACGGCGAATATACAGAGCTTAAAAGCGGCGAAACAACTCCCGCATATTCCTTTAGCAAGGACGGCACTGTTACAGTATCAATAGATGTGGTTTCGGACGGCGATTATCTTACAGACAAGTTTGACGATGCAGACAAGATTACAAGCTACAAAATAAAGCTCGTAAAGGCTGACGTTTCTATAAATAACGTACACTTTACCGAGCTTAAAAGCGAACACGGCGATATGTATCCCGCATTCGACCCGTCACTTCTCAGCTATAATATAGTTATAGCAAATGACGCAGAATTCCCCACAGTATATTTCAAGGTTGCCGACGGTTGCACAGTTAAGATAGGCAACGATGCCGCAACAGCAGATGAAAACGGCGTTTACAGTCTTGTTACCAAGAGCGCAAACACTACTGTAACGGTAACAGACGGCACTCTTTCAGAAAGCTATACTGTCAAGGCTACAAAGAGAAGCAAGTATGACGTACCCGACAAGGTCGTTGATTATCTTTGCATCAACAGCCAGTACACCAACGTTTCCTACGGTGTAGGCCCCGAGCAGACGCTCGCAGGCACTATAAAATCACTCGGTAACTTCGGCGGTTATATCACATATTACTATGAAAACCCCGTAACAGACGACCCCTCAAACCCCTACGGCCTTGACTTCTACGCTTACGGCAACAGCTTTGTAAGCGGCGGAAGTGCGGCTGAAAGCGGACAGGTATATGTTTCTGAGGACGGCAAAACATGGTATGCACTCGCAGGAAGTGAGCATTTCGAAGATACGACCATTACCGATTACGAAGTGACATACAAAAAGACAGCCGACGGTAAAACAAGCTGGACAGACAATCAGGGCAACTCAAACGACGGCTCAAAGCAGACAGGCAGATGGGTTTCACCCAGCGTTTATTATATGAACGATCTTGCAAAGGGCGATACTGTCACACTCAGAGGCGTTGTTATCCCCAGCGTTCAGGGTAGTATACAGGGCGACAGCTCAACAGCTTCCTTTGTAGGCACGACAAGGTTTGGCTATGTTGACTACTTCAAGAACGGCACGATAGGCACTAATGTAAACGCATACAGCGAAAATGCCGAATCAAACGGTTTCGACTTAAAGTGGGCGGTAGATGAAAACGGCAACCCCGTTACATTCAAAAACGGCGTTCACTATATAAAGATACAGACAGCAAGCAACATCTGGGCAGGCGTATTCAACGAGAAATCGACAGAGGTTTCTTATGTTGTAAGAACAACTGCAAACGAGCAAGAGGTCGGCACGACATCGCTTCCCGGAAAAATAGTCTTAACAGACGCAAACGGCAAGACAATAAAGGAAATCACTCCCGATGATAACGGTGTTTACGAGATAAGCACAGGCATCGAGGAAAGCGTGAACGTTTCCGTTTCGGGCGCTGACGATGATAACATTTATATCAACAATCAGCGTGTAGCATCCGGCACAGAGGCTAAAATCGCACTTAATCAGTCTGAAATAAAGGTTGTCAGAATAATCGTTCAGAACGGCGAAAAACAGCCCGTATACGCTTACCTGAAGCTCGTTCCCGATGATGTAAAGGCGGCTGAGCAGGTTGAAGAGCTTATTGACGCTATAGGCGATGTAACGCTCGACAGCAATGACAGCATCACAGCGGCAAGAACGGCTTATGACAAACTCAGCGACAACGCAAAGACGCTTGTAGGAAACTACGAAACCTTAACAGCCGCAGAAGAAGCTCTCGCTAAGGCTGAGGCTGACGTTATAAGCAATGCGATAAAGGCAATAGATGCAATCGGCAAGGTAGCCGCTGACAGCAAGGATAAGATCGAAAAGGCAAAGGACGCTTACTCGGCAGTTCCCGAGCGTTTAAGAGATAAGGTCACAAATTCGGATACTCTTGACAAGGCAACAGAAAGATTTGCCGTTATCGACACGATAAAGCAGGCAGGCACAAAGAGCAAGGATCACTTCGACACTGTTCTCGGCACTCTTGCGGATAATGAAATCTACCCCGTTCAGTCTATCGGCGGCGAATGGTCGGTTATCGCACTCGCAAGAGCAGGAAAGCTCTCTGCCGACAAGGCGGCAAAATACTACAGCGAGCTTTGTGAAGCAGTAAAGGCTAACGGTTCAGACAGACTTTCGGACAGAAAGCCTACAGAGAACGCAAGAGTTATAATCGCTCTGTCCTCACTCGGAAAGAATTCCGCAGACATCGCTGGCTATAACCTGCTGAGCGGTCTTGACGATATGGACTATATCACATCGCAGGGTATCAATGCGGTTATATTCTCACTTATAGCATTCGACACTACAGATTACAGCGCAAAGACGCACGATGAGCTTATCGCTTATATTGTTGACAATATGACGGGCAAGGGCTGGGCGCTCGCTGGCGATACCGCAGACGTTGACCTTACGGCTATGGCTATACAGGCACTCGCCCCCTATGCGGCTGACAAGAAGGTAAATGCGGCTATAGACAGCGGTCTTGAGTTCCTTGCAGAATCTCTTGACGAGAACGCAAGATATGCAAACGGCAGTGAAAGCACCTCGCAGGTACTTATCGCACTTGCCGCTCTCGGCATCGACCCGCTTACAGATTCAAGATTCATCGTTGACGGCATCACGCTTATCGACGCACTTGAAAGCTATGCTACAGAAAACGGCTACAGCCACACACTCGGCGGCGAAGAAAACTATATGGCTACCGAACAGGCGGCGCTCGCTCTTACAGCTTATGAGCTTTCAAAGGACGGCTCTTCACTTTACGAAATGTCTGCGAAGGCTGAGCCGACAGAACCCGAAAATCCCGATACGCCCGCACAGCCCGGCGATTCTGTAAAGCCCGGCGACTGCTCAGGCAAGCCCGAAGATAAAAACGATCCCATAAATCCCGGTACAGGCGTACTTGTAACAGGCGGTATGGCAGTTCTCATCTCAGGCGCAGTTATGCTTGTTTCGAAGAAAAAGCGCAAATAAGTAAAACTATTATGTAAATGCTTGTTCCGTACCTGTTTTTATGATAAAATAGGTGCGGAACAATTTTTGTATAACCGATATTTCACGGAGAAAAAATGAAAGCTTTTTTTGATAAATACAAATATATACTCGGTCTTGGGCTGGCTCTTGTCGCTGTGGTGATAATTGCGGTAGTTTCCGCCGCTATGGGAAAAGATGCCGCCGAAAACAGCGGTATATCATACGTTACCCCCGAAACATCATCGTTTACAACCGTAGAAAGCCTTGTCGCAACAACGGCTTTTCAGACAAACGGCAATTCTCAGACAACGCCCGCAACAACCGTTACGGACATTTCTTCACAAACCTTACCTGAAAGCGAAAAGCCTAAAACAACGGTAATAACCTCTGTCGCATCAACATCATCTACCGCCGCAGACATTTCAAAGCCAACCGAAAAGCCCGTTTTCACATCCGCCCCGACATCTTCGGCAAGTCCGGCATCTTCAAAAGTCACAACAGTATCGACCGCTTCATCTGTAATATCAACGACCCCGAAGCCCGACAAGCCGATAAAGAAATATGACAACACCTGCACATTCGTTATAGAGTGCAAAACCATACTCAACAACAAGGATAAGCTGAAAAAAGGACTTGAAAAGTACGTTCCCGATGATGCCGTAATATTCAGCGGAACGGTCGGATTCGACAGCGGTGAAAGCGTATACGATATACTCCGCCGTATCTGTGACGAAAACAGTATTCAGATGGAGGCAAGCTACACCCCTGCGTTCAGCTCATACTATGTCGAAGGTATAAACAACCTTTATGAATTCGACTGCGGACAAGGCTCAGGCTGGATGTACAGTGTAAACGGCGTTTTCCCGAACTACGGCTGTTCATCATACAAGCCAGTAAACAATGACAAGATAGCGTTCCGCTATACCTGCGAGCTTGGCTATGACCTTCAAAACTAAGGAGCAACAATGGAAAGAACACACCCTGTAACAGCGGCAATGTATTTTCTGTCGGTGATACTGATAACCGCAATAGTGCAAAGCCCCGTCTTTATGGCGGAGGCTCTTGTCTGCTCAGCCGTTTTTGCTTTTTTACTGAACGGAAAAACCGCCGCAAGAACGCTTTTTGTAATGCTGCCTATGGCACTGCTTGCGGCGTTTATAAATCTTCTGTTTTCAAACAGAGGAGTTACTGAGCTTGCAAAGTTGCCGAGCGGCAACAGTATCACACTTGAAACGCTTATTTTTTCGCTGTTTACAGGCGCTATGACAATATCGCTCATAATGTGGTTTATCGGACTTAACAAGTGTATGACAAGCGACAAAACGGTATATCTTCTCGGAAAAGCACTGCCGTCACTCGCTTTGCTATTGTCTATGACACTTCGTTCAGTGCCTATGTTTGCAAGACGGGCAAAGCAAGCGGCGGCGGCTCAGCGTTTTGTTGGGAACGATATATACGAGGGTAACTTTAGAAGCCGTATCAGAAGCGGTGTTCACGTTCTCTCCGTTGCTGTGACGGATACACTTGAGCATAGCGCATATACCGCCCGCTCTATGAAATACAGAGGTTACGGTACAGCAAAACGTACAGCCTACAGCATATTCCGCTTTGCGCCGTCCGACTTTATTATAATGTCTGTTACCGTGATATGCACAACCGCAATTATTATTCTTTTTGCAAGCGGTAAAGCCTATTATCTCTATTATCCCGAATTTATCCTGCCGCTGACAGCTTTCGATATTTCTGCGGATGTTTTCTGGCTCATACTTTGTGCGATGCCTGTTGCAGCCGAGCTTTATTCACGATTTAAACGGAGGGAAAGAAATGGAACTTTATAATATTTCAAATCTGTCATATTCCTATCCCGGCTCGGATATGAACGCACTCTCCGATATTTCGCTTAAAATAAACAAAGGAGAATTCGTAATACTCTGCGGCAGCTCGGGAAGCGGAAAATCCACCCTTTTAAATCTTATGAAAGCGCCTGCCGACGCAGGAACGCAAAAAGGAAAAATTTCTTTCAGCGGTCATTTTGCCGGCTTTGTCACGCAGTTTACCGACGAGCAGATCGTCTGCGACAAGGTTTGGCACGAACTTGCCTTCGGTGCGGAAAGCATAGGACTTTCACAAAACGAAATACGCTCGCAGGTTTCCCAGACCGCTTTGTTCTTCGGCATAGAGGACTTGCTGTACTGCGACTGCGACAAGCTCTCGGGCGGTCAGAAGCAGATGATTAGCTTAGCGTCTGTAATGGCTATGAATCCCGATGTACTGCTCCTTGACGAGCCGCTCTCACAGCTTGACCCTATCGCATCCACGCAGTTTATTTCACTGCTTGTGAGAATAAACAAGGAGCTTGGTACGACAGTGATTGTTGCCGAGCATCAGCTCGGCGGTCTTTTGTCCGTCGCAAAGCGTGTGGTTATGCTCGACAACGGCAAGGTGTGCCACGACGGTGACGCAAGCTCTCTTACAGAGCATCTGTCAGAAAACAATCACCCTATGCTTTTTGAAATGCCGGCAGGTGTAAGAGCAAGCGCATCTGTCAGCAATGTTCTTCCACTGCTTGACGTTCCCTCCGCTAAGGACTGGTATACGTCCTATGGCGAAAATCACAGGCTCGTATCACCTGCCGCCGCAGACGATACGCTGTCGGAAGAAAGCTGTATATCCGTTAAAAATCTGTCTTTCGGCTATAAGAACAGCAAAAGAGATATTATAAGAAACCTTTCGCTTGACATAAAGCAAGGGAGCATAACCGCAATAGTGGGCGGCAACGGCGCAGGAAAATCGACCCTGCTAAGCCTTATCTGCGGTACGCTCAAGCAAAACAGCGGAAAAATAACGATAAACGGCGGAAAGATAGGTTTTCTTCCGCAAGACCCTACCCTGCTTTTCAATAAGGAAACGCTCAGAGAAGAATTTGCCGGCAATGCCGATGAAATAGCCGCCGCATTTAATCTTACGCATCTGCTGTCACGTCACCCGTTTGACTTATCCGGCGGGGAGCGGCAGAAGGCGGCGCTCGCAAAGCTCGTTTCCTACGGTGCGGATATACTTCTTCTTGATGAGCCGACTAAGGCGGCGGACGCAGTATATAAGCAGATGTTCTCGGCATTATTGAAACAGCTTAAAGCAGACGGGAAAACGATTGTGATTGTCAGTCACGATATGGATTTCTGTGCCGAAACGGCGGATATATGCGCCCTGCTTTTTGACGGCGAAATAAGCGTATCTCTGCCGCCGTCACAGTTCTTTGCCGATTCTTCATTCTTCACAACAGACAGTGCGAAAATTGCCAAAAACGTATGCGATAATGTTTACACTGTCGCAGGGCTTATAGCTTCTCTCGGAGGAAAGGCTGAAAACTACGGCGATCTCTCCGGACGTTTTCACGGCATAAAAGGCGATAAGCCCGACACAGCAGTACCGCAACGCAAAAAACGCAAAAGGCTCTCGGTTTTCCGAAAGGTAATGCTTTCGCTCGGCAGTGTCGGATTTGTTTTTATGCTTTTAGCCGGTACCGGCATATTTCCTTTTGAGATACCGTCAGAGCCGTTCTGGCTGCAATATGCGTTGCTGTGCGTTCCTATGATTATGCTTATAATCGGCGTTGCGCCGAAAAACTCAATGGCAAAGCCGCCCGTAACCGCAAAAAAAGTAACTCCGTCCGATATTGTCGCATGCGTTATAACCGCTGTTCTTATCCCATTCACAGTGATACTCGGCACACTTTTTGTCCCTAACGGCACAAGAAAGCATCTGCTGATAATTCTTGCTGTGCTTGTCGAGTGCCTTGCCGCTTTCTTTATCAGCTTCGAAAAAAAGAAGCCGTCCGCAAAGGATATTGCGGTGCTTGCCGTGCTTTCTGCGGCGGCTGTCGCTGGAAGGGAGCTTTTCTTTATGTTTCCGCAGTTCAAGCCCGTTGCCGCAATCGTTATCATAAGCGGAACGGCGCTCGGTGCGCAGGCAGGCTTTCTTGTCGGTGCGGTTTCCATGCTTGTATCGAATATGCTGTTCGGTCAGGGTATGTGGACGCCGTGGCAGATGTTTGCAATGGGGCTTCTTGGCTTTTTCGCAGGTATCATCTTCTCGAAAAAGCGCAACACGCTCGCCCTTTGTATCTACTCCTTCCTGTCAGTCCTCGTTATTTACGGCGGAATAATGAATATATCAAGTGTGCTTACCTACACGACTGATATAAACTTACAGACAATTACCGCATATATTGTTTCAGGCATACCCTTTGACCTTATCCACGCAGTATCCACAGTAATATTTGTGCTTATAACAGGCGACGCACTATTGAAAAAATGTTGCCGTCTGAGAGTAAAATTCGGATTATTTCAGTGATTTCAATAAATTCGACAAAATTTCTGACATATTATCCCATTTTTCAACTTTATTTTTGATTTGTTATTGAAATGCGCCTTTCTTTAAATTATAATTTTATTATCGGATAATTGTAAAGTGAGGTGGGAGCATGGCTTATGTACTCGAGGTTATAAGCAAGGATGGGAAAATCAAATACATTAATTCCGCAAAAGCAACCGTATATTGTCCGGAATATGCTGCACGGTATGATGACAAGAAAACTGCTATGACAGTAGCGGCGGCACTCCTGAGAAATGAATGCTACCGGTCTATAAGTGTTAAAAAGCTCTCGTTGGAGCTATGTGTTGCTTCGTATAAAAGGAACCGTTCATTATCATTCAATTTAATTTATCCCGATATATATAAGGGGAGCAGCTACAAATAAAACGGCTGTTTTATCTGCGTTTTCAGCAGGAAAAACTCACGCCGTTAAAAATTATGAACGTCTGCATTTATGTACAAACTTTCCCGTAACCAAAATGACGTCACGCTTTTCGGCGTGACGTCATTTTCATATATAGCAAGGAGAATCGGAAGCGTTTATTCCTTTACAGAGCCTGAAACAAGGTTGCTGTAAATAAACTTCTGCATTGAAAGGAAGATTATCAGAGTAGGTATAATACAGATAATTACACCGGCAAAGATAATTTCCCACTGTGAGCCGTAAGGACCGATGAACTTGTAAAGGGCTGTTGATACGACCTGAAGTCCGTCACTGGGCATATACAGGTTTGCTGTATAGAAGTCGTTGTATATGCTTACAAACTTAATTACAAGCACGGTCGCAATAGCAGGACGGAGCATAGGGAGAATAATGCTCAGGTATACTCTCGGATATGAACAGCCGTCAAGTATCGCACTTTCGTCAAGGGATACGGATATGTTATTGAGGAACTGTATGAAGATATAGATCGAAACTATATCTGTACCGATATAAAGGATAATCGGTGCGGCGAGGGTGTCATAAAGACCGAGTGCGTGTACTACCTGGAATACCGTTACCTGCATAGAGATATTCGGCAGGAGTGCGGCAATAAGGAATATATTCTTTACGAGCTTTGTGAACACCATTGTAAAACGCTGTACAACAAAGGCGGTCATAGTACCTGTGATTATCGTTCCCGCACACGAGAACACAAGGATAATAGCGGTATTGATAAGGCCTTTCATTACGTTACCCTGCAGGAACGCCGTCTTGAAGTTTGTCAGCTCCACCACCTTAGGAAGCTCAAACGCTCCGCTTGTCAGAAAATCCTCGTGGCTTTTCAGCGAGCCGAGTAATACGACTACCAGAGGCACGATAACTATAAGGCAGGCTATGACAAGCACGGCGTATTTCAATACGTCTATCAGCATTCTTACACCCTTAGGCGTTTCCTTGAACCTGTATTTATCCATATTGAAAGAGGTCTGTCCGGAGTTTTCGGTTGTTGTGATATTGTCTGTCATTGTTACACCTACTTTTCTTCCTTAAAGAATATCTTCTGGATCATCGTAATCACTATTATTATAAACAGCAGGACGATAGCCATTGCGGATGCAAGTCCGATCTTCTGGTACTGGAAGCCCGTTTCGATCGTCTTGATAACGAAGGTCGATGTTCCCATCTTACCGCCGGTTATAATATACGGTATCTCAAATACAGATGCAGCACCCTTGATGGCAAGGATAAGCTGTAATGCGATGATTGTTCTGATACCGGGGAAAATTATGTGCCAGAACTTCTGCCATGCGTTTGCGCCGTCAAGGTCAGCCGCTTCGTAAATGTCGGGCGAGATAGACTGGATAGCGCCGATGAACATCAGAATATCAAAGCCGATATAACGCCATACCGACGCAAAAACCAGACACCAGTTGTTGATAGCACCGTTTGACAGCCACTTTACAGGATCTGCTCCGAAAAGTGCGATTATGGAGTTGAGCGTACCGCCGTCATCGCCTCTGAAAAATCTCTGGAAGATAAGCGCTACCGCAACGCCGTTCATAAGATAAGGGAAGAAGATAACTCCCTTGAACAGTCCTGCGAGCTTTATTTTCGAGCATAACAGAGTTGCGATGAAAAGTGCAAGTCCGAGCTGTATAAACGAGCCGACAAAGTAGTACAAGCTGTTGATGAGCGTTGAAAGATATGCCATATCGGTAAACAGCGTCTTATAGTTGTCAAAACCGACCCACTGTACATTTACGCCAAGCTGGTCACGTTGCTGGAAGCTGAATATTATCATATTCACAGCAGGGATAATAGTGAAAAGTATCAGCAGTGCGACAGGTATTGCCAGAAACAGCGCTGTGGTCATGTATTTCTGACCTGTATAGCCTTTAAGCCACTGCCCTAATGTGCGACGCTTCTGAATTGCGGTAACGCCTTGAGTAGCCATAAATCTGTCCTTTCAAGAAATAATTTCTATTTTTGTAAATTAGTTAATTTTCTCCATAAAAACCTATACGGAAAGACTTACGCCTTTCCGTACGGGTTTGTGTGTTTGGAGTATCTATGAAGAAAATACGATAGCGTTAATTAGCCGTTAGCCTTGATGTATGCTTCAAGCTCTGCGTTAGCATCTCTTGTAGCAGCCCATTTCTGATTAACGGAGTCTGCGATAGCCTTAAAGCCTGCGTCGCCCTTGCCTGCAAATGCTGCTTCAGCAAGCTGGAGCTTGAAGTTAGCGGAGTCGCCTGTCCATATACCAACCTCAGAATCCTTATCGATAGCGTTGAATACGCCTGTCAGACCTTCGGGAGCTGATGCCGCTGTGAAGAATTCACAACCGTCAAATGCTGAGAGGTAATCGGGGAGCTTGCTGCCTTCAAGTGTATTGATACCGCCTTCAGCCTCAGAGAAGCCGGATTCAGCGATGAACCATTCAATATACTTCTTGCCGAGATCCTTCTTGTTATCGGCAATGTTCTTGTTTACGCCCATGCAGTAGTCTGCTGCGTACTGTGCGTACTGCTTGCCGTCCTTAGAGAAGGGAGCAGGCATATAACCGATATTTTCGGGATCAAGGTTATTATCCTTAGCGATCTGCTGGAACTGTGAAACTGCCCATGAACCCATTGTCATTGTAGCAACTTCGCCCTTTGCAATCATCAGCTTTGAGCCTTCCCAGTCGGAGCTCATCGGGTCGCCCTCGATAAGAGTAGAATCTGAATATATATCGTACATCAGCTTGAATACGTTGTAGTAGGGCTTGCCTTCTGTGAAGAAGTCTTCCTTGTTTACGATAAGGTCTGTTTCAAAGTTGGGGTTACCTGAAGAAGGAACAACAAGGCTTGACCACTGTGAAGCTGTCCAGCTTGCTTCCTTGAAGTTAGTGTAGTAAGGAATTACATCGGGGAACTTTTCCTTGATCTTCTTTAAGTCAGCGATGAATTCGTCGGCTGTCTTGGGCATTGTTGTGATGCCTGCGTCTGCCCATACCTTCTTGTTGTAGCAGATACCGCCGCTAACAGAACCTAAGTGAGCAAGGCCGTATACTGTTCCGTCATACATCTTCTGATCTGCCCACTTGTACTTATCCTTAAGTTCATCGTACTTGCCGAGAGGCTCGAAGAAGTTCGAAAGATCGGCGAGCTTAACTGTATCGGGTATCATGAGTACATCGCCATATTCCTTGGTGCTCATCATTGTCGAAACGTCATCTGCGTAGCTCTTGAATGACTGATATTCAACAGTGCAGTTGTACTTTTCTTCAAAAGCATCTGTCATCTTGTCGAGTGAGCCGTCATCCTTACGGTCTGTACGGTGAGTAAGAACCTTGAGGGTGATCTTGTCGCCGGAGGGAGCCGTTGAAGAAGCGTTGTCTGCTGTTGTAGAATCGTTCTTGCTCTCATCGGTCTTTGACGATGTAGATGATGCGTTGCCTGTTGATGATGTTGCATTGTTACTGTTGCAGGCTGCCAGCGAAACTGCTGTGCTTGCCGCAAGGATACCTGCGAGTATCTTCTTTGCTTTCATGTGATAATTTCCTTTCTGGTCGGACAGTGCTTAGCCACTGGTCCTTAGTTGATAGTTAATGAATTTAGCTTATGTTTATTAAGCTGTTTCCGCTTGCTTAATTCACTTAAGATTATACAACGTTTTAGCTAAAAGTCAATACGGCTATAGGAAATTCAGCTAAAACACATAAATAATAATTGCTTATTATGTGCATTAAAAACAAAATTCACACTAACTTAACAGTGTTACACAATTTTATTAAGTAAGTATCAGTGTAACCCGTTTTCACACTTACAAATTCGTTTAACTAAAATTAGTTTACGTTAGGTTACATATATTTCACACTGTTTTTAGTTGTTTTTAAACGCTGTTAAATTCGCCCGTAAATATGATAACTCAAAAATTCCCGTCTATTCATTAAAAATAAAGGAGATAAAGTTGCGGGTGTGGGGGAAGTGTGGTATAATAACCTCAGACTTAAAATCCGCCGGGAGCGGATTTTGCCGTGCAAAAGCACGGCTTGCGGCACACCGCACGTCTGAGAACATTTTACCATTAAATCTTTTGTCTGACGACAAAATACGGCGTACCGCCGTGTCGGTTTACACCCACTTGATTTATGGTATAATAACGTCAAATATAACCTCACATGAGTATAGCACAATAACATCGTCTGCGCCGGTGACGATATAAACAAAGGCAGTGCCGTTGTATCAGACGAAGATATTGTAATGATATTCTTCGCTCACGGGCGTGCTATGGATAATATTGCAAAATAATCGAAGAAAAAAGAAAGGCACTTAGTAATATGTTGAAAGACGGACTGTATGAGCAAATTATCAATAAAGGGCTGGAAACAGAGCTTTCCTCTACAGACAAACTCTCTGCCACTGCGCCCATCGACAGTGCGGAAGCATCCAGAGTGCTGGCAAAATACATTGCCGAAGTTGTAGAAAAAGGCCTTGATAATGTTGCCGACAACGGCGGAGATGTAAACTCGCAAGTTGCTCTTGCAAACCGTATTATTTCTACAATTATCAACGAAACCAAAGAAAACGAGCTTGATGAAATGACGGTCGCAGAGCGGGCAGAACAGCTTCTCGCCCTCTTTGACAAAAAGAACAGCATTCTTGCCATAGATGAGAAGGCGGCGATTATCCGCCCCGAAACATCCATTGCGCAAAGCTCATTATTTACAGGCGCAATCCACGAACCTCAGATGTTTACCGAGCTTAAGAAAGAAATTATATCCTGTAACCGCATTGATATGCTCGTATCCTTTATCAAGTGGAGCGGACTCCGTCTTATAATGGACGAGCTTGCCGCCTTTACGCAAAACGGCGGTGAACTCCGCATTATTACAACCTCCTATATGGGAGCGACCGATGTAAAAGCAATCGAAGAGCTTCGCAAACTTCCCAACACAAAAATCAAGGTTAGCTATGACACCAGACGCACCAGACTTCACGCCAAAACGTATGTCTTTTATCGGGATACCGGTTTTACTACTGCGTATGTCGGTTCATCAAATCTTTCAAACGCCGCAATTTCCAGCGGTCTTGAATGGAATGTAAAGGTTACAAGAAAGGATCTCCCCGAAACGATTGACAAGATCGCAGCTACCTTTGAAAGCTATTGGAACTCCAATGAATTCGAATATTACAGCGAGGAACAAAAGGAACGCTTAGCCCGTGCGCTAAAAGCCGAAAAATACTTTGACAATAACAGTGCCGAAATTTATACGATGGATATTGCCCCGTATTCCTACCAGCAGGAAATTCTTGATAAACTGGACGCAGAGCGTAAAGTGCGTGGTTATAACCGTAATCTCATAGTCGCCGCCACAGGCACCGGAAAAACGGTTATATCTGCGCTTGATTACAAGCGGTTTTGCAGGCAAAATTCCGATAAGCCTTGTCGGCTTTTATTTGTGGCTCACCGTGAGGAAATTCTGAAGCAAAGTATGTACACCTTTCGTGCAGTACTGAAAGATGCAAACTTCGGGGAAATGTTCGTAGGCAACTATAAGCCGGAGAGCATAGATAATCTTTTTATGTCCATACAGACATTCAACTCACAGAGCTTCACAGATAAAACGTCGCCGGATTTTTATGATTATATTATTGTCGACGAGTTTCATCACGCCGCCGCACCCACATATCAAAAACTATTGTCATATTATAATCCGCATATTCTTCTTGGTTTGACAGCAACGCCTGAACGTATGGACGGTAAGAGTATTTTGCCGTATTTCAATAATCGCATAGCGGCCGAAATTCGTCTGCCCGAAGCTATCGACCGTAAGCTCCTTTGCCCTTTTCAATATTTCGGAGTGACCGATTCTGTCGATCTTGATAACTTGAAATGGGCGGCAGGAGGTTATGACAAGGGCGAGCTTTCTCGAATTTATACGCTGAGCGGTATGATAGCAAATCGCCGTGCCGATCTTGTAATCTCATCATTGCTTAAATATGTTACCGATATTGATGATGTAAAGGGGCTTGGATTTTGCGTAACGGTTGAACACGCAGAATTTATGTCCAATTACTTTAATGCCCGCGGAATTCCGTCGATGTTCCTGACCGGACATTCGCCGGACGAAGAAAGAAAAGAGGCAAAGTCCAGACTTGTAAAAGGTGAAGTACGATTTATCTTCGTTGTTGATATCTACAACGAAGGTGTGGACATTCCTGAAGTCAACACGGTTTTATTCTTGCGTCCAACAGAATCTTTGACGGTGTTTTTACAGCAGCTTGGACGTGGACTGCGCTTATCCGAGGATAAAGAGTGCCTGACTGTACTTGATTTTATCGGACAGGCAAACAAAAAGTATAATTTTGAAGATAAGTTTGCGGCTCTACTTTCCAACACCACACGAGGTGTAACACGTGAAATCAAGGATGGGTTTATTTCACTTCCAAAGGGATGCTATATCCAGCTTGAAAAGAAGGCAGCAAGACATATTCTTGATAACATTCGCGCATCTTATGGAAACAGCGCAGGTCTTGTTGCACGTATAGCAACCTTTGAAGAGGATACCGGTCTAAAACTTACTCTCGAAAACTTTCTTGACCACTATCGATTGGATCCTCGCTCAATTTATAAATTTGCTTCCTTTTCTCGTCTGTGTGCGCGTGCAGATATAATTGATAATTTCGAGGAACCGATCGAAGAGGTAATGTCAAAAGCACTCAGCCGTTTTGCTTTGGTGGATTCAAGACGTTGGATTGTGTTTATGCTACGTGTTTTGGAAAATATCGACCATTTTGACCTTACAAGACTTTCGGATATAGAAAAGCGTATGCTTCAGATGTCCTATATTACAATGTGGGGAAAAACGATTGAGGATTGGAACGCGGACGAAGTATTCGAAAACTTCAAAATTCTTTCAAATAGCCCGATAATGCTTTCTGAGCTGATTGCATTACTCAAATATAACTACAATCGCATTGATTTTATTGATGAGCCTGTCAGCCTCGGATTTGATTGTCCGCTGGATCTGCATTGTACCTATACGCGCGATCAACTGCTTGTTGCAATGGATTTTATGAAGCCAAGCACTGTTCGCGAAGGTGTGAAATGGTTGCCCGACAAGAAAATTGATGTGTTCTTTATCACATTGAACAAGTCGGATAAAGACTACTCGCCTACAACCATGTATCAGGATTATTCCATCAATGAAACACTGTTCCATTGGCAAAGTCAAAGCACGACTAATGCAGAAGGTAAAGTCGGTCAGCGGTATATCAATCATCGCAAAAACGACAGCAAGGTTCTCTTGTTTGTGCGCGAATTTAAGAATGATGTTTACGGCAATACTGCACCGTATACTTATCTTGGTACTGCAAATTATGTTTCACATAACGGTTCAAGACCGATGAATATTACATGGAGATTAGATGCCCCCATTCCGGCAAAATACCTGAAGAAAACAAACAAATTGGTGGTTGGATAATGACAGAAGTAGTGGCCGCTCTTATATGGGATAAAGATAAATTTATGATTTGCCAACGCCCGGCGCATAAAGCCAGAGGCCTTTTGTGGGAATTCGTCGGCGGTAAGGTGGAACCGGGCGAGACAAAAGAGCAAGCACTTATCCGCGAATGCCAAGAAGAACTTGCCGTGACGCTTTCTACTGGTGATGTATTTATGGATGTCGTTCATGAATACCCGGATTTGATAGTGCATCTAACCTTATTCAATGCAGCTATCCTTGAAGGCATCCCCAAAAAGCTTGAACATAACGATATAAAATGGATCACACCAAGCGAAATTTCAAATTATGAATTCTGTCCGGCGGATGTAGAAATATTGAAAAAGATAACAGAGGTTTTTCGTAATGATTAAGAATTTGGTGAATGATCCGATATTTCTTGTGGGAAAGTTAAAACCGGCAAAAAAGAACGATTTATTTGTCACATAAGATCTACTCGATACGCTGATTGCGTATAAGGATAACTGTGCCGGTATGGCGGCAAATATGATCGGTGTAAAGAAACGCATCATCGCTTTTCTCGACGGGAGTGGACGAGTTTCTACATATACAGTGAGGCTAAATTCAGAGATTATTAAAAAAGATGGTACTTACAGCACCGAGGAAAGTTGCCTATCTCTTCTCAGTGGCCCTCGTCCTTGCAAACGCTATAAATCCATCAGGGTTAAGTATAAGAACTTAAAACTGCAGACTCGCATCAAGACCTACACAGGCTGGACGGCTCAGATCATTCAGCACGAAATCGATCATTGTAATGGAATTTTAATTTGAGAACTATATTATAATTCAAGAGGTTCAATTA
>ERZ506432.518-NODE-518-length-16233-cov-3.977624_pt1 | contig 16233 bp, 12 predicted proteins | sample MGYA00513663_ERZ506432 | MGnify/ENA metagenome assembly ERZ506432
CAAGATGAGCACACATTTCTGGTAGCCCTGATAGTTGCACAGAATGTCCATCAGCTTGTGCCGGGCGGCTTCCAGACTATCCTTTGCAAGGGCGTTCAGCTCGTCCCATGCGAAGATGATGTTATAGCCGTCCACCAGCAGATATTCCGGCAGGATCTCCCACTGCTGAGCGTCGAAATCCGGACGTTCCCGCTTTTGCGTCGGGCGGAATGCGGCCAGCGGGTCCCGCTTGATGGGCCCATAAGTGCGCTCAAAAATTTTGAGCAGTTCGGCATCCTCTTCCAGAGTGGCGCGGTAGGCCATGGCCCGGCGCTGCGGCACAGTCTGCACCTCCGGTTCCGGGCGCGCGGCTTTTCCCCAGCCGCTGTCCACATGCATGTGACTGCGCACCTGATCCCATGGCACCACAAAGCCTGCTCCATGGGCACAGAACACCGAATCTGCGGGATTTTCAAGGTCATGTTCCGGTTTATAGCCTGCAGCTTCGATGACCTGCGCCGCGTTGTGGCAGGGCCGGCAGCCATCCGGCGTCAGGGTCAGCCGTCCACGACCGCGGGTATAGCTGACCACTTCCATGGGGTAGCTGCGCATGGCAGCTACCGGCGCAAAACCGGTGAGCACAGCAGTTTCTTCTCCGCTTTCCGGCGGGTCAAAGCTGCCTTCCATGCGCTGGATATCGGTCATGGCACGACCAAGGCTTTCCACCGGCACTTCCAGCCGGAAGGCATACCACGGCTCCAGCAGCTGGCTTTTGGCCATCATCAGGCCCTGCCGCACAGCGCGGTAGGTCGCCTGCCGGAAATCGCCGCCCTCTGTGTGCTTCAGGTGGGCACGGCCTGCAATGAGGGTGATCTTCACGTCCGTCAACGGCGCTCCGATCAGCACGCCAAGGTGCTGTTTCTCTTCCAGATGGGTCAGCACAAGGCGCTGCCAGTTTTTGTCCAGCACTTCTTCCCGACAGTCGGTGGCAAACTGCATTCCGCTGCCGCGCGGCAGCGGTTCCAGCTTGACATGCACTTCTGCGTAGTGGCGCAGCGGCTCATAATGACCTACACCCTCTATGGGCTCCGTGATGGTCTCTTTATAAAGGATGCCGCCGGGACCGAACTCCACGTTCAGACCAAACCGCTCTGCCAGCAGGCTGCGCAGCACTTCCAGCTGGATCTCGCCCATGAGCTGGACATGAATCTCGCCCAGCGTTTCGTTCCATACCACATGGAGCTGAGGGTCCTCTTCCTCCAGCCGGTGCAGCTTGCCCAGCGCAGCATGCACGTCTGCGTCCTTCGGCAGCAGCACCTGATAGCTGAGCACCGGTTCCAGCACCGGCAGGTCGCTGTCGCGTTCTGCGCCAAGGCCTTCGCCCTGACGGGCTTTGGTCAGGCCGGTGACAGCACACACCTGCCCGGGATGGATGGTCTCTGCCAGTGTATACTTTGTACCGGAGTACAGCCGCAGCTGGTTGGCCTTTTCGGCCCAAGGTTCGCCGTCCGCTTCGCCCGAGAGCTGTGCTTTCACCTTCAGCTCCCCGCCGGTAACGCGCAGCCAGGTCAGGCGGGCACCCTGTTCATCCTGCGAGACCTTGAACACCTTGGCTCCAAAGACGTCCAGTGCAGGAGCCGGGCGTGTAAAGCGGTCCAGCCCGCCGAGAAGCTCCTCCACACCGTCCAGCTTGAGCGCCGAGCCGAACCAGCACGGGAAAACATGCCGCCGGGCAATGGCCGGGATGATCTCGGCATCTGTCAGCTGTCCGGCCTCCAGCATCCGATTCATCAGGTTCTCATCGCAAAGAGCCAACGCATCATCCCGGTCTGCCTGCGGCATGCCAAAATCCACAAACCCTTCGCCGAGGCGATGATTCAGCTGGGCCAGCAGCTCTTCCTTGCTCTTGCCGGGCAGGTCGGTCTTGTTTACAAACACAAAGGTGGGCACATGGTAGCGCCGCAGCAGCCGCCAGAGCGTTTCGGTGTGGCTCTGCACGCCATCGGTACCGCTGACCACCAGCACGGCATAATCCAAAACCTGCAGAGTGCGCTCGGTCTCGGTGGAAAAATCCACATGGCCGGGAGTGTCCAGCAGGGTGATATCCGTGCGGCCTGCCGTCAGCAGTGCCTGCTTGGAAAAAATAGTGATCCCACGGGCTTTTTCCAGCGCGTCTGTGTCCAGAAAGGCGTCCTTGTGATCCACGCGCCCCAGTTTGCGGATCGCGCCGGAACGGTAGAGCATGGCTTCCGAAAGGGTGGTCTTGCCAGAGTCCACATGGGCCAGAATGCCCAGAACGATATGCTTGTGAATAGTTTCCATCCGCTTCTCCTACAATTCAAAATTCATGTTTATTGTAGCACGGATGGGGAAAAAAGAAAAGTTTTGATTGAAAATGGCCTCCGCTGCGCTCTGGCAATCTTCAGCGGAAAGTTTATTTTCATTTTGAGTTTGTTGCGGCCTGCGGGCCGCTCCAAACGCCTTTTCACAAGAGGGGTCGGAACGACAAACGTCCGGATATTTGAATGAAAATCACTCGCAACCAATTTCTGAAACTGATCCCCGCTGCGGCGCTGACGCTGACCGGCTGCGGCAGCAAGGCTCAACCTGCCAATACGGAAAGTCTTATTTTCTCCCATCATTACCAGCTGGACTATGCACAGCAGTTCACAGCGGACTGCTATGAGGGCGGCTATACCATGCTGACCATCGCGGAGTCGGATGCACGGTTCCTTGTTGTGCCGGAAGATGCTGCGGAGGTGGACGGTCTGCCTGCTGATGTGACTGTGCTGCGCCAGCCGGTGGAGAATATTTATCTGGTCTCCACCTCGGTGATGGATCTGCTTTTGCATCTGGACGCACTGGACAGCGTGGCCTTTTCCGGCACCAAGGCCGAGGGCTGGTATCTGCCCGCGGTGCAGCAGGCCATGGAAGAGGGAAAAATCGCGTATGCAGGCAAGTACAGCGCCCCGGATTACGAGCAGATCCTGGCAGCGGGCTGCCGCCTTGCCATTGAGAATACCATGATCCTGCACACGCCGGAGGTAAAGGAACAGCTGGAACACTTTGGCATCCCGGTGCTGGTGGAGCGTTCCAGCTACGAGAGCGACCCGCTGGCCCGCATGGAGTGGATCAAGCTTTACGGCATCCTGCTGGGCAGGGAAGAACAGGCCGAGCAGGTGTTTTCCGCGCAGGAGACGGCCGTTCAGCCCATCCTCTCGCAGAAACCCACGGGAAAAAGCTGCGCCTTCTTCTCGCTGACAACCAACAACCTTGCCACTGTGCGCAAGGGCAGTGACTATGTGGCCCGCATGATCGAAATGGCAGGCGGCAGCTATGTCTTTGCGGACCTGACGGACAATGGCAACAGCCTTGCTACCATGAACCTGCCGCTTGAGGACTTCTATGCAGGCGCAAAGGATGCCGATGTGCTCATCTACAACAGCGCCATCGAGGGCATGATCGCATCGGTGAGCCAGCTGACCGAGCGTTTCCCGCTGCTGAACGAGTTCAAAGCGGTGCAGAACGGTCAGGTGTGGTGCACCACCCAGAGCCTGTTCCAGCAGAGCATGGAGCTGGCAGACCTGATCGTGGATATGAACCGGGTGTTCACCGAGGGTACACCTGCCGCCGGTACCCTGAAATTCCTCACCCATGTGGATTAAAACAGATAAATTTTACAGAAAGGAAAGCTTATGACCCGTACCAGACGCCTTGCAGCCGCCTATATTGCCCTTGCGGCAGCCGTGGCGGTGCTTTTTGCGCTGAACCTGTTCTGGGGCAGCGTATCCCTTGCACCGGGAGCGGTGCTGACGGCGCTGCTGGGCAAGGGCGGCGATGCGCTTGCGGGGAACATCATCCTGCAGCTGCGCCTGCCCCGCGCGGTCATGGCGGCGCTGCTGGGGGCAGCCCTCAGCGCAGCGGGATACCTTCTGCAGACCTTTTTTGCAAACCCCATTGCCGGGCCCTTTGTCATGGGCGTTTCCAGCGGCGCAAAGCTGGCGGTGGCCCTGACCATGGTGGTGTTTCTGGACCGCGGGATGCTGACCAGCTCGGCCACCATGATCGCGGCTGCCTTTGCGGGTGCCATGGCGGCCATGGCCTTTGTGCTGGCGGTGGCCCGGCGGGTGCAGCGCATGAGCATTCTGGTCATCTGCGGTGTGATGATCGGCTACATCTGTTCCGCTGTCACCGATATCGTGGTGGCCTTTGCGCAGGATTCCAACATCGTCAATCTGCACAACTGGTCGCAGGGCAGCTTTTCCGGCATGACATGGGCCAACGTGCAGGCGGCGGCGCTGGTGACGCTGCCTGTGCTGGCGGCAGCCTTTCTGCTCTCCAAACCCATGGCGGCCTACCAGATGGGCGAGGAGTACGCCCGCAGTGTGGGAGTGAACGTCAGGCTCTTCTCGGCGGTGCTGGTGCTGCTTTCCAGTCTGCTGGCCGCCTGTGTCACTGCCTTTGCGGGGCCGATCTCCTTTGTGGGCATCGCGGTGCCGCACCTTGTCAAGCAGCTGCTGGGCAGTGCCCGCCCGCTGTATGTGCTGCCGGGGTGCTGCTTGGGCGGGGCAGCGTTCTGCCTGCTGTGTGATTTGATCGCCCGCAGCCTGTTTGCGCCCATGGAGCTTTCCATCAGTGCAGTCACCGCCGTATTCGGCGCGCCGGTGGTCATCGGGCTGCTGCTGCGCCGCAACCGGGAGGATGTGCGATGAAAAACTCCGTTGAAACCAAAGCGCTTGCCATCGGCTACGGCAAAGCTGCCCTTGCGCGGGATATTGCGCTGGGCGCTGCCAAGGGGCAGGTGCTGGCACTCATTGGCCCGAACGGCGCGGGCAAATCCACCCTGCTCAAAACGTTGGCGGGGCAGCTGGCCCCTTTGGGCGGCGCGGTGCTGCTGGACGGGCAGGAGCTTGCCCGCATTCCCGGCAACGCCCGGGCGCAAAAGCTGGCGCTGATGCTGCCCCACACCCGCCGCACCGAGTTGACCACCTGCTTTGAGTTTGCGGCGGCAGGGCGCATCCCCTACACCGGGCGGCTGGGTATCCTTTCTGCCGAGGACAAAAAACAGGTGCAGAATGCGCTGGAGCTTGTGGGCGCGGCACATCTGGCTGACCGCGACTTCAACTGCGTCAGCGATGGGCAGCGGCAGCGCATTCTGCTGGCGCGGGCAGTCTGTCAGCAGCCGCAGGTGCTTCTGCTGGACGAGCCCACGTCATTTTTAGATGTAAAAGGCAAGATAGAGCTGCTGACCATCCTGCAAAAGTTGGCGCATGAGCAGCAGCTTGCGGTCATTGTCACCCTGCACGAGCTGGACATGGCGCAGAAGATCGCGGACGCGGTGGTATGCGTTTCACCGCACGGCGTCTCTGCCCCCATGCCACCGGCACAGGCTTTTGCCCGGGAAAATATCAAAGCACTCTACGGCCTGACCGAGGAACAGTACAGCGCTGTTTTTGGCCCACCAAAGCCGGAAAAGCCCCAATTTGAGCACTATGTGCGCAGCGGGCAGAAGCTGCTGCGTTGCGGGTACACCACCGGCACCTGTGCGGCGCTGGCCGCTGCCGGGGCTGCCCGGCTGCTGCTGACCGGCACTGCACCGGAAACTGTCGCTCTGCGCACGCCCAAGGGCATCGTGGTGGAGGTGGCTCCCCTGTTCTGCCGCGCTGCTGCCGAGGGCGCGGAATGCGCCATTGAAAAGGACGGCGGTGACGACGTGGACGTGACCACCGGTCTGTCGGTGACTGCCACGGTGACGCTGCTCCCCGGCACACCCGAGGTGCGCATTACCGGTGGCGCAGGGGTAGGCCGGGTGACAAAACCCGGGCTGGACCAGCCGGTCGGGCAAGCCGCCATCAACCATGTGCCCCGGCAGATGATCACCGAGGCGCTGCGCCGGGAGGCGGAAACAGCCTGTTACCCCGGCGGCTTTGCCGTGACTATCTCTATCCCCGGCGGCGAGGAGGTAGCCCGGCGCACCTTCAACCCCCATATCGGGGTGGAGGGCGGGCTGTCGGTGCTGGGCACCAGCGGTATCGTAGAACCCATGAGCCAGCAGGCCATTCTGGACACCATCCAGCTGGAGATGAATCAGGCGGCACTGCGGGCAAAAAGCCACCGACGGCTCATCCTTGCCCCGGGCAACTACGGGCTGGACTATCTGCACGAAACGTATCCGCAGTTTGCCGCTATCCCGGTGGTCAAAACGTCCAACTTTATCGGTGATACGCTGGATATGGCAGCAGCGGCACACTTTGAACAGGTGCTGCTGGTGGGGCATATCGGCAAGCTGTGCAAGCTGGCGGGCGGCATTATGAACACCCACTCCCACACGGCAGACTGCCGCACGGAGTTGTTCTGCACCCACGCCGCCCTGTGCGGTGCTGACCGGGAGGTGTGCACCGCGCTGTACAATGCAGCCACCACGGATGCCTGTCTGGAGATTCTGGATACAGCCGGGCTGCGGGAGCCGGTGCTGCAAAGCCTGCTTGCCTCCATCCAGCTGCATCTCGACCGCCGCGCGGGCGGGGCATTCCGGGTGGGCGCGGTGCTGTTTTCAAACCAGCACGGCCCGCTGGGACAGACCGAAACTGCCGCCCGCCTGCTGAACGAATGGAAGGAGTAACGCACATGGTACATTTTGTAGGTGCCGGGCCCGGCGCACCGGATCTGATCACCCAGCGCGGTGCAGCATTTTTACAGGCCGCAGACTGCATTATTTACGCAGGCAGTCTGGTCAACCCGGCGCTGCTGGGGCTGGCAAAGCCGGGCTGTGCTATCTATAACAGCGCCGAGATGACGCTGGAGCAGGTACTGGACGTGATGCGCCGGATGGAAAACGCAGGCAAAACCACCGTGCGTCTGCACACCGGCGACCCCTGCCTGTACGGTGCCATCCGGGAGCAGATGGATGCACTGGACGCAGACGGCATTTGTTACGATGATACCCCCGGTGTTTCCAGCTTTTGCGGCGCTGCCGCTGCGCTGAACGCCGAGTATACCTTACCCACGGTCAGCCAGACGGTCATTATCACCCGCATGGAAGGGCGTACCCCTGTGCCGGAGCGGGAAAGGCTGGCAAGCCTTGCCGCCCACGGCGCGACCATGGTGATCTTCCTGTCCATCGGACTGATCGATAAGGTGCAGACGGCGCTTTTGCAGGGTGCGTACACACCGGACACCCCCGCTGCCGTAGTGTACAAGGCCAGCTGGCCGGAAGAAAAAATCGTGCGGTGCACAGTTGGTTCTTTGGCCGAGAGCACCCGTGCAGCGGGCATTACCAAAACGGCGCTTATCGTGGTGGGGGATTTTCTCGGCACGCAATACGAGCGCAGCAAGCTGTACGACCCCGCCTTTACCACCGAGTTCCGCAAAGGAGAACCGGTATGACCCGCGCTTACCTTGCCTTTACGGAAACTGGCCTTGCGCTTGCAAAACGCCTTGCCGGCAGTCTGCCCGGCAGCGTTGCCCGGTGCGGACAGAACGGTATATCGCTGGCAGAATGGACAAGCGCACAGTTTGTGCAGTCGGATGCGCTGATATTTGTAGGCGCTGCGGGCATTGCGGTGCGGGCCATCGCGCCCCACTGCAAGTGCAAGGCCACCGACCCGGCTGTGGTAGTGGTGGACGAATGCGGGCGGTTTGCCGTACCCATTCTGTCCGGACATCTGGGCGGCGCGAACGATCTGGCACGCGCCATTGCCGCTGTATGCGGAGCCGTGCCGGTGATCACCACCGCCACCGATGCCCACGGCATTTTTGCAGTGGACGAGTGGGCAAAGCACCAAAACTGCATGGTACTGGAGCCGGAACGTATCAAGCTGGTCAGCGGCAAATTACTGGCCGGGCAGCCGGTCTATTACCGGGCTGATTTCCCGGTAACAGGCACCGTGCCCGCAGGGTTATTCCCCGCTGATACCCCGGAAAAAGCCGACTTTGCACTCGCCCTTTGCCCCACCGGGCAGGCACTGCATCTTGTGCCGCGTATCGGGGTGCTGGGCATCGGCTGCAAGCGGGGTACAAGCGCTGATGCACTGGAAGCTGCTTTTGCCGCTTTCTGCGCCCGGCACGGCTTTGCTACGCAGGCAGTTACCGCCGCTGCAAGCATCGACTTGAAACAAAATGAACCGGGCTTGCTGGCCTTTTGTCTGGCGCATGGCTGGCCGGTGCGGTTTTACTCTGCCGCGCAGCTGCGCAGCTTGCCCGGGCAGTTCACCCCCTCCTCTTTTGTACAGAGCGTGACCGGGGTGGATAACGTCTGCGAGCGGGCGGCAGTGCTGGACGCAGACGGCAACTTATTTTACCCAAAATTTGCCTGCAACGGCGTGACCTTTGCGCTGGCGTGCAGGCCCTTTGCCCCGGACTGGAGGTGGCAGAATGCTTGACGTGATGGATATTGACCGTCCCGAGAAGATAGTCTATGTCGTGGGGCTTGGCCCCGGCGAGCCTTTTTATATGACCCAGCAGGCTGCAAACACGCTGGAAAGCGTTGACGCGATTTGTGGATACAAGGTCTATCTTGACCTCATCCGCGATGAATTTCCCTGCGAGGAATACTATTCTACCGGCATGACGCAGGAGCTTGACCGCTGCCGCTGGGCGCTGGAAAAGGCACGCACCGGCAAGCGGGTGGCACTGGTCTGCTCCGGCGATGCCGGGGTGTACGGCATGGCAAGCCCCCTGCTGGAGCTTGCCCCGGACTACCCGGATGTTGCCGTGGAAGTCGTGCCCGGGCTGACCGCTGCCCTCAGCGGCGGGGCAGTGCTGGGCGCACCGCTGGCGCACGATTTCTGCGTCATTTCCCTTTCCGACCGGCTGACCCCGTGGGAGGTCATTGAGAAGCGGCTGGCCTGCGCCGCTATGGGGGATTTCTGCGTTGCACTGTACAATCCCTCCTCCAAGGGCAGACCGGACTATCTGGCAAAGGCGGTGCGTATTCTGCTGGAAAACAGCAAAAGCGCCGATACCGTCTGCGGCATCGTGCGCAACATTGGCCGGGAGGGTCAGACCGCCCGTGTTCTGACCCTTGCCCAGCTGGAAAATACTGCGGTGGATATGTTTACCACCGTGTACATCGGCAACGCTGCCACAAAGCAGCTTGGCGGTAAAATGGTCACCCCGCGGGGGTACCGCAGATGAAGGCAGTGGTTTTCAGCGGCACTACCGAGGGACGGGTGTTCTCCCGGCAGCTGGCGGCGCTGGGCGCACAGGTGCTGGTCAGCGTAGCCACCCCGCTGGGCGCGGAGGAGCAGGGCGAAGCAGACGGCATTACCGTGCACTGCGGACGGCTGGCCCCCGAGGAAATGACCGCTCTTTTGCAGGGCGCTGCCCTGTGCGTGGATGCCACCCACCCTTATGCGGTGGACGCCACTAAAAACATCCGGGCAGCGTGTGCCGCTGTCGGGGTGGAGTACCACCGGCTGCTGCGGGAAGAAAGCCCGCTGCCTGCCGGGAGCATGGTGTTTGCCACCGCCGCCCACGCGGCTGCGTTTCTGGCCGGATGCAGTGGCAATGTGCTGCTGGCCACCGGTGCAAAGGAGCTTGCCGCCTTTGCGGCGCTCGGCCCGGAGCGGCTGTTCCCCCGGGTGCTGCCCACACGGGAGGGCATTGCCGCCTGCGAGGCCGCCGGCATCCCGCACAAGAATATCATTGCCATGCAGGGGCCATTCACCTATGCGCTGAACTGCGCTCTGATGGAACAATTCTCCATTCGGTATCTGGTCACCAAGGACGGCGGTGCTGTGGGCGGCTTTGCCGAAAAGGCACAGGCCGCGCAGGACACCGGTGCGCAGCTGATCGTGGTGCGCCGCCCGGCTGAAAACGGACAAACTGCTGCACAAATTCTGGCACGCTGCAAGGAGGTTCTGGCATGATTTCTCTGATTGGAATGGGCTCCGGCTGCCCGGAAAGCCTGACCGTGCAAGGGCTGGCCGCACTGCAAAGCGCAGGGCTGATTCTTGGAGCAAAGCGCTTACTGGAGCATCTGCCGGTCGGCTGCACTGATAACCACAAAGCTGTATATAAACCTGATGAGATCCTTGCGTGTCTTGCCGCACAGCCGGACACCGACACCGCTGTTTTGTACAGCGGCGACACCGGGTTTTACTCCGGTGCGGCAAAGCTGCTGCCCCTGCTGCGGACCATGGGATACTCTGTCCGGGTGCTGCCCGGGCTTTCCAGTGTGCAGCTTTTAGCCGCAGCTGTGGGACGCCCTTGGCAGGACTGGAAGCTGGTATCTGCCCATGGCCGTGTCTGCGACCCGGTAGCCGAAGTTTTGTCGCATCCACAGGTGTTTTTCCTTACCGGCGGCGGGGACTCCCCTGCCACTCTCTGCTCGAAGTTGACCGCCGCCGGGTTGGGCGCTGCTCACGCCCTTGTGGGCGAAAACCTTGGCACCCCGGCAGAAGCCATCCGCTTTGGCCTTGCCCGGGAACTGGCAGAGCAAACCTTTGCACCGCTGAGCGTACTACTCATCGAACGGGAAGCCCTGCCGCCCCGCCGAACCCCCGGCCTGCCGGATGAGGCTTTTATCCGGGGCGCTGTGCCCATGACAAAGCAGGAGGTGCGCGCCGCTGCGCTGGCAAAGCTGGCAGTTGCCCCCACGGATACCCTATGGGACGTGGGCGCGGGCACCGGCAGCGTGAGCGTGGAGCTGGCGCTTGCCGCCCCTGCCGGGCAGGTATATGCCGTAGAGTGTGACCCGGAAGCCTGTATACTTATCCAAAAAAACCGGGAGAAATTCGCGGCTTACAATCTGACCTTGATTGAGGGCAAAGCACCCGATGCTTTGGACGCGTTGCCCGTCCCGGATGCTGTATTTATCGGCGGCACAAAGGGCAACATGGACGCTGTTATAGACGCCGTGCTGCACAAAAATCCAGCTGCGCGGCTGTGCATTGCCGCCATTGCGCTGGAAACGCTCAGCGCCGCCGTAGCAGCCCTGACCGCCCACGGCCTTGCCGCGGAGGTGACACAGATCTCCGTCAGCCGCACAAAAGCGGCGGGCAATCTGCATTTGCTGATGGCCAACAACCCGGTGTTTCTCATTACGGGGGCACGGACATGATGCAGTTTCTCATCGCCGCGCCGCGCTCCGGCAGCGGTAAGACCACCGTTACCTGTGCGGTGCTGACCGCCTTGCAGCGGCGCGGGACTGACCCCTGCGCCTTCAAGTGCGGACCGGATTATATCGACCCTATGTTTCACCGCAGCGCGCTGGGGGTGGAAAGCCACAACTTAGACCTCTACCTCTCCGCCCCGGATACAGTACGCACGCTTTACGCCCGGTATGCCGCCGGGCACGGCGCTGCCGTATGCGAGGGCGCCATGGGCTTTTACGACGGGCAGGGACTGACCACCCGCGCAAGCGCTTGGGAGCTGGCCGACACGCTGACGCTGCCGGTTCTGCTGGTGGTACAGCCCAAAGGGGCAAGCATCACCCTTGCCGCCGAGCTGCGGGGGCTTTTGCAGTTCCGCACGCCCAGCCATATCGTGGGCATTCTGCTCAATGATTGCTCTGAGTCCTTATACAAAACGCTACGCCCAATGCTGGAAGCCGAGACCGGTCTGCCGGTGGTGGGGTATCTGCCCCATCTGCCGGGATGCGCCATTGAGAGCCGCCACCTCGGGCTGAAAACCGCCGGGGAGGTTGCGGACTTACAGCAAAAGCTGGGCAAGCTTGCCGATGCTCTTGTGCTGAACTGGGCACAGCTGGCAGCGCTGACCGACCGCCCTGCCCCGGCTGCGCCGCCGCTTGCCGCGCCGTGCGCACCCGCCGTGCGCATTGCCGTGGCGCGGGACGAAGCCTTTTGTTTTGCTTACGCCGAAACGCTGGACGCCTTGCGGGATGCAGGTGCGGAGCTTATGTTTTTCAGCCCGCTGCGGGATGCCGCCCTGCCGGAAAATATCGGCGGGCTGTACCTACCCGGGGGCTACCCGGAGTTGTACGCCCGGCAGCTGAGTGAAAACCGCACCCTGCGTGCCGCTGTCCGGGAGGCTGTTCAGAACGGTCTGCCCACCGCTGCCGAGTGCGGCGGCTTTCTGTACTTAGGGCAGGCGCTGGAGGGTACGGACGGCAAGACATACCCCATGGCAGGTGTGCTGCCGGGCAGCGGACACAACGCTGGGCGGCTGGTACGCTTTGGCTATGCCGCCATGACGGCAAAGGCCGACAGTATGCTCTTCCGTGCCGGAGAAGCGCTGCCCATTCATGAATTTCACCACTGGGATTCCTCCGAAAATGGTACAGACTTTTCTGTGTGCAAAACCGAAAAAAGACAGTGGGAATGCGGTTTTGCAAACGCGCATTTGTACGCCGGTTTCCCGCATCTTTACTGGGCGGGCACTGCCCTGCCACGCCGCTTTGTACAGGCGGCGCAGCACTTTTTAAAACACAAAGGATGACGAAAATGACCGAAGCTGAACTGATGCAGTTGCTTGCTGCCATCACCCCGCCGGACGACGCTGCCCGCGCCGCCGCCCATGCCCACTGGGCAAGCCTTGCCAAACCCTTGGGCGGGCTGGGCGCACTGGAGACCCTGCTGGAGGACGCCGCCGCGCTGACCGGCAAGGCACAGTTTGATTTTTCCCGCCGGGTGGTGGCGGTGCTCTGCGCAGACAACGGCGTAGTAGCGCAGGGCGTAAGCCAGACCGACCAGAGCGTGACCCGCGCCGTGGCCGAGAACCTTGCCGCGCGGCGTACCAGCGTCTGCCGGATGGCACAGGCGGCGCACTGCGATGTGCTGCCGGTGGATCTGGGCATTGCCGGTGCGCCTGTGCCCGGCGTGCGGGACTGCCGCGTTGCCGCCGGGACTGCGGACTTTACCAAAGGCCCCGCCATGACCCGCGCCGAGGCAGTGGAGGCTATTGGGCGGGGCCTTGCCCTGACCCGGCAGCTTGCCGCCGAGGGTTACGGGCTGGTGGCTACCGGCGAGATGGGCATTGGCAATACCACCACCTCCAGCGCTGTGGCTGCCGTGCTGCTGGCACAGCCGGTGCAGACCATGACCGGGCGCGGCGCAGGGCTTTCCGATGCAGGGCTTGCCCGCAAGGTGGACGCCATCCGGCGCGGCATTGCCTGCAACAGCCCTGACCCCGATGATGCCTTGGACGTTCTGAGCAAGCTGGGCGGTTTTGATATCGCCGGGCTGTGCGGGATGTTTTTGGGCGGAGCGCTGGCGGGTGTGCCCGTACTGATGGATGGCTTTATCAGCGGGGTGGCGGCGCTGTGCGCCGTGCGGCTGTGCCCGGCTGCGGCAAAGGCGGTGTTTGCCAGTCACTGCTCCACCGAGCCTGCCGCCCGGCTTGTGCTGGACACGCTGGGCAAAACGCCCCTGCTTACCGCCGGACTGCATCTGGGCGAGGGTACCGGCGCAGTGGCCAGTATCCCGCTGTGGGACATGGCGCTGGCAGTGTACGAGGGGTGCTATTCCTTTGCGGAGGGCGGCATTGCGCCGTATACGCCCCAATGCTGACGCTGGTGCTGGGCGGCGCTGCCAGCGGCAAAAGCGAATACGCCGAAGCCCTTGTGCTGCGCTGCGGTTTGCCGCGGTACTATCTGGCAACCATGCAGGTGTGGGATGCCGAGTGCGCTGCCCGGGTGGAAAAGCACCGCAAAATGCGCGCTGCAAAACAGTTTAAGACCATCGAGTGCCCGCTGTATCTGGATGCTGTGCGTCTGCCGCGCCGGGGCACTGCGCTGCTGGAGGACTTGGGCAACCTGACCGCCAACGAGCTGTACGACCCCGCCGGGGCGGGCGATGCCGCCGCCGCGCGCATTTTGCGGCGAATGTCGAAAAGCGTGTCCGACGCATCGTCCGCCACCGTTTCCTCGTCGGGCAGCGCCGCGGTCAATTTTTCTTCTAAGTACTTATTCGGCGACAGCGCCGAAAAGCGGTCGTCAAGCACCGTTTCCACGCCCTCGCAGTGCCGCCGCCAGTCGGCGACCGCGCGCACCGTGCGCAGCAGCGCCGCAACGCTCAAAAGCTCATGCGGCGACAGGCACGCGCCGCTTTCGGCGCGTTTTAAGGCGTCGTCCGTGTTTTTCAGCGTCCCGAACGACGGCGCGCCGAACCCCGCCATCAGGCGGCAGGCAGCGTCCGTTTCGTCCAAAAGACGGTTCACTTCGTCGATATACGGCGTCGGGCGCAGGCTGCGCGCCGCTGCCGCCGCGTCCTCGCCCGCCGTTTCGGCGGCAAGGCGCTCCAAAATTTTCGGCAATTCCAGCACCTGCAGATGATGATTCACGGCGCTGTCCCTCCCAATTCATGATAAAAGTCCAAGGTCTTGAAGCTGCGCTGCAGCTGCGCTTTCAAAAACTGCTCGGCAGCTGCGGCAAACGCCGCCGCAGTCTCATTCGGCAGCGCAAACGAAAAAAGCCGCGCAAGATCGCAGGAAACCACGTGCCGCACCGCGGCAACCGCTCCCGCGGGCAGCGGCAGCAATGCGCCGTCGCGGCGGCAATCCGCGCAGAAAATTCTTCCGTCCACGGCGGAAAAGCCCATGTTCCCGTCGGTTTTTCCGCATCTCGCACAGGCGGCGACATCGGGCATATAGCCCGCAAGCGACAAAAGCCGCCATTCTGCCGTTGCCTTGAGCAGCAGCGGGTCGCGCGCGCCCGTTCCCAACAGGTGCAGCGCGTTGAGCAGCAGCCGCAGCGCTTCCTCCTGCGGCTCGTCGGCGGCGCAAAGCGCCGTTGCCAGCTCACAAAAATACTGCGCCAGCGCCGTTTTTTCAATGTCGCTGCGCAGCTCAAAAAACACCTCGATCGGCTGTGCGTCCTCTACTATGTACATATCCCGCCCGGGGATGAACCGAAAGCGGGAATAGCATAAAAGCTGGGTGGCGGCGCCGTTTTTGCTTTTGATGCGCCGTGCGCCGCGCGCAGCGGCGCGCAAAAGCCCCCGGTCGCGGGTGAGGACGGTGACAAACCGATCCGCTTCCCCCACGCCGTTAAATGCCCGTACCACCAGTCCGTCGGTGATGATCGGCGGCTGCTCGCGTTTTGTCGTGCCCATGCTCCGTGACAGCGCCCCTTTCCACCGCAATTTTCACGGCGGACAGGTCGATGCCGCGATAGCGCAGATAATCCGCGACCTGTCCGCTGGTTCTGAATGTCTCCCACAGCTCGTCCTCTTCCATCAAAAGCCCTCCGTTTCATTTCTAGTATGAAACGGCAGAGAACGGTCATGCATGGTTATTTTTCCCGCGTGTATCCAAAATTTTGCAGCTGTCCCGCACGGTTGCGCCAGTCCTCGCGCACCTTGACCCAGCACTGCAGATTGACCCGCACGCCGAGCATTTCCTCAAGATCCTTTCGCGCCGCCGTGCCGATCTTTTGCAGCATCGCGCCGCGCTTGCCGATGACGATGCCCTTGTGGCTTTCCCGCTCGCAATAGATCGTCGCCTCGGCATCCACGATCGGATCGCCCGCCGTCGTTTCCCGCTCGTGCCAGCTTTCGATCACCACGGCGATGCCGTGCGGCACCTCGTGCTGCAGCGACAAAAGCAGCTTTTCGCGGATGAGCTCCGCCGCGATCACCCGCTCCGGCTGATCGGTCAGCGCGTCGTCGGGGAAAAAGTGCGGGCTTTCGAAGGCATAGCCCTTGAGCGCTTCAAGCAGCGCGTCGATGCCCTCGCCCGTCAAAGCCGACAGCGGCAGAATTTCCGCAAAATCGTGCGCCTTCTGCCACATGTCGATGACGGAAAGCAGCGCCGCCTTATCTTTCAGGGTATCGATCTTGTTGATGACCAAGACCGTCGGCGTTTCGTCGCGCTTTAAGCGCTTCAAAAGCGATTTTTCCGCGTCGGTGATCTCTTTTTCCGGCTCGGTCACAAACACACAGGCATCCACGCCGGACATCGCCTCGCGGATGGACTTATGCATATATTCATCGAGCTTGTTGTGGCTGCGGTGCTGTCCCGGCGTGTCGGTGAACACCAGCTGCAGATTGCCCTCGGTGTGCACCCCCATGATGCGGGTGCGGGTGGTCTGCGGCTTGTCCGACACAATGGCGATCTTGCTGCCGACGATGGCGTTGAGCAGCGAGGATTTTCCCACGTTCGGCTTGCCGACAATGGCGATAAAGCACGAGGTCGTCTTTTCCGTCACGGCATTTCCTCCGCACTGTAGGCAAAGTTGCGGGGCAATCCCAGCGAGGTCATGACCTTTTCTTCCTTTTCCCGCATATGTACCGCCTCGATGCCGCCCTGCACATGGTCATAGCCGAGGAGATGCAGCATGGAATGCACGGTCAGATA